>ERZ1026810.1075-NODE-1075-length-11514-cov-4.165276_pt1 | contig 11514 bp, 8 predicted proteins | sample MGYA00520872_ERZ1026810 | MGnify/ENA primary metagenome ERZ1026810 (study PRJEB33270, sample SAMEA104284477) | anaerobic digester metagenome | biome: Anaerobic digester microbiome; feature: mesophilic sludge digester; material: Anaerobic digester biomass | place... | reverse complement strand
GGGAGACTGGTGGGCTCGGAGATGTGTATAAGAGACAGCCGCAATATATTTAAAAACAGGTGCGATATAGAAACCGGCAAAAGATTCTATAAGCCCCACAAGAATGGCTGCTACCAAAGCACCGGGAATACTCCCAAAGCCACCGAGAGCCACAACGATAAATGCGATGAGTCCAAAGAGCGTCCCAACATCCGGATGAGTGGCAAGATAGGATGGCAGGAGCCCTCCCGCAATTCCAACACACGCTCCTCCAAGGCCAAATACAAGGACGAATATGTGCTCGGTATTGATCCCCATAAGCTGTGCTGCTTCCGGATCCATAGCGGTAGCCTGGACCGCCCAGCCGAATCTAGTCTTAGTTAGCATCCAGTAAAGAATTCCTAGTATCACCAAGGAAAAAATCGCGGTAACCAAATTGGGGACTGGAATGATTACGGAACCGAGAGATATCACCTTTCCTTCCATAATTGTTCCGGAGAGAATACGGAAATTCGGCGTAAATCGATTCATAGCAATATTTTTGAGTACCATTGACAGGCCAAAGCTCGCCAATAGTGGAGCCATTGCCATCTTTAGTGTTCGTTTTATCACAAGCTTGTAGGTCAACACTCCAAGAATGAAAAGAAATGCCCCTGATGCGACCCATGAGATTAGGGGATCCATTTTGAAGAGAAACCCCAGAAAAAACGAGACGTACATTCCAACCATGAGAAACTCACCATGTGCAAAATTGATGACATCCAGTACGCCCCAGATCAAGGAAAGTCCTGATGAAATAAGGGCATAGAGAAGACCGCTCCATAACCCATCCAGCAATATCTGAAAAAAAAGGCTCATTCTACCTCCTCAGGAACATGCTGCATTTTAAAAAGGAGACTCATTTTGAATGCTCTGGCATATTTCGGAAAAGCCTTTTGCATGATAAAAGAGCGGCTCTGCAGGTGCAAAGCCGCTCTTTTGGTTATATCCCTGTTATTCTATACTCCTTCTATAATTATCGGAATACTGCACAATCATCATATCATTCTCGATTAGAAGCAAGCTTGGACGATAATTCAGAATGATTACCAAGCCGGCATTGGGTAAATGGGATCGCCATCTTTATATTCATATGGATAGACAGTAACATAGCTGCCATTTTGGATCTGCGAAATAACGCTCTGGGCTTTGATATTCTGGCCGCCAGGAGATTCGAATTGTACTTTTCCACCCATCGAGAGAGGCGAATCGAAGGTTGTCGTACGGAGTACTTGTACGACCTTTTCGGTATCCACAGCGCCTGCTTTCTCGATTGCCAGCGCGAGAACATACATCGCTACCGCTTCCTGGATCGAATTGGAATCGAAGGGGACATTTGATTTCTTCTTATAAATCTCCTCGACTGGCGCGACGGCTTTCATGAAGCGCAATCCGAACTCGGGCGTGTATCCTGCAGAACCCATAAAGTACCATCCATCCTTGCCAAGCTGCTGCATGATATTTGGATCCTGGTAGCCGGAGCAATAATTGATGGCAATTTTAGGTTTCCAGTTGATCTGTTTCATGGTTCTGACCATAAGTGAATAATCGGCGCCAAGGACAGCACCGAAAAGAGCATCTGCGTTTGCGGCCTTTAATTTTTGAATCTCAGAATTCAAGTTCGTTGCACCTGGTGAAAATGGAACGTCGCCGATAATCTTGATTCCAGCCTTGGCACAAGCAGCCTTTGCTTCATCGGCAGCATGCTTGCCGAACTCGGTATTCTCATAGATCACCGAGGCTGTCTTTATGTTTGCGTTTCGCGATTTGTTTAGCTCCTGGAACCACTCTACGAACTCATAGCTTTCGATTCGGTCTGTCGGCGCCAGTCTGAAGAAATAATTATAGCCACGCTCTGTAAGTTCAGCGGAACTTGAGGAACCACACATGAATATCTTTTGAAGCCGTTCGGCCACGGCGCTGGCGGGCTTCGAGGCGGAGCTATTGTAGCAACCAATTATCGCAAAGACCTTCTCCTGTTCGTAGAGACGTTCTGCTTCCGATTTGGCAACATCGGGCTTTCCTTGATGGTCTGCTTTGACGAGCACAATCTTATATCCGTCCAGCAGTCCTGCTTTTTTGGCGATAGGCAAGTCGAGATTCGGATAATTCCCATTGATGATATCGACGACAGTCTCTACCGCCGCCGTACAACGTTGTCCTGCTGTGGCGACTGATCCTGTCATCGGGAACAGGGTTCCAATTTTGATGATTTTCTCCTGTGCTGCTGAGCTGAAAATAAGCATTGTCGCAAGAACCGCAAACAACAGCTTCCTTTGCATATTCTTACCTCCTATTAAATAGAACTGATCCCTCATATATCTGGCAAGCAATCTGCTTGCAAATAACCTTCTTATGGTGGGCTCAATTGATATTGAAATAGGCTCAATCGATTTTCGTAGTATAGAATCGTTCTTGCACCGCTGTCAAATACTTTTTGAAATAGTTGCCTAGTTGATAAAGAGATAGGGGATTCCCCGATTTTGGATCTGGCCGGTTTCGCAGAGCTTCCTGGACAGCTTTTCCCGCACAAATCGTGGCGAAAAATGAAATCTATGAACCAATCTGATGCATGCATCAATCTGATTCATGCATAGGGAAAGTACTGCAATTATGGCTTTACAAGCTCCCTTCCCAGGATCAACTCAGGCCGATACTCGAAATGCATATTATCCCAGACTGTCCATTTGCCACCCCAGATAAAGCCTTCCTTTTCGAAGATATCGATGACTATATCAGGGGGCATCCAGCGTTCGGACAGTGGAATGAGCATCCAATCCTCATTGCCTTTATTCTTTTCCCAATTCCAATAGATGATCTTATTCTGCCAGCTGCGCGGCAGTATATCGATGGCGAGGCCCATACTATGAAAGGAAATGCCGTTGGTATCGCGTATCTGGCGCCAGGAATAGCCTTCGATGGAGCTTATCGATTCCATAAAAGCTTTCACTGCATCATCGGTCTGGGCCGCAGCAAGGATTTGCTCTTCAACTCGAGCAAGAAGCTCCACAATCTCCTCGTGGACGCTCACTTGTTTTCCGAGGAACATTGTTTTTGTAATGTGTCGCTCGACATCTTTTCTCGTGGATGTGTCATAGATTGCTGCAAAAAAAGAAGTTGCGGATATCGGTGCCGTCTCTCGACTCTCTGAAGAGCCAAAGGCGCGAATTTCTTCGATTTGAGCATCGCTGAAGGTGGCTGGATCAGCGAGTTTTTTGGGGATATAGAAGATGAGTTTGCGATATTTTTCCTTAGAGCCAAGAAGATTCGCTGGCAAATACCGTCCCTCCGCCCAGTAAAGCTCCATCGTCTTATCGTCTTTGCTGATGATAATCTTCCAATCGCTCTTTGTTGGATCGAAGATGTTCTCGATCTTGATGTTAGGATAGGCAGAGCGAAGGACACTAAGCTCTTGCACTATCATGGAAGGGCCGCTGGCCAGGCCTCCGGCCAGGATCCTGGGTGCTGGACCTGATCTGGGCACAAGCAAGTATATTAGAATGAGTGCGGAGACAACTGCAAATCCGAGAGCGATTCTGAATAGATGGCTCAGATTGGATTTTGAATCCTGCGTCCCTCCCTCATTGTCCCTTTCCTGCTCATTATCAAGCATTGTGCTATAAAGATAGCGCATCTGCCTTGCGCTATGTCAAGAGAGCAGATTTCTTTCATGTCAAAATCTTTTGATTAGCGGCAGAACTTTGTAACACAATCGCTTCATGCATAGATCAACCCCTATTTCGCCTTTAGGCTGCGCAATAGCTTTTTGATTGATACGTATTCTATTTTTTGCACATTTGGAGAAATTGAAAAAGGACACCCTATTCTGGTTAAGTTCAGTGACCAGACCAAGCTTGACCAAGAAGGGGTGACGCCATGAACCCAATTGGAGAAAGCCAATGCGGTCGCCGAGAAACTCAGAACTTATGCTTGTCGTTGACGCCTGAGATACATCTCGGGACGAAAATTGAATACGCTGCGATACATGAACATGGATCTCTTATTCAAAGAAACAATCGGCTACCATATCCTAGATGCTCGGCATAAAGCCAGATAAGGGCGGCCTGGGAAATGTGCTATAAGATTGTTGACATTACCAATAAATACGGCCTCTAATTTTACCCTACCTTAATATCTTTGTGCCAATTTCCACTTGAAAATCTTCTTTGGGCAAGCAGTGCTCTGACGAGCATATCGGCAACAACAGCAATCCATGCGCCTATGAGTGCAAGACCAAGAGCATCCGCCAACAAATAACCAAGTCCTAACCGTACAACCCACACTCCAATTGCACTTATATACATGGTATACTTGGTATCTCCGGCACCGCGTAAGGCTCCTCCAAGTACCGAAAAAACTGCAGCTATTGGTTGAGATATTGCTAGTATTTTTATTGCGTTTGCTCCAAATTCGATCACCTGTTTATCTCTAGTAAAAACAAATACAGCATAATTGCCAAAAAAGAATAACAGCACTCCAATAAGCATCATAATACTAACACTAACGATTGTTGATTGACGTGCTGCTTTTTTAGAAAATTCTGGATTTTTTGCACCCAAACCTTGACCAACAAGTGTTGTTGTTGCCATTTGGAAAGCCATTACAGGCACGAGACACAACCCGTCTATATTTATTACTATCTGATGAGCAGCAAACATTATAGTGCCAAATCCAGCAATTAATCTTGCAAAAAGCAATGCTCCACCCCTCATAATAAGCTGCTCTCCTGCCGCAGGAAGTCCGATAGTCAAAACTTTTTTAAGTATTTCAGGTTCAACTTTATACGAATCATGAATGGAAATATGAATAAATCTATCTCTGCGATAAACTGCATGAAGCGTAATAGAAAACGCTATAACTCTTGAAAATGTAGTAGCTATTGCCGCGCCGGCCACTTCCAATCTTGGGAACCCAAGCTTTCCATTAATAAGTACCCAATTGCCAAATAGATTGAATGCATTTGCAATCAAATTAGAAATCATCGGTGTTACCATATCGCCTGCACCTCTTAATGCAGCTGCCAACACCATATTGCCAACAGTAAATATTGTGCCTGCCATCACTATTTTCATATAAATTGTTGCAGGCTCAATTGTGTCTATATCTGCTCCCATTAATCTTACTATGCTTCCTGAGGCGGGAATGCAAACTGCGGTTGTAATAAGTGACATAGTGATCACTATCACAAAGGATTGCCTTGTCACACGCGAAGCATATTCACTGTCGCCAGCACCAGCCGCTCTCGCAACAAGGGCGGTAGTACCAACTACTAACGCACTAAACACGGAAAATATTAGCATGGTCGGTTGGGCAACTAAACCAGTAGCAGCAAGAGCCCAGGGCCCTAAGACTCCAACCTGAATCATATCAATAATCTGGACCAGCATCATAAGGCCAAATTCAATCATTGCAGGCATAGCCAATTTCAGTATTACTCTTCGCATCTCAGCAGGAGTTTGAGCGTTCAAAAATGACGGCGTTCTAGCTACTTCAGTTTTTGTTTCCATTAAATCTCCATACTTATACTCATTAAATTCGTTTATCTCTTCGTATACTGCAGAATTAAGTTTGCAATTTGGTAGTTGAAGAAGGTCATTGGAAGTTCCAGAATGTTGTTATCTAAACTAACAAAAAAAGGACAACCAACGACCAAGGCCAAAGATAGCACATTCTTTGAAAATAGGCAAGGGATTGCGCCCCTCGGCTTGCGCGACCAGCATCCGACCAAGGCCAAAGATAGCACATTCTTTGAAAATAGGCTATTGGATTTCATTGCAGAACGAGACCCGCTATTTTTCGTGATTTAGTGGCTCATTGAATACCTCGCGATTGATGTCTGGCATCATGACTATGGTCGGCTCAAGATCGAATCGGAATGAATCCTCTTCTGTTAAGCCAATCGCGCCCCATGCTGGCTTTATTTTTCGAAGACTCCGAGCGCAAAACCGGCCTTTGCAAGATCTGCGGCAGCGGCTGGCCCGCCCATTCCTCAACCCACAACGATAGCGCTTTTCACTGTTTTCCCATTCTTGTCGTCCACATTCGTTTTCCTTAATTATAATAATTATATATAGAAAAAAGCTCATCAACATCAGGCTGTCTAAACAGAATTGTGCGCACTCACAAGTGGAGATCGCCCTCAACCTGCGAAGACCGCAACATCCTTGGCCTTAAAACTATTGACTCTAGCCCCTTTGCTTCTATTATAGGGGAGTCTGACTAGAAGGTGATAAATATGAAAACCATTGGTTTGATTGGCGGCATGAGCTGGGAATCGACGGTTACCTATTATTCAATTATCAATTCGAGGATTAACGCCGAGCTCGGGAAGAACCATTCTGCCCAGTGCATTGTCTATTCCTTCGACTTCCAGAACATTGAAGAGCTTCAATACGCGGGCAAGTGGGCGGAACTTGAAGTGGAACTCATAAAGGCGGCAAAAGCGCTCAAAGCAGCCGGAGCCGATTTTTTGGTGATTTGTACCAATACCGTCCACAAAGTGGCCGACAACATCGAAAAGGAAGTCGGCCTGCCACTTTTGCACATTGCCGATGTCGTTGGCGAGGCTGTCCAAACCGATGGCCGACAGAGAATCGGTTTGCTTGGTACGATATTCACCATGGAAGAAGATTTCTACGTAAGAAGACTCGAATCGAAATTTGGGCTGGATGTCCTCGTGCCAGAGAAGAACGACCGACAGGTCATCAACAACATAATCTTTTCCGAGCTCGTTAAAGGCATCGTCAAGGAAAGGTCCAAGAATGAATATTTGCGCATAATGGACATACTGAAAAACCAAGAGGCCGAAGGCATTGTCCTGGGCTGTACAGAAATTGGGCTTTTGATAAAAGAATACGATCTGCCTCTTTACGATTCCGCCGTTCTGCACGCCAATAAGGCAGCAACTATGAGTTTGATACCTTGAATTCTTGAAGCTCGAAACAATGTTCTGGGGTTGGGCTGGTCCATGAACCAAAGCCTAGCCCATTCCCCTGGGAGAAATTGAAATTGAAGTAGGTACACTGATGAGACTTTGGACCTTACTTCCATGTTATCTTGTTATCTTGACCAAAAAGGCCTTACTGCTGTGCGGCGCGAGGGTTTGCTTGCCATGGCACGCCTAGCGCCTATGCCATGAGCGGACAATTTCGGCATATCGGTTTTGTACGATATCGATCACGGACTCCCAGGAAGAGTACAAGGTACTTCTCGCTTGCTCGCCTGCTGCCTTGCGCAGCGACTCGTTTTGAATCGCCCGTGCAATAGTTTCGGCATAATCGCGCTGGTCGTTATCGCCCAAGAAGCCATTCTGACCATCAACGATACCCTCGGCGGTGGGCGAATTCCTTATTACGACGGCCGGCAGATTGAGCGCGGCCGCTTCCTTTATTGTCAAGCTCGATGTGTCATAAAGAGAAGGGAAGAGCATTAGATCTGCTCGGGCGTACGCTCTTTTTATGACCTCTCTATCGCGCACAATGCCGCGGAATTCCACTTTCTGGGAAAGACCCAACTCACCGACCCTCTTCTCCATTGCTCCACGATATTTGCCATCACCGATAAAGACCATCTTAAAAGGAATACCTCTTTGGTCAAGAACATTCAGCGCCTCAATAATCAGGTCTACATTCTTCTCTGGTATGTGCTGTCCAACATAGATAAAAACAAACCTGTCGTCCGGAACATTCAGAAGTACCCCACCTTCTTGTCGCAAGAGAGGAATTTCGGAGACATCGGCAAAAAGGTCGGTGCCATTCGGCATTACCTCGAGATCGCCCGAATATCCATAATCGCGAAGAATCGGAATTGTTTCTTTATTTGGTACCCAGACGAAATCCGCCCTTTTGTAATACTCGCGCACATACTGCATGGCGATTGCAACTAGGGGTTTGACCTTGAGCGCTTGTTCAAATTCTGGTCGATACTTGGTGTGAAAGGTAGTAACAAGTGGAATATCCCGACGCCTCGCAATATTCTGTGCTAGCATTCCAGAAGCGAACGGACAATGCGAATGCACAAGATCGAAGGGTATGTCGAAGACGTTTATAGTGAGTTTTTCTTTCAAGATTCCGCCGCGTAAGCGCTTCTCCGCAAGCTCGCCCAGAATGGTGATCCCCGCTCGGTAGGGCGGCCGAGCAGCCAAGGCTACCGAAGGTATTCTATAGACAGGGAATTCCTCGTTGTCATAATAATCGGATGAATCGACTGTGACGACGCAAGAAGGACCCGCCTTTCTATTGAGCCACAACGCATATTGCTTGGTAACCATGGCTACGCCATCGGTGATTGGAGCAAAAGAGTCGTTAAAGATACCGGTTATCAATTTGTCTTTCAACTTGTTCACACTCCAGCTATTTTCTGCAAAGCAGCCGCAATTACTTGGTCCATATTGTAATACTTGTATTCTGCAAGCCGGCCAATGAAGCGCCAGTGCCCTTGGGATTCCAGAGTCTCGACCTCCTGCATGTACAGAGCGCGTTTTTCCATATTATCTTTTGTCATAACGATATAATATGGCTCGCCAGAAGCCTTTGGGTATTCGAAGCATACCGTGGTCTTAGGTGATTTTTCTTCGAGAAAGTACTTATACTCTGTAATGCGTGTCCAATCGTAGTCGTTGGGATAATTGACCACGGCAGCGGGTTGGTAGCGCTCTTGATCGAAAGTCTGGTAAACGAGATCGAGCGATCGATATTCAAGCTTTCCATGCTTATAGTCAAAGAATTGATCGAGTTCTCCCGTAAAAACAGTAAGGTCAGCCGCTATTTCGTCCTTGATATTGAACCAATCAAGCCCCAAGAGAACGCTGATATTGGGGTGATTGAGCATTTCGTCCACCATTGCCGTGTAGCCGTGCGCCGGTATGCCCTGATATCGGTCCGAAAAATAGCGACCATCTCGATTTGTCCGTACCGGAATTCGCGAAGCAACTTCTGCGGAAAGCAGTGTCGGATCCAGGCCCCATTGTTTGCGTGTGTAATTTTCAAAAAAAAGCGAATAAAATCGTTCTCCGACCTGGGACACTACCACATCTCGAAAGGTAGCGGGAAGAGTCTGAAATTTCGATTGCCGAACCTCTTCCGCAAGGAAATCCGAAACCTCTTGGGTTGCAATGCTCGTTCCAAAAAGCTCGTTGATTGTGTCCGCCTGAATTGGAAATGGAATAAACCGACCGTCTACGTAAGAAAGCACACGATGTTGAAAATAGCGGAATTCGGTAAAACGATGCACAAAATCCCACACGGTCTTGTTATTGGTATGGAAAATATGGGGCCCATAGGTGTGAATGGTAATCCCCGCTTCATTCCTGGCGTCGTGGCAATGTCCGGCGATATGTCGATGTTTTTCGACCACCAGAACCTTGCGGCCTTGTTCGGCCAAAATACGTGCCGCGGTGCTGCCGGCAAGCCCGGCACCAACAACAAGAGCTTCGAAGTATTTCATCGATCCTCCTTAGATAATACTAATCACAAAAGCCGTGCAGATCCAGCTCATAAGATCTTTCATAAAAAATGTTTAAGAGCGGTAACAAAAAATCTTTATTCATAGGAACTGTCATTTCTGGAATTTTGCGGTTTTTGGATGGAATTCGCGTTTGCCCCGAACTGCAACCGATCCCGCTACCCAAAGGACTGCTCCTTCCAAATTTTTCGGTAACGCCAGCACAAAAAATAAATCTAGTCTGCTTCTATCGTCAACCCTTGTTTTAGTACAATTCAAAAAATCGCATGAATACGGCTAGCGCCACCACCGACTTTGTCCTCTTGTCTCCTTGTCCCCTTGCATTTTGGCCAGACAATTGGATCCACTTCGTAGACCTTCTGCAAAAGTCGTGCCCGACTTTGCCTGCGAAGCTTCGCCCAAGTATCTGGGACTTCTACAGATTTCGCATCCATCCTTGGCATTTCCGTAGTTATTTGGGACTTAGAGAGATGGCCTTGCTGCCAGAGATAAAAACTCCGAGAACAAGAAAAATGGCAACTTGGACACTTCTCCGAACAGGCGCTTGTTGTATTTGAAGTAGGACCTTGGAATCTCTGGTTTGGTAAACACAAACTTCATTTTGTACAGATGCGCCTATTAAGAGTTGTTCGGCGACCGGGAATGCAGAGGATTCGGCAAAGAATTGCCGGCGTGGGTGGAGCCGTAATGCTGGTGGGGAATACGCCTTTTGGGACGTCTTTTCTTTTGTACTTGATAGATACCCCTATGGGGTATTATATTTATTCTAAACGAAAAGATACCCCATGGGGGTATATAAAAGACAGGAGGCAGCCAAATGAATGAAGATGCTGGTGGAAACGTCCCGCAGGTAGCGGATGAAGGCGGTTGTGTGAGCTGCCGCTACAAAAACACTCCGCGCGAAGAACAGACGTTGAAGCAACTTCAGAACAGGCTTAACCGTATAATAGGGCAGCTCAACGGCATAAAAACGATGCTCGACGACAACCGGTACTGCGGCGATGTGCTCACGCAGGTTGCGGCCATTGAAAGTGCGCTTCAGAGTCTTGGGTATATCATTCTTCGGAACCATCTCGAAACATGCGTCGTGGAAGAAATAAAGAAAGATAACATGCAGATTCTCGACGAAGCCCTCGAACTGATTAGAAAATTGAAATAGGAAGTAATAACTTTCAAGGATGGTAGATATACATATGACGAAATTCTCTGTTACCGGAATGACATGCGCCGCGTGCAGCGCTCATGTCGAAAAGGCGGTTGCCGCGATTCCCGGAGTAAAGAGCGTGTCCGTCAGTCTTCTTACGAATTCGATGAGCGTTGAGTTTGCATCTCCCGCTTCGGCGGAATCGATATGTGCTGCTGTGGACAAGGTAGGATACGGTGCGGCGCCCGAAGATGTGGACTCAGGTTTGTCCGCTGCGGACGCGGCAAGGAAGCGGGCTTCTGAACGGGATGCGCTCGATGATCACGAGACGCCGCGTCTCGTGAAACGGCTTATCGCTTCGCTGATTCTGCTTGTGCCGCTCTTGTATGTTTCGATGGGACACCTCATGTGGAAGTGGCCGCTTCCCGCTGTATTCAGCGAAAATCCAGCTGCAATAGGGTTATACGAACTGCTTTTGACATTAGCAATCATGATGATAAACCAGCGTTTCTTTACTAGCGGCTTCAAAAGCTTTGTTCATGGCGCACCGAATATGGACACGCTCGTCGCGCTGGGCAGCGGAGCGTCGGTCGTATATAGTGTTGTCGTTCTTTTTCTTATAACCGGTGCCATGCTTTCCGGCATGTTGCATGATGCGCATGAGTATCTGCACGATCTGTATTTCGAATCAGCAGCTATGATTCTGACGCTTATATCCTGTCTCTTATACACATCTGACGCTGCTGACGATCTACTCTGTGTAGATCTCGGTGATCGCCGTACCCTTAAAAAAAAAAAACACATAAACCTCATATGCTGACCACTACCAAACCCCATCACACTACTCTTCTATACATACAACATACCACAAAAAAATCACCGACACACAT
>ERZ1026810.1073-NODE-1073-length-11541-cov-3.881023_pt1 | contig 11541 bp, 10 predicted proteins | sample MGYA00520872_ERZ1026810 | MGnify/ENA primary metagenome ERZ1026810 (study PRJEB33270, sample SAMEA104284477) | anaerobic digester metagenome | biome: Anaerobic digester microbiome; feature: mesophilic sludge digester; material: Anaerobic digester biomass... | reverse complement strand
GCTAAGTATCATCGTGGGCTCGGAGATGTGTATAAGAGACAGGGAATAGAGAGTGTCGGATTGATGATACGCCTTTCCAGTAGACACATCAAAAATCTGCCTTTTACGGTCAGATAGTCGCCGTTCTCTACATCAGTGTCGATCTGCATGGACTCAATAATGCCGAAATGCAGGTTGTCATCATCTCTGCCGACAATGCGTCCGGTCTGAAAGATAGCGAGATTCTCCGGATTGGCTGCGATATACACCTCAAAACTGCCGCACTGGTAGTATTCAATATCCCACAGGAGCGAGGAAAAGCTGTCGCATACTGCTTCCAGTGTGATCGTCAGATTACTCTCATCTGCTTCCATGTTATACACTTCAATCTGCATATCACACCCCCAGATAAGCGTTCGTGTGAACGATAGTCACTCTCAGATTTTGCAGTCCTGTTCCACGGAGATAGAAACGGTTCTTTCCCTCACGCAGTGTCAGCCATGTTGAGCCGGAAACAAGGCGGTTGATGATATTGGTCTTGACACCGCCTCTGTCCAGTGTTACTGTCTTATGACCGGTCTTTGTTGTGACGGTAATGATGTCTCCTGCAAGAATCTCTCCTGTGATTTGCAGATATTCGTCCGTATCCGCGTTATACAATGTGGGAGAACGTGCATCTTCGAGGGCTTCTATCACAAGCGTGAAGCCAATCTCGTCACCGTCGTTGATGATCTCCATGATATTCTGCGTATTATATTTACCCAGCACAAACGGTTCCGGATTAGATTCTGTCGGAAACGGGAAAGTGAATGCACCCGTGATCTGGCTGTAATACGCCATGACAGATTCCGTAGAATACCAGTAGATATCCGGACAGAGAATAGATATCTGACCGGTGACAAACTGCTCAAAATTGCTGATCTCGCAGGTTTCCACATAGCCCTCAGTGAACACGTCGATGCCTGCGGTACGATAATACACTTTCACATATCTGCTCGGTTTCACTACTTTGTATAGCTGGTGACGGCGGGCTTCTACACCTACACCACGCATCTCAAAGTGAATTACCACATTCCGCTTTTCGATGAAGGCATTGTTCAGGTAGCTGCCATCCATGCCTGCGTAGGAGGAGGTGCTGATCGTTCCGGGCGGAGGCGACAAGCCCTCGACCTTTGCTGTCATATACTGGTTGGCGGTCGTGGTCATGTCAACACGATCACCATTGGCATTTTCAAGGATAAGTTTGAAAAACATGGTTGCACCCCCTTTACTTTTTCGGTCTAGATGTGCTATAATAGAAAAAAACGGAGCGCAGGCTCTCTGCGCTAAATCGGAATTTATTAATCTATGCATTGTAAGAAATTATCAACCGGAAGAAAAATACATGCAGGAGTTCGGAGGTTAAAAATGAATTATCCTTATACAGTAGGCTTTGGCAAAGTCGATGAAGAAAATAAGCCTTATTGGAACGAAGAGGCACATGAATATCTGATCATCACTGCCGATGAAGATCAGACCTGCTACAGTCGCACGATCAACGGGATACAATCTAATTATTGGACTGATAGAACCGTTCTCGGGCATATAGACCTGACCACTGGTGAGCGATACAGTGGGAAAGATGCTGTTTTGTGGGAAATGACTCCCGAAGAACACGATACGGAATTATACAAAAACCTGTTCAAAGGCGGAGTCGTCTACCGTATACGTGCTACAATGCAGAAACAGAATGTCGTTCTGTATCCGATAGAGATCCTCGGTGTGGAAGACAGTGAGCCTTTTTTGGAACAGCTGTATGCTGCATATGTTGAGGAACGTGACCGTCCTGTATATCTTCAGACAAAAATGTTCGGAGACCTGCTGCTCAACAAGAGGTACAACAGTTTTGACGGTACTTTTGAATATATGGGACATAAAATTGAATTCAGCATCGACAACAGCGATGACGCTACAAAAACTGTTTCCAAACTCGAAGCTTTTGTTCAGGATTTCAAAGCTCATGATGAGAAAATGCGCCGTTTCGCAGCAGAAAAGCTCACTTCTCTTGCAAATGAATGGGCAGATGAAGAAGGCGAAGCACACATTACCGAAGAAGAGTTTTATTCGCTATTAGTTCCGGAAGGTATAGATATGAGGAGCACCGGTCGGTATATCGTATACTATACGGACGGAGGAGCATTCGGCGGTCATTCCGTAGAAGTAAGCGGTAATTCAAAGGGACCTACTAAAGCTCAAATAACTGGCTGACAGTCGAGTAGACCTACACCTTACAATATAAGCCCCTCACAGAACCGTACGTGCAGTTTTCCCGCATACGGCTCTTCATAATAAAATTCGCATCAACAGAACAAGCTGTAATAGATTTTAGGGTTGGCAAGTTTGTAGTATTTCATCATTTCTATGAAACCTTCCCTTGTATAGCTTTTCTTTTCACTTCTTCTGTTTAATACTTTGTACAGCAATTCTCTGACCTGCTGTTTGTAATTACTTATCATTCTGCTGTTAAAGCTGATACCATAGTATCTGTAATGTCCTACAAGCTTGACATTCAGCATATACATAAGTTTTCCAAGCTTTTGCTCCTTGTTGTTATACAGCCATATTTTGATTTCTTTGACTTTCTGACGGAATTTCTTACTGCTGGTCTTGGGCATTATCCATGGGTTACCTTTGGTTGTTCTGCCACAGTAAAATGTAAAACCAAGAAAATCGAACGTCCCAAGTCGTGTGGATTCTCCCCGTTTTGCTTTTAAACTTGCAAGATAGCGTCCGCTTTCAACTATTCGACTTTTGTTTTCTTCCAGTTCAAGCCCAAACTTTGCCATTCGGCTTCTGAGCTGCTCATAAAACCTTTCGGCTTCCCACGGGTATTGAAATCCTGCTATGAAGTCATCAGCATATACTACAAGGAAACATTCACCTTTACACTCTTTGGCAATAATATATTGAAACCATAACGTCAAAACATTGTGCATATAGATATTTGCAAGCATTGGACTGATAATATTTCCCTGTGCTGTTCCTTCATCACTTTTAACGAGTTGTCCGTTATCTATGATACCTGCTTTCAGGTATTTCTTCACCAGACGTAGAATATTCTTGTCTTTGATGTAGTAATTCAGGAATTTCAATATCCATTCATGTTTCATATGGTCAAAAAATCCCTTGATGTCGGCATCTACTACCCTTGTTATTTTTCCAATATTGATACGGTCATATAACTCTTTCACTGCCGTATGACAGCTTCTGTTTGCTCTGAAACCGTGCATACAGTTCAGAAACTTCGGTTCATATATCGCTTCAAGTATCTTTTTCAGCGCTAACTGCACAATTTTATCTTCATAGCACGCTATTCCAAGCGGTCGCATTTTGCCGTTACTCTTTGGAATATATACTCTCAGCGATGGCAGTGGTTTGTAGGATTTACGTTTTAGTCTGTCTACAAGGTTCTCGATATTACCTTCAAGATTTTCACTGTACTCTCTTTTCGTTATTTCATCTATGCCTACTGCTTTATTGCCGTCAACTTCTTTGTGGCATTGCATCAGCAATTCTTTGTTGATTAGATGATACAGCGATGTAAATTCAGGTCTTTTGGTGTTTGCTGATTTCGATGCTATTCTTTCTAATTTTGTTTCCATTAGTTCCTCCGTCCCTGAGTACGGCTAATGTGTCCTCAGAAAGACCTTTATTATGCAGCTCCCTTCCCTCTGTCGGCATTACACGACTTCCCTGGTACTATGAAGCTGTCCGACTGCCTGTAATCCGTTTGCCCTTCTCCCTTTTATAGTTGTCGGACATACCACTTATACATTACTTCCTTTCGGCTGATATGGAGACCACAGGCTCTCCCCAGTTGACTGGATAATCTCTATGTGAAGCGTGATTGGCTCTTTGACCCCGCAGAGGTGTACATAATCTCACCATAACGATTTGTACATATTGCTTTCCGCCGAAATTAAAGCGTCAGCCCTCCGAATAGCAAAATTTCGAGGCTCTATCACCTTATAACCCCACTTCCTCGCTGTCTACGCTTTACTGTATCCATTACTGCATACAGCACAAGACTCGCTAACGGTGGTTGGTTAGTCCTTTCCGTACAGGCTTCTCACCTGTTAGACTACCCGCCCTTCGTCTGGGCGCACAATTATGATTTACCGCAGTAATGGGGCAGGAAAAGCCCACCCCATCACACATTCAGCGCATTCCTTGTCATACGATAAATCTCCAGCCGTGACAGCGATTTCGGACTATTATTGGTCTGATTCACTGTGCGGCTGTTGTCGTTATTGTAGTTGTTGACTACCGTTGTACCGCCTGCGCCTGCCATTACACTTGCCACACCGGACATATCCACATTGAAGTCGGAATTCATCGCAATGGTCATTGCATCCGCAACACCGGAGATTGCCTTCTCGACATACTTTTTGCTCTTATTGATACCTTCAGCCAGTCCCTTCATGAAGTCGGGCATCCAACTTTCAAATTCCGTCAGAGGCCCCTTGTCAGGCACAGAGAAGTGCAGATAATCACTGATAGCCCTCGCCACGTCCGCAACCGTATTGATGAGATTGCCGAGCATATAGTTCAAACCGTTGATAAGGTTCTGCATGAGGTCACGTCCCCAAGACCATGAGCTGTTGACTTTCTCCATGACAGCCTGATATACCGCATTCATCGCTCCGGATACTGCATCGCGCACTCCGCCGAGCCTGTCGTCGATGCCGTTTTTGATGTTGTCCCAGATCGACAGCACAGCGTCCTTGACCTGATTCATCGGGTTCCGGACAATATCCGGCATGGTATTCCAGATCGTCTGCACCACGGATTTAATACCGTTTAGGGCTGTATTTACTACATCCTTCGCAGCATTCCACGTTGTCGAGATCACATTTTTGATGTCAAGCTGTCCGGTATTGATGAGCGTTTTCATCGCCGTCCATACCGTTGTCACGATCTTTTTGATACCGTTCAATGCAGCCTCAATAACAGACGCAGCCGCTTTCCATGTTGTGGTGATGACCTTTTTGATGCTGTCGAGCGCATTTTCAACCACGGATACAATTGCCTTCCAGCCGCCTGTGATGCCGTTTTTGATCTGTGACATGGTTACATCAATTGCTGTATTTGCATTCGCCCAGACGTTTTTTACAGTATCAAAGACCTGTTCCATGAAGCCCTGCACCGCTGTGACAACATTGGACAGAGCGTTTTTGATTACGGTGCTGATCGTTTCTGCAAGATTGCCTGCAAAGCCGTTGACAGCATCGCCGACAACACCTGCGTTCTGGTTGATACCGTCCGCAAGTCCCTGCATGAAGTCAGGCATCCAGCTCTCGAAATCAGCTAGAGGTCCCTCATCCGGCACCGAGAAGTGCAGGAAGGACTTGATCTTGTTTGCTACACCTTTTACTGCATCCGCTACCTTGCTGATACAGTTTTTGATACCGCTGACAATGTTGTTGATGATATCCGCGCCCCACTGAAATGCCTGTGAGCCGAGATTTTTAATGAAGTTTACTGCCGCATTGAAGCCGTTGACAATCGTATCCTTGATGGCTGTGATCTTTTCGGTGACCGCTGATTTCACACTGTTCCAGATATTGGAGACAGTGTTTTTTATTGCGTTCATGACAGTGCTGACTGTATTTTTGATGCCGTTCCAGATGTTGGATACCGTAGAGGAAATAGCGTTCAGGACGCTGCTGACAAATCCGCTGATTGCGTTCCACACTGCAGATACGACCGCATGAATCGCATTCAGCGTGTTGGTGATATGATTTTTGATGCTCTCCCAGATAGAGGAGATCACCGACCAGATGGCGTTCAGAATACCGGAGATGAAGCCGGAGATTGCATTCCATACGGTAGAGATCACATTGGAAATGGTATCCATTACCGTGCTGACAGTGGTAGAGATCGCATTCCAGATCGTTTCAAAAAATGTCCTGATGCCCTCAAGAACGATAGTTACGACTGCCTTAATTGTCTCCCATGTGGTTGTGATCTTTTCGTGAATCCAGTCCATAACACGGGAGATGATCACATGGATCGCTTCAAAAATCGTCTCGAACAGATACTTGAAAGCGTCCAGCAGCGGAGAAATAAAGTCGTAAATGGTCTGCCATACAGTCGTGATAACCGACCAGATTCCCATAACAATAAAGCTGTACTTGACGGAACGACTGCAAGCTATACAACAGAGGAAAAGGAAAAACTGAATAGCATCTCTCCGGAATCCTATGTGAAGCAGGAGGCTTTCGATGAACAGATCAGTATTCTGCGTGAGGAATTAAGACCATCTGAACAGCCGTCGCACAGTCATGATAATAAGGATGTTCTTGACAGCCTTACATCTGAACTGATGACAGATCTGGAAGGACTGCAGCAGTTTGAAGACTCAACTATATTCGATATTCAGACGATAAATGACGCATTGCTTTCACTGAATGCGCAGAAGCATACACATAATAATATCGATGTGCTGAACGAAATCACTGCTGAAAAGGTGGCGGAATGGGATAATAACACATCACGTAATGATACCAATGCCACAAGTATTTCGGTATTACTGCGTTCTGTGGAGTCGTTGCAGGCACAGATCGATAATCTGCATCCCTATGACAGCTCTGTTACACTTTTCAGAAGCGGAGCAAATGCACTTACGACATACGGAGAGTCTGTTTACACTTTCTATAACGATGGTTACAGATCTATAGCAGGCTTTGCAGAGACATATCCGCATTTTTGTTCTGAAGAAAATGATCATGCTCTGTACTATAACCAGCCTGACTTCAACTGGGGTGCAGCTATTTATACCATGTGTACCGAGCCAGTACACATAACTTCAACAAAGAAGATCATGATGAGCTATAAGTCAGGATTTACGGAACTCGGTGAGATGTGGCTTGTGCCGAAAAATAATCAGAAAATGTCTGCTGCAGATACAGCAAGATATATTTATGAATCTGTTCAGAACAGCAATGCTGTTTTTCTGCCTTTCAACTGGATGGATTCAGTTGGTATATATGTCACTGTCCTGCATGACTGCACTAATGTACCCACAGGAGATTATTATCTTGCATGGAAGTCAGTCACAGACAACACACATCCGATGATACGTTCAGTAAAGGTACTGGAATCAGGAGCTTAAGGAGGATGATCAAATGAAAGAAAATATCTGCACAGCTGCCGGAGTGGTCGGCGGCTTTTTGGCTGCACTGGTCGGCGGATGGGACAGTGCACTCGCTACCCTTGTTATTTTTATGGCTATAGACCTTGCCACAGGACTTATTGCTGCATCTATGGGTAAAAGCAAACACAGTCATACAGGCAGACTCAGTTCAAAGGCAGGATGGGTCGGTCTTGCAAAGAAGTTCTGTATCCTGCTTATGGTCGTGGTTGCAGTACGTATGGATATTATGATCAAAACGACATATATCCGTGATGCCACCTGTATTGGTTTCTGCGTCAATGAGCTGCTTTCTATACTTGAAAATACGTCTCTAATGGGAATACCGTATCCGCCTGCTATAAAGAAGGGATTGGATGTGCTTCAGAAAAAGGCAGGATATATGAATGATAACTTTCAGGAAAACAATAATGATTCGGAGGATAACGGACATGAGGTATGATCACAGTGATAACACACAACTTTCCGCTCACTTCAATGTGCAGGAGTTCAGATGTAAGTGCGGAAGAGAACACGACATTCTTATTAACCCTGAACTGATAGCTGACCTGGAAAAACTGTACAACAGTCTGAATTGTTCAAAAATAGTAGTGACTTCCGGTTACCGCTGTGAAGCACATGACAGATCAGTTGGCGGAACAGGCAAAGGACAGCATACTGTCGGCAATGCGGCGGATATCTGCTGCTACGGCAGAGACGGACAGCCTATAAGCAGTAAAAAAGTCTGCTGCAATGCACAGGATATCGGTTTCGGCGGGATAGCAAATATCACAGACGAATATATCTATACTCACGTTGATGTGAGGAACGGAAAGAAATGGTACGGTGATGAGGTCATCAGCAATAACGATGTTACAGACGACTTCCACAAGTATTATGGCGGCAATGAAATGAAAGGAATCGATGTCAGCATACACAATGGGGTGATCGACTGGCAGAGTGTAAAAAACGACGGAATCGAGTTTGCTGTTATTCGTGCCGGCTTTGGTAAATTTGCAGATCAGAAGGATGAGAATTTTGAGAGTAACTACAATGGTGTGAAATCCGCAGGTATCTCTGTCGGTGCATACTGGTACAGCTATGCAACAACTGTATCGGAAGCTGTGCAGGAGGCAAATGTGTTTGTATCAATACTCGCAGGCAAGCAGTTTGAATTTCCGGTGTTTTTTGATATTGAAGAACAGGCAGCATTTGATACCGGCAAGGCAAACTGCTCTGCAATGGTACGTGCATTCTGTGATGTTCTTGAGCAGAGCGGTTACTGGGCAGGACTGTATACAAGCCGCTCTGCTCTCGAAACCTATATCGAAGACGATATAGGTTTCGAGATATGCACTCTGGATAGCCGAGTGGGGCAACAGACTTAATTACAGCGGTCCCGTAGGTATCTGGCAGTATTCGGAAAAAGGATATGTAAACGGTATAATCGGCAATGTTGATCTTGATGTTGCCTATAGGGATTATAAGTCTGCTGTAAAGGAGAACGGTCTTAATGGATTCGGAAAGACAACACAGGTACAGATAGAACCGTATTTTACTGCCTCACCTGCTGAGCCTACAGTTACTACGGCAGAAGTTACAATCACCATCGGCAACGACACCTACAAGGGTACGCTTAAGAAAGAATAATACAATCGGGCAGAGGAAGTTCTCTGCCCGGTACATACCATTATAATTCAGAATTCACAGTATCATCGACCGCCGCCGGCATATTTCCCACAGTTTATATCCAATACAGACCTTTCCGGATCTATAAGAGCGTTTTCATATTGAACATTCCATTGTGGAGTAATCTGCATTTTACCGTTTTCATCTATACTGTCGATAGTATCTCCGCTCTTTATAGGAAAGTCATTTTCAAACTGATAACTTGCGATATTATACACGTAGTTTACAACATGATTCGGATTCAGCCCTTTAAAATGAACCTGTACATCAGCTCCACCAAACACAAAAAATCCTAATGTATCGATAACCATTTCATTTGCCTCAGATACATTAAAAAACCTGACATTCACAAAAAGTTGTATAAATCGCTCTGTCAGGCTGTAATTCTTCTGTTCTTCGAACATCTCCGGTGTGATCAGTTTTCCACTCTTAGGAGAGTATATACCTATGCATTCCGGATAACACTCAAGCGCTGCCTCAACCTGTGACAGTATGACTTCCGCCTGTTCCTTGTAAGGAAGAGCAGCACCAAGCATAGTATTGACCAGAACGGTATATTTACACTCATTGATGATCTTATCTGCATCCTGAACATCCCAGAGCTGACTGAGTTTCATTTCATCCAAATCAATGCCCGAACCGGAATCAGATGCTAAAAAGGCAGCCATAACCGGAACACCATCGGGGTGATCCTGTAAAACTACTTTATGTTCCGGAAGAGGAAACATAAACATATCGCCTTTGCTTTCCTTAGCTGTTTCTGCAAAGGGCAGATCGCCCAGATTACCAAAACGCTTCTCCAGCGCATTTCTGAACTGTTCTGTAGTCGGTGATTGGGGCTTGTTTTTAAACATAAGCTGTATCATCATTATTCCAATATTATTATCCATTATATACCTCCATCTCATTGATTTCTTACTTCCGCTAGGCGAAATCTTTCTCTATAAATACTACGGTTAGTTTTAATATGAAAAACGAACAAGAGCTGCACTTATTTATTTTCATTATACATCCTCTCCCCGAAAAAGTCAATGCGCTATGCCTACATAGCTGCACATTTTACATATCCATGATAACAGAAACGGAGGTATGCTATGGAACAGCAGAAGATCATTGACGAACTGAACTACCACAAAGCACAGACCATTACAGAATCACTTTACAAAAGCGGACTTATTTCCTTTGACGAGTATGACAAATTGACGCAGTTAAACAGGCAGTCTTTCCCTCACCTTTTTGTGGATCTATTGCCGAAAACGCTTGATTTATCAGGAAGTCAGAGCTAATATAGATACCAACAAAAGGAGGTATTTCCATGAACATTCGAGTGATTGAAGCGCAGAAGCCGAGTGTAAAAAAGAAGAAACGGCATGTGGCTGCATACTGCCGCGTTTCTACGGATAATACGGATCAGCTGGAGAGCCTTGAAACGCAGAAGTCACATTATGAATCACTTATTCAGCTGCACTCAGAATGGGAATATTCCGGATTATATTTTGATTCAGGTATAACAGGTACGAAAGCAGATATCCGTGAGGGACTGCAGGATCTCCTGACAGCCTGCCGCATGGGAAAGATTGATCACATCCTTGTAAAATCCATCAGTCGCTTTTCCAGAAACACAACTGACTGCCTTTCGATGGTGCGTGAACTGCTTAAAATCGGCGTAACAGTCTATTTTGAGAAGGAAAACATCAATACCGGAGAAATGGAGAGTGAGCTGTTCCTGTCTATTCTGAGCAGTATGGCTGAAGATGAATCAGCTTCCATTTCAAAAAACGAAAAATGGTCTGTTCAGCGCAGGATGGCGGCGGGAACCTATAAGATGCCATATGTACCATACAGGTATATGCGTGATGAAAACGGCAGTATGATAATAGATCCCGAGGAAGAAAAGAACGTCAGGTTCATTTTTGAACAGATTCTCTCCGGCCAAGGTACAGATGCTATTGCGGCAGCACTTGAACAGCAGCAAATTCCTACACGTAAAGGCGGAAAATGGTCCGGTTCAACTGTAAGAGATATTATCTCAAACGAAAATTATATCGGTGATGTACTCTTTCAAAAGACATATACAGATGATATGTTTCACCGTCATAACAATCACGGTGAGTTAAAAACATATCTTGTTTCCGAACATCATGAGCCTATAATCAGCCGTGAAACATTTGAACGTGCAAACGCCTTAATCCTACAGCGGAGCAAAGAAAAAGGCATCATAAGAGAAACAGGAAAATATCAGAACCGCTTCGCTTTTTCGGGAAAGATCACCTGTGGAATATGCAGTGATAAATATAAGAGAAGGATCCATAACAATGGTACAGAAATTGCATGGGTCTGCAATACCCATATAACGGATATAAAAAGGTGTTCTGCAAAATATGTGCGTGACGATGTGCTGAAAGCCGCTTTTATCACCATGCTTAACAAGCTGATATTCAGCAGAAAAATGCTTCTGCGACCGCTATACGATTCGCTCAAATCGGATAGTGCTGACGAAAGCATCCAAAGAATGAATGAACTAAAGTTACTCCTTGAGAAGAACCTTGAAAAAAGATATAGGCTACGACAGCTTCGCGGACAGGAGATCATTGACAATGTGGTGTTCAGCCGGGAAATGAACACTCTAAAGAAATTATCCGAGGAGTACAGGAATGAACTTTCAATACTCAGCTGCTATACATCCGCGGAAGCCCTGGAAG
>ERZ1026810.1070-NODE-1070-length-11556-cov-6.796395_pt1 | contig 11556 bp, 9 predicted proteins | sample MGYA00520872_ERZ1026810 | MGnify/ENA primary metagenome ERZ1026810 (study PRJEB33270, sample SAMEA104284477) | anaerobic digester metagenome | biome: Anaerobic digester microbiome; feature: mesophilic sludge digester; material: Anaerobic digester biomass | place... | reverse complement strand
TTGGGGTTGAGCCACCGATCTCTTCCTCCGACTTCGACGGCAATGTCTTCTGTGAAGTTGGGCAGTCATGGGCCTCCAAGGTTGCGGCCGTGACGGCATACCAAAACCTGTTGGACCGGCCATACATCTGACGTTCCGCACTTCTCGGAAGCGTTATGACCGCATTTACGTGATGGCGTGTCAGGTGGTGTAGGTGGTGGTGGGGATGTCGAGGAGTTCGAGGATCTGGGTTTGTTGGGGGGTGAGGTCGGGTTGGAATGTTTGGATGGTGTGGCCGGTGGTGTCGGTGAGGTGGTGGCGGGCGGCCCCGGCGAAGATTTGGAGGATGCGTTGGGCTGAGGGTGCGGTGCAGGGCCGGTGTTCGGGGTAGAGCGCGATGTTGGTGAGTTGGCGGGCGTTCATGTTGTTGCGGATGTGGCGTTCGATGAGGGCTCCGGTGAGGAGGGCGAGGAATTGGCAGAGCAGTAGGGCTTCGATGCGGTGGGCGGCCTGGAGGTAGACGGGGGCGACGGTTTGGTGGTCTTTGAGGATGTGGTTTCGGCGTTCGAGGTTGGGTTGGTAGCGGTACGCGGCGAGGACTTCGGCGTCGGTGAGGGTGGTGTCGTTGGTGATGAGCGGGAAACAGCCGTCGGAGGCGGCGTCGTGGGTAACGCGTGGTTCGTTGACGGTGAACCTGATCTGGTGGTGGGTGGCGACGATTTTGCGGTAGCGGGTGTTCGGGCCGGGTCGGCCCCGGTTCTCTTGTTTGTGTTTGGTGGTGGTGTGCTCGGTGATCGTGTAGTCGATCCACCGGCTGGCACCGGTCTCTTTCAACGCTGCGTCGGCGGCGGTCTGGACGGCAACCAGGGTTTTCATCCTGGTTTTGGGTGACACGAGTTTCTGGTTGAGGTCGTCGATCGCAGCGATGCCTTTGGCGATGCGGGCCCGCCGCGACTCGGCGTCCCGGTCGGTCTTGGTGGAGGAACGAACCCAGATGATCCGGTAGCCGTCGACCGATGGGCCGGTCGGGTTGGGGGTGGTGTGAAAGGTTTGGCCGGGTTCACCGATCCGGCTGGCCGGCCGGTGGTGGGCTTCGGTCCACTCGACTGCGATGGTGGCGATGCGGTCGCGGAACTGGCGGTCTTCTTTGCGGGTGCGGGGCAGGATCGTGACGAACCGGCCGCCATGGCTGTTGATGTGGTCCATTGCGGGCCGGTTGCACAGTTTCGAGTCGGCCACATACAAGAAGTCGGGTCGCCCGACCAGGACAACCAACTCGTCCCAGGTGGGGATGTGGGTAGGGTCATCGGCGGTGTTGCCGTCCTCGACACGGAACGCGACCGGGACGGCGCCGTCGGCTGACACGGTGAGGACACACAACAGCTGTTTCAGGTCGGGCCGGTGGTCTTTGTTGTGCCCGTAGGTGATTGCGGGTGTCGGCTTGTCACCACGAACGGCTCCGGTCGCTTGGTGGTAGCCGCCCGAGAACGTGACGGTGGTCGAGTCGTTGTGGAGCTGGTCCATGTTGATGTCGAAGTGCCGGACCGCTGACAACACGGTGTGGGTGATCAGGCTGGCCCGGTCTGTGTCGAAGAGCCGGTCCAACATCCGGCCGGTCCGGTCGTCGTTCAACGCGTCAACATCGGTGGCGGTCAGGCCGAACAGTGCCGGGTCGAACCCGGCGGCCCATTCGGCCAGCGCGTAGATCGGCTGATGGTCGATCGTCAGGTTCCGGACCAACACCCCGATCACCACAGCCGGGTCAAGACGCAGTCGGGCGTCGTTCGCGGGGAGGAACCGGTCGATGATCGCATCGAGGCCGATCCGGTCCAGGAAATGGTTGACGATCGGCAGGGCCCCCAACGTTTCGGTGCGGAGCACGAAGGGCTCTTGGTTGGCCGGTTCCATCGGTGGTGTCCCCCCTTGAGGGTGAGGGTCCTTGACAGAACCATCAACGAACGACCAGTATACATACTGACCGGCGTTCAGTGGTGGATGGTCGACGACAACCTGGAGGGCCAGATGGCCACACGCCTTGAGCAGTATCGACAGCAGTACGAGCAGCTGAAGGCCGAGCTCGTCGACATCGGGTTCGTCTGCCAGGGCAGTGTTCTGGAGCGCTACACGTCGTGTGGGAACCCGAACTGTCGGTGCCAGGCCGACCCGCCCCAACGCCACGGCCCCTACTGGCAATGGACCCGCAAAGTCGCAGCCAAGACGGTCACCGTGAGGCTTTCCCCAGAAGAAGCAGTCCTCTACCAGGAGTGGATCGACAACAACCGGCGGCTCCGCCGGATCGTCGCCGACATGGACAAGATCTCGACCAAAGCCCGCAAGATCCTCCTCGCCCAAGCAGCCAAAGCCGCCAGCAAGTAGCACGGGCCACACCCAGCCCGGCCGGTCACCTAAATACGGTTATAACGCCCCCGAGAAGTGCGGAACGTCAGATGAACTGATCCTCTCGGTTGGTTGCTGATACGGGGGGTCAACCCCAAGACCAGAGGGGACTGCCTGTGGGCACTCCGGGGCCACACGCGCTCCGTTGCGCCGGGCACCTTCCGGACCACGATTCCCTCACCTGGCCACAACGCCTCACCGCAAGGTGCGGTTCAACGACGTTGAACGACCGTAGCGCGACCGCGTCGCGTTGACTACTGAACTATGTCCATTAATGACGTTTCGGTTACGCCGGACCCGTTTGGTGAAGGGCGCCGAGGCAGGGCCCAACCGGCGACCAGCTCATCGACTCCGACAGGCGACGTTGAGTGATGTCAGCCCACGCAGGGTGAAGCTGGACCGAAAGCTGGGCGCCTCGAGCAGCTCCAGCGAGGCGAACCGGTCCAAGAGCCCGCCGAACACGATCTCACCCTCGGCTCGGGCCAACGCCGCGCCCAGACAATGGTGCGGGCCCCATCCGAAGCTGAGCGGAGGCGGGGTGGACCGGTCGACAAATCGGCCAACATCCAAACCGTCGGCAACGGGGTACGCCGCCTCATCCCGGTTGCCGCTTCCCTGAAGCACCGTGTAAATCTGACCATATCCGACCGATTCCCCGAGTATCTCGACGTCGCGCAGGGCGGCCCGCACGTTGAGTTGCACCGGCGAGTCCCAGCGCAGCAACTCCCAGATCGCCGACGGCATCAGCGACGAGTCCGCGCGAAGCCGCTGGAGTTCGTCCGGGTGGCTCAGGAGGGCAAACAACCCGTTGCCGATCAGGTTGGTGGTGGTCTCGAACCCGGCCGCGTACATCAGCCCTGTGTTTGCCAGCAGTTCGTCATGGCTCAACCGGTCGCCTGCCTCCTCCACCTGAATCAGCGCGCTCATGAGACCGTCGTCGGGTGCGCGGCGCTTATCGGCGATGAGTTGCTCAAACACCTCCCCCATCACCGCCACGCCGGCCTCGGCGGTGGCGATGGCCTCATCGTCGGCCGCGGCATCGATGAACGCCGTACTGGCGCGCACGTGCGGGGCCAGGGTCTCGTGCAGCTCGGGTGGCACACCAAGCAACTCCGAAATCACCGCTGCCGGAAGACGGGCCCCCAACACCTCCAGCACATCCAAGGTGCCAAGGTCGGCCATCTCGTCGAGGATCGGGGCCAACAGCGTCTCGATCCGCGGCCGCATCGCCTCGATCCTTCTGGGCGTGAACGTACGGCTGACCAAGCTGCGAAGCCGGGTGTGATCCGGAGGGTTGGCGAACAGCATCGAGCCTCGACGCTCCTCGTCGCGGCGCTCACGCCCACTCAATCCGGGCGACAGCTCCATGTCGGGCTCCGGCCGACCCAACGCCGGGTTGCGCAGAACCTCGAGGCACCCCTCGTAATCGGCCACGATGATCGATCCAAGGGCCGACCGATAGTGCCCCAGCTGTTCCCGGATGAGGCGATACGCGTCGTACGGGTTCTGGCGGCCCTCATCGGTGAGGATGGCCGCACCCAGCAGTGCGTCGGCCTCAGCCGGTTGGAGGCGCCGAGGCGCCGCGACGTCCGGGTCGGTGACATTCACGCGCTGAAGTGTAACCATCAGGTTTACTCCTCCTCGTTTGACGTCACACGCAGGCGGCCACGACCACCTGCCGACCCGCGCAGTGAAGCGTGTCGCTGATCACGGGCCAAGAACCAACGCCCAGAGCGGCACCGTCGCCAAGGCGAGCACCAGGCCGATGCCCACCATGGATACGACGGTGTCGTCGTCCAGGCCGGCGGCGGTTGCCACAATGCCGGCGGTGACCATCGGAGGCATGCCCGCCTCCAGCACCGAGGCATCCCAGGCCGGACCCGAGCCGTTGAACAACGCGGCCGCCGCCAGCACGAGCGCCGGCATGAACGCCAGGCGAACCGCCAGCCCGAAGGCAACCGGCGCCGTCGGTGTTTGGAGTCGTCGACCTGCCAGCCGCAGGCCGATCGACACCATGGCCAGCGGGGTGAGGGTGACCGACAGCAACTCCAACGAGCCGACGATCGCCTCCGGCAACATCACCCCTCGAAGCCCAAAGCCCACCATGAGCGCCACGAACGGCGGGAAGACGAGCACCCGCCGCAGGACCACACCGGGTCCGTCGGCGCTGCCTGCGCCATATCGGGCGGCCACAACCGCGCCGTAGGTGGTCAACGCCAGGAAGGTCCCCAGTTGGTCGTAGAGCACGGCGGTCGGTAGCGCATCGGTGCCCAGCAGCGCCTCCACGGCAGGAAATCCAAGAAAGCTGGTATTGCCCAGCGGCACCACCAACAACAACGCGCCGGTGACCTCCCGCGACCACCCGGCCCGCCGTGCCACCACCCACACCGCCGCGGCGCCGACGAACACCATGCACCACGCCGTGACCACGGGCACCACTGCATCGGTGGTGAGCTGCAACTGCGGGATCGTGTGTAACACCACCGCCGGCAACGCCAGGTTGATGATCACCCAGTCGACCGCCGCCACGGTGGACTCCGGGGGACGCAACCAGCGACCGGCGGCCACCGCGACGGCCAGGATCAGGCCCACCGTCACCACGTACCGGCCACTCCAAACAGCCCGACGATCGGCCCCAACACCTACTCGATTCCGGCGCCGGCACGGCGCAACTGCGCCAGTACCGACAGCACCTCCACCACGTCGGCGGGCGATGCAACCCGATGCGACGCGGCCGTCTCACCGGCGCCGACCTTGATACCAAGATCACCTTCGCCGAGCACGGCAAAGCCATCCTCATCGGTTACGTCATCGCCCACGAACACGGTGGCATCGGGCCCGGTCTGGCCGATGAGCCGCAGCAGCGCCTGCCCCTTGTCCGCCCCGTCCACGGCAAACTCCGCCACCATCTTTCCCACCCGAACGTGAACCCCCGGGCGGGCCGAGAGCCGTTCGATCAAGGCGTCGGCGGTTTTCGCTGCAACGCTCTGGTCGGCCTGGCGATAGTGGAACGCCACCCCCACCGGTTTGGGTTCCAGCCGACTGCCCGGCAGACGCGACACCTCATCGGCAACATCGGCGATCAGCGCCTCCAGCAACGCTGCGGATTCGGCGTCATGGTGACCGCTGACGCCCGGATCACCAGAGGCCACCGCTGGATCCGACCCGACTCGTCCGTTCGAACCAAGCGGCGCCAGATGTTCGGCGCCGTGGCTGCCCACCAGTCCAACGGTCGCCGGCGGGCCGGACAGCTCGATGAGCTGCTGCAAGGACCGGCCCGACACCAGGCTGGCCCAAGTCCCGGCGGTGCCGGCCAACTCACCGAGCACCTCCATGGCCCGAGGCTGCGGGCGGGCCTCGGCCGGATCGTCCACGATCGGTGCCAGGGTGCCGTCGTAGTCGCAGGCGACCAGCAAGGTTTCCACCGAGGCGACCCGGACGAGCGCCCTCCTCAAGGAGGGCTCCAGGCCCCGCCCGAGCTCAGCGATGTTCATCGGCGCGTGTTGCTCGCTCAACGTGCCACGCCGAGCGCGTCCAACCAGGCATCGGCCCAGCGATGGACGTCGCTGGCCACGACGGCCTCGCGCAGCGCCGACATGCGACGGGCCTGCGCGTCGGGCCCCATCGTGACCGCCTGCTCGATCGCCAGTTTCAACCCGTCGATGTCGTAGGGATTCACCAGCAGCGCATCCACCATCGTCTCGGCGGCACCGGCAAACTCCGACAGGACCAGGACGCCGGAGTCATCGGTCCGGGTGGCCACATACTCCTTGCACACCAGGTTCATACCGTCGCGCACCGCCGTCACCAACATCACGTCGGCGGCCAGGTACAACGCCACCAACTCCTCCAGGTCGTGGTGCCGGTGCAGATAGTGCATCGGCACGGCGCCCACCTCGCCGTAATCACCGTTGATCTCCCCCACCATGCGGTCGATTCGGTCGCGGAAATCGGCGTAATCCCGGACGTTCTCCCGCGTTGGCTCGGCCACCTGAACGAGCACGTGTCGGCCCACGGTGAGGCGGCCCTCCTCCAACAGCTCCCGAAAGGCGCGAAGCCGGCGAGCCAGTCCCTTGGTGTAATCCAGACGGTCCACCCCCAACAGCACGCGCTCCGGATTGCCCAGGCTCTCCCTGACCTCCTTCGCACGGGCCTGCATCTGCGGGTCGGCCGCCATGGACTCCAGCGTCTTGGTATCCACGCCGATACCAAAGGTCTCCACACGCACGGACCGGCCCCGCATGGTCACCTCGTGGTCGTTCACCTCTGCTTCGGTCACCAGCCCGGCCAGGCGACGAAAGTTGGCCGCACCGCCCTCGGTCTGAAACCCAACCACGTCGGCGCCCAGCAGGCCCTCGGTGATCGTGCGCCTCCAGGGGAGCTGCAGAAACAACTCGACGGGTGGAAACGGGATGTGCAGAAAGAACCCGATGCGAAGATCGGGCCGGAGCTCCCGCAGCATGCCCGGAACGAGCTGCAGGTGGTAGTCGTGCACCCACACCGCTGCCCCCGGTGCCGCCCACATTGCGGCCGCCTTGGCGAAACGACGGTTGACGGTGCGGTAGGCATCCCACCAGGTGCGGTGGTACTCCGAACGCACGATGGAGTCGTGGTACAACGGCCACAACGTGCGGTTGGCAAAGCCCTCGTAGAAGAGCTCCACCTCGCCCCGCGACAACGGCACCGGCACCAGGGAGATGCCGTCAACCTCGATCGAGCCGTGCTCGTCGGTGCCCGTGGTGCCGGACCATCCCAACCATTGGGCGTCGGTGCGCCCGGCCAGCAACGGGGCCAACGCGGTGACCAATCCACCCGGACTGGTTTCCCAACCGGTGCCGTCGACGCCGGTCACCCGCCGGACCGGCAATCGGTTGGCCAACACCAGAAAACTTGCAGTGCCCGCTCTGGGTCCGTCGCCTGTCTCGCCGCTCTCTGGTGTGATCTCGGGTGACGCCATGGCCCCAAGTTAGAAGCTGACGGGCGCAGTTGGGTTGTGGGACCTCGTGGCAGGCACCATCACGTCGATCTCCACCGCACCAGATCCGCTTCCATTCAGGTCGGAAACCTCAGCGTGTTTCGTGTCCTCCGGCGGGCCCGAGGTTGGCGAGTTGGGCCGCAATGCGTGACAACTGGAAGGTCCCGGTGCCACAGCACCCCCCGATCAGCCGCGCACCAAGATCGAGCCACGCCTCCAGGGGCCGGTGACCGGCCGATGAACTCCCGTCTGAAACAGCACCAACAAATGCACCGGCGACGTGATCCCACGTGCCGCCCAGGTTTGGTTTGGCCACCAATGGCAGATCGGTGGACATGGCCAGGCGGTCGAGCGCCGGAGCCACATCCTGGGGCGCACAGCAGTTGACCCCCAACGCCACAGGCCGTGCCGGGTCGGTTGGGTCGAGCCGCAGCATCGGCGCCAAGGCCTCATCGATGGGCGCGCCGGTGGGCACCCGCCCATCACGCCCCACCGTCATGGTCACGATCACCTCCGGCACCGGCAGACGGGCAACATCCAGTTCGGCCAACACCGGCGCCAGCCCCGCAACCAGCGCCGCCACCTCGTCCGGATCAGGCACGGTCTCGAACCACCACACGTCGACCGAGGTCGGCGGGCTCGCCTGAGCGGCGGCGAGTACGTCCAAACGCTCCCGATGGAACGCGGTCAGCGCCGCCACCGTGAGCCCGTACTCACCCTGATACTCCGAACCGTCGGCCAGCGCCGCACCGAACGGTCCGATGGAGGCAGCGACCCAGGCTCGACCGGCGCACCACGCCGAGACAGACGCCGTCGAGGCGGCCGGGACAGATGCCGTCGCAGTGGCCGAGATAGGCGCCGGCGAGGCTGCCGATGACGTTTCAGCATTGGCCGCCCAACCATCCCGGGCCTCGCGCACCAGCCGGTTCGCCTCAACGAGCAACCGATCGGCGGTCGCTGCGGACCGTCCTGACAGCAGCGCGGTGCGACCGCTCACCTGATACCCGGAGGCCAGTACCACCTGCGCCCCGGCGTCCAACATGGCCCGATGGGCCCGTCGCACCTGGTCGGGCCGGGAGACCAGCACCTCACCGGTCCACAACGGTCCGGACGCCGGAGTCCCGAGTTGGTCCAAGACGGTGGACAGCCCACCGTCGGCAACGATCGGGCCGCGGTCCAGCGCCGCTGCAAGGGTCGGGTTCGGGTTCGGGTATGCCACGGAATCAACCCTCACGTCGGCCTGTGCCACCTGTCTCGGCCTCCGGTGCATGCGTCCTGGCACGCCCGAGCGCGTAGGCCGCAACGGCAGCGGCTGCACCGACGTTGAGCGAGTCGACCCCGCCAGACACCGGGATACGAACCCGACGATGGGCCGCCGCCAGCGACGCAGCGCTCAACCCGGGGCCCTCCGAGCCCACCAGCAACGCCACGGGGGCATCCGGGCCCACCTGCAGGTGCGCGATATCGACGGCGTCACGCTCCGGCGTCAACGCCCACACCTCAAAGCCGGCCGCGGTCAGCGGATCGAGACCACCCGGCAGCTGCTCCACCCGCGCGTGGGGCACGGCGAACACCTCGCCCATCGACACCCGGGAGGACCGGCGATACAGCGGATCAGCGCTGCTCGGATCCAACAGCAGAGCCTCCGCCCCCATCGCAACCGCACTGCGGGCGATCAGACCCAGGTTGACCGGGTTGGCGACACCCTCGGTCACCACAACGCTCCGGCGATCGACCACCACGTCGGCGGGATCGGCGGGCGCCGGGCGGGCAAACAGGCCCAGGCACCCGCTGTGCGTCGCCGAGCCGGTAATGGCCAGCACCAGGCCCGGACCCGCACCGATCACCTGCGCTCCGGCGGCTCGGGCCGCTGCCACGCCGTCGGGCAGGGGCCGGCGTCGACCCTGCTCGATCAGCAGGCTCAACAACCGGTGGCCCGCTGCAAGCGCCCGCGCCACCACGACGTCGCCCTCGACCAGAAACCGACCATGTGGCCAATCGGCGCCGCCGCGCTCGCGCAGGGGTCGATCACGCAGGCCAACGAACGGCGCCACCACGGCACTCTGCGCATCGTTCACGACCAGGTCCACCACCGGCCACGCCGACGTATCAACCTCCACATTGGCTCGTGGTTCATCACCGCGTCGCGTCACACCGACACGCTAGGGCTGCGATGGGTCGGTCGGCACTCCCTCCCGACCACCGAAGCAACCCCGCCAGCCTGTACCGTCGGACCACGTGTGGAGATTCCTGCCCTCGACCCCCGATCCGGAGGAGCTGAAGGAACTCGGACGCGCCACCCGCGAGGTACTTCTGGTGTCGGCGCTGGTCGGCGCCCTGGCAGGTCTGGCCGCAGTCGTCTTCGACTGGAGCGTTTTCACGCTGCTGGAACTCTTTCGAGATTTCCCGCTGTGGACCGCGGCGATCATCCCCCCAGCCGGGATGCTCGCAGCTCACGTGATCATGCGAACGATCGGAGGCGGAGCGTCGCCTTCGACGTCGGACGAGTACTTCAAGCGCTTTCACCAGGAAGGCGGTGTCCTGGGCGGCAAACCCTTTCGTGGGCGCGTCATTGCCAGCATCGTTGCCCTGGGCACTGGCAACATGCTGGGATTGGAGGGTCCGGCGATCTATCTGGGGGCGTCGGCCGGCTCCACCGTGCAACGCCGTCTGCCCAGGCTCTTCGGACGGATCGATCATCGCCTGTTGCTGGTGGCGGGGGCGGCCGGCGGCGTTGCCGCAGTGTTCCGCGCGCCGGCCACAGGCGCCATCTTCGCCATCGAATCCCCGTACCAGGGTGACCTTGCCCACAGTTCCCTGCTGCCGGCTCTGATCGGTGCGTCGACGGGCTACGTGACCTTCTCGATCATCCTCGGAAACGAACCGCTGTTTCCCGTCACCGGTCCGGCCGATGTGATGGTGCCGCAGTTGGCCATCGCGCTGCTGGTGGGCGCCTTGGCCGGGCTGGTCGCCCGATGGGGTGCTTCCGCAATCGCGCTTGCCAAGCGATTGTCGACCCGGGGACCCGACTGGCGGCGCCTGCTGCTGGCCGGCGTGGTCATCTCGGGCACCAGCGTCGCGGTGCGTATGGCCGCCGACACGTCCGGCGTGCTCGGCCCCGGCTACGGCCTGGTGAATTGGGCGCTGGAGGACAACCGTGCGATTTGGGCCTTGGTGGTGATCCTGGTGGCCAGAAACCTGGGAACGGCGGCGGCGGTCGCAGGGGGGATCCCAGGTGGCCTGTTCGTACCACTCGTCGTGGCAGGCGCGCTGCTGGGCCGCCTGACGGGCGAGTTGATCGGGTCAAACAACAGCACCTTGTTTCCGGTGATCGGCATCGCCGCCGTGCTCGGCGCCGGATACCGGGTGCCGCTGGCTTCGGTGATGTTCGTGGCCGAGACCACCGGACGACCCGGCTTTGTGGTTCCAGGCCTGCTCGCCGCGGTGGCGGCCGAGTTGATGATGGGTAACCACAGCTTTACCGCCTACCAGAAGAAGGCGCAGTTGATCGCCGGGCAGCGTGGCGGCCTTGGTGCCCAGCGGGCGATCGAACCATTGAGCAGCGACGGTTCGGACGTGCCACCGCCCGGAGGTGCCCCTCCAGCCCGGCGACCGCGACGCACCGGAGACACACCGATTTCCGAGGTACCGGCACGTCCGGCCGCCGGCGAAACGTCGCGCCCCAAGCTGGTGGACCAGCGCAACGACACCTCCGAGATCCAACAACTGGCCACCGGCGGGGTCCGCCAGTCCACCGGCGAGGTGCGTCACCTCACCGGTGAGATGAAGACCATCACCGGGCAGGGTCAGGTGGAGGGTCCAGCTCCGGTCGAGGCCACCGAACTGCCCGCCGTTGAATCACCGCTTCCGCCCGCCGCGCCACCGCCGACGCTGCCCGGCGAGGTTGCACGCCGGGGCACCCATCCATGGATCGCACACGACGAGGGCGCAGCCACCTCCGACGACGAGCCCAACGATCCGTTCCCCGAAGACTTCGACCACACCTGACATCCGAAGCAGCCGCCGGGGCCCCGCATCGCAGGGGACCGCCGCTTGCGATCAACTCGTCCAGCCATGGCCTGTCTCTTATACACATCTCCGAGCCCACGAGACTCCTGAGCATCTCGTATGCCGTCTTCTGCTTGAAAAAAAAAAAAAAAACACAAAACACAACCGACACAGAAATAACCTCTCAAACACTCACA
>ERZ1026810.1063-NODE-1063-length-11621-cov-2.872194_pt1 | contig 11621 bp, 12 predicted proteins | sample MGYA00520872_ERZ1026810 | MGnify/ENA primary metagenome ERZ1026810 (study PRJEB33270, sample SAMEA104284477) | anaerobic digester metagenome | biome: Anaerobic digester microbiome; feature: mesophilic sludge digester; material: Anaerobic digester biomass... | reverse complement strand
GTTTTTGTTTTTAATGGTACGGCGCCCACCGAGATCTACACAGCGTAGATCGTCGGCAGCGTCAGATGTGTATAAGAGACAGACCCGATACATGTATGAAGATGGATCTACAATTATTTCTAAGACAGAATATACCTGCAAGTCGAACCCTGAATCCAAGACCCATCTTTACGAGAATGGTTATGGTGAGTTCCTTTCAGGCAGTGGTCGGTTTTATGGAATTAAGGGTAGCTCGTCCTGGAAGGGAAGGCAGGTTACCCCGATTTCTGATGAGACAAAGGGGGATTGGATCGTTGAAGGTGATATGGTATATACTTTACCGCCTGAGTGACAGGAATGAAAAAACAGGGGGGCTTCAATAAACTTATGCTCGGCGGTGTGAGTGGGATACATACCACACGTCGAATATTTCATTCAAAAGAAATTCTGTGACACCGGGCGGGCCAATAAACGGTTCCACTGATGCATTGAACATTTTTTGCAGATCTCCAATAGCTTCATTGTCAGTAGGATCTTCCATAACAACTGTGAGAACCCGTTTTGTTTTATCAAGTTGAAGAGGGATAACCCGTTTTTTTCGAAAATAGGCATGATTCGCTTCATCAAGCAAATTTCTGTCAACATGGTCCTTCCTGGGATGCATCTTTTCAATTCCAAGTTGAACACAGAGAGAATCAATGAGGACCGCCGAGGTTATCATCCCATTTTTAATCAAGATTTGCCCCAGCTTCTCCCCGCTTTTCTTTTGCTGTTGCAGGGCCTCATCCAGCTGTTCGTCTGATATGATCCCCATTTTATTGATAAGCTCTCCCAGAAAAATTTGTTTCTGGTATCGTGAAAGAAAATCTCGGAGTACCCGTCCCGAGATGAAACCCAGTTCCTTGCATATTTCCCCAAGTGGTTTGTATTCCTTGAGCTTCCTTTGGACAGTGAGTGCTTCTTCGAGTTGCCCCTCATCAAGAAACCCGCGTTTCACGAGAAGCTGTCCAACTTTCATTTCAAGGGCATAGGCTGGTTTAGCTTGCATGTTAAATCTTATCGGCAAAAAGTAATGATGCTTTACTTTTTTTAATTAAAAAATTAAAAACATGCGCAATAATCAGCATATGGCAATTCTTTATTTCATCTGGTAATTATCAGTAACCATCTTTTTCAAAATTACCCAACAAAAGGCGGATAGACGGTGTTGTCCGTTTTAGTAAAAAGAGCGCAGACTTAGGAAGATTCAAATATTTTAGATAAAAAGTAGAATCTGATGGAAAAATGGCTCAGTATACCAATACTTATGAATACGCCATCAATCAATAAAAAATGGAGAATCGGATATGGCTGAACAAGAGGAAAAACAAGATTGTGCCGGAGGTAAGAATCTCCACATTTATCCTCCCTGGCTATGGTTGTTGTGAACTGACAAGCATCAATATTGGATGATTTACATGGTTTTTTTAACTTCTTACACCTTAATTGCTACCCCTTTTATGGCATAATCCTGCCTGGTTCAGTTACTTATTCTTTTCAAGATGTTGTCTCTTGATTTCTCTTTTCAAAACTTTTCCTGCCGTACTTTTTGGAAATTCTGTAGTGAAAATATACTCTTTCGGTACCTTGAAGGGGGCAAGGCGGGTTTTGAGGAAGGCCTTCAGCCCATCAGCGGTTATCGAGACATCTACTTTCGGGATTATGTACGCTACAACACGTTCCCCCCAAACCTTATCAGGTGCACCTATCACTGCACATTCCGCTACCCCTTCGTTTAGATAAATTGCCTCCTCCACTTCCCGAGGATAAACATTTTCTCCACCTGTAATGATAAGATCTTTGAGCCGGTCCACGATAGTCAAATAACCATCCTCATCGAGAACGCCTATATCGCCAGAACGGAGCCATACTTTCTCCCAAAAAGCTTCTTCAGTGGCCTCCGGGTTATTGAGGTAACCCTTCATCATATTTGCGCCCCTCATGCAGACTTCCCCTTCTTTCCCTGTTTCAAGAATGTTCCCTGCAGCATCCCTTATCTGAACCTCGCAACCGGGAACAACAGTTCCTACAGAGCCAGGAACATGACGGTACATATGATTGAAAGTGACTGCCGATGCAGTCTCGGTCATACCATATCCCTCATGCATGTTAAGACCGGTCCGCTCTTTCCATTGCCTCATAATTTCAACTGCAATAGCAGATCCTGAACAGAAACAATAACGGATATTGCGCATGATATGTTCGAGATGATCGAGCGTGACAAAACGGGTATAAACAGTTGGAACTGCGAAGAACTTATTAACCTGACCGGCCTCGATGACCGAAAGAACTGTTTCCATGTCGAAACCAGGCAGAATTTCAAGACAGGCGCCACTCATTATGGTAGATGTCATGATATGAACGACGGCGAAGACATGATGAAGTGGGAGTGCGCAGAGGGCCCGATCACCCTGGGTTGTTCGCTCACAGAACGCGACATTGTGAGCGGGATGATTAATGTTCTCATGGGTGAGCATAACACCTTTCGGCATGCCGGTGGTTCCGCCTGTATAGAGAATTACAGCAGTATCTGTCCTATCCCTTTCTAAAGACCGGAACGATGATAGACCAGAGCTGATGACATGATCAAAAGTAATATCACCATCCGGGCAGATCACTTTTTCTATCCCCTGATTTCCGCGAAGTCCGTCTATATCTTTGAGCCGTTCACTGTTCGTAAAGAGGAATCTTGGCTTTGAATGCTCAAGGAGCATCCTGAGTTCGTCTGACGAGAGGAGACTGGCGAGGCTTATCACAACTCCTCCGGCTTTAAGTATGGCAAAATACGATATGGGCCATTCCTCGGAATTCGATGCACAGATGGCGACATGTTCGCCTGGTCTTAGTCCCATCTTTAAGAGCCCAGTGGCGAGTCTGTTCGTTCTATCGTTAAACTCAGCGTATGTCATTTCCTTTTCTCCTGTGACAAGGGCTGGGCTTTTTGGGAAATAGAGTGTCGATGTCTCAAGATTGGCTGCTACATTCATCGGTATCTCCTCATATGATTTCTTTTGGATGTGCTATCCACTCAGAAAAGCGTACCTTTACATGGCTCCTTATGTCAAGATAGGATTACGAATATATTTTTCTATGGTCTTGTAAGCAGTAGATGACGATGTGCCTATCTGATTATGACTTGAAATGGGGGGTGATTTTGCGATCCCGTATATTATGATAGTAATGAGGGATAGCCTTAAATACAAATATGATGGCTGCCAGCATTATTAATAGGGTGCTGTATCGATATATTTCTGCGAGAGACACCTTATCAAGAAGAAAGCCAATGATAAGGGAGATAGCTCCAATACCCAAATCATAGGAGAAAAGGTAGGTGGAATTTGCAGCCCCCCTCTCGCTGGATTTGACTAAATTATTTATAGCAGCCTGGCCTGTGGGCATAAGAATGCCGAAACCAAAACCATTAATTACCCCTGCAACCAAGAACTGTGTTGAGTTGCCGGCATATCCAAGCCAAAGAACTCCAGTTGATGCCATGATTAGGCCGGCCACTATCAGATGCAAGGCGTGGCCAGTGTCAAATAATCTACCTGCAAACAAACGTGATAGAAAAACAGCTACTGACAAAACAACGAAGAAGGTGGCCACATTCGGAAAATTTTTTTGCGAGGCGTAAATTGATACAAAAATGATTATTGCCCCATATACAGCCATAATAAAGAACATACACAGTGAAATGGGAAGAGCCATCTTGCTGAAAAGATCCGGGAGGGAGAATTTTTTTCTGGCTGGGGACTTATAAGGGTATCTCGTACAGAATGCACCGAGGACCGAAAGAAAAGAAATAACGGTAATTGCAAGAAACAAAGTGTTGTGGCCCTGGTTTTTTATCAACTCCAGGCCGAACATGGGACCGATCGTCATACCAACAGGAAAGCTTAAAGCGAAAACCCCAATGCCCTGACCTATTCGAGAAGGCGGTACAATGTCTGCAACAATTGTAGCACTTGCAGAACTTGTAATTCCGAAGAATGTGCCATGGATAAAACGAATCGTGAACATACCTGCTACGGTACTGATCAGAGGATAAACTCCGTACAGTGCGGTTATCAGTGAAAGAGAAAGAACAAATACGCCTGGCCTGTGATAATTGTCCATTATATAACCTGCAACAGGGCGTATAAGGATTACTGAGATGGAAAAGGCTGCTATAACCAGACCAACACTGCTGTGACTCATTTTTAGATGTTCTAGAAGATAAATGGGCAATGTAGGCATCAGGGCGTAGAATGCCAGCGAATTAAACAGACTTGAAGCGATAATGGCTATGAATTCCTTTGACCAGAGCTCTCTTTGCATTTACAATCTGAAGTTTAGTATCTAAACTTGCCGGGGTAAGACGTTTTGGGTTTTCTACCATGCTACAGGCCTTGTGTCAATCGCTTTCGGTTGTTGTTCCCGGTGGTATGGAATGGTATACTGATAGGAAAGCTTAAAAATATACAAGACAGATATGGAGACATCCCATGAATGACCAAATAGAGAATATTGCCGAGTTGATTGTTAATGCGAAGAGAATCGTCGTATTTGTTGGTGCAGGATTGAGCACTGAATCAGGCATCCCTGATTTTAGAAGTCCGGGGGGTGTCTGGGATAAGTACGACCCTGAGGATTTCTATTTTCAGAATTTTGTCTCCAGTGAGGCATCCCGTGAAAAATACTGGCAGATGGCAACTGAGATGTATGATTCCATGAAAGATGCTATGCCCAATCAGGCACATCTTGCAGTGGCAGAGCTGGAAAAACTCGGCAAATTGGACTGCCTGATAACGCAAAACATAGATGGTCTCCACTTCAAGGCCGGAAACACACCTGATAAGGTTTTGGAACTCCATGGTACTGCCATGTATGTCACGTGCCTTAATTGCAATAAGCGGTATGATCGTGAAGAGGTTCAACTCCGGATAGCGAAAGGTGAAAAAGCCCCTCGATGCGATGAATGCACTGGACCCCTGAAGCCGGCCACTATTTCCTTTGGCCAGTCTATGCCTGAGCAGGAGACACGGGAAGCGTATGAGCGCTCAGGCACATGCGATCTTTTCATCGTCATAGGGTCATCTCTCGTGGTACAGCCGGCAGCTTACATGCCTGTGGTTGCCCACAAAAGCGGTGCAAAGTTAGTTATTATCAACCGCGATGAGACATCATGCGATGATATTGCAGATATCGTCGTTAAGGCACAGGCAGGCCCAACCATGGCATCAGTGCTGGCAAGGGTCCGTGAAGCATTGTCAAAAAAACAATGAATAGAACAAATTTTTAGAGGTTATGAATCCCTTGCCTGGAATGTATCTTGCTTATGATCCTCATCTTTAATCTTCGTGGCCAATAAACAGGGCTTCGTAGCGTGTACCATGCATTAACAGCGCTGGCAAGTTGTTCGCTCTTTAACCCCTCCTTGCCATAGATCTCAATAGTTAATGCATTAATGATGGTTTCGATCTCCATCTTCAATTTAGGAAATTGACCACAGAGCTTAATGCCAAATTCGAAAGGGGTATCAGTCATTAGATGCGGCAGTCCGCTGCGCCTACCCCATTCTGTAAGCACTGAAAAAAGTTCGCTTGCCCTTTTGTACCCTTGAGCAACGCCAAGCACTGCTTTCCATAAAGAACGTAAAAATTGCCACAGTCGCTTGTACCATGGCAGAAAATGATTTTTATTCCTGGCAGTGTCTGGATTGATTGCAGTCCTGGAGAAAAGCCATCTCATGATCAGGTATATTAGAAGGGCTATAGTAAAGGCGAAGAACATAATGGCTATTATCTCAATTCCCTTTCGAAGAATTACTTCCAGAAGCTCCATCCACCAGCTGTCTGCGAACAATGATTCAGATCCAAAATCTTTTCCAGGGGGTGATCCTGACGAAGGATCCGATCTGACCTGCCCACCCATGAACATAAAGCGTACTACACTGCTCACAACCGGGAGAATCCATAAAGCCAGGCCCTTAAGAACACGTTGCCCAGTATCGGCCACCTGGGTCAGGATAGGTAAAAGAAGAAATACAGAGGTTGAGACGATGAGAATAACTACAGAAACAGTGCTCATAAGAATTCCTGATCCCCCTCGGCCAGGCAGGAATCGCCGTACTCCTCCATGTCCAACCCTTGTTATCCCTATGGCTATGATGCTGAGGAGCAAAAATGGATAGATCAATGCTGAAGATAGAGAATCATCCACATTTATACCGCCCTTCACACGCAGTGTGAGCTTTGCGAGGAGCAGAATAAAGAACGCTGCAAGCCCAATGTCAAAGCGTGCACATATTACCGAGTAGGTCTTTCTTCTTTTTGCGAATGCAGTTCCAGCCAACCAGATGAGACCAACACAGATTAGGATAAAAATATGATGAACCCAGTCCATGGGCTCCCGAGCAACAGTAAAAAAAAGGCTGATCCAGTGGGTATTAAAAATCGGGTAAGAGGGATAAAAGATCCCATGAAGGATATATGCAACTGCCAGGGAACATCCAAGGATATGTGTTATTATCAGCGTTACAACTCTCCATCCATGTCCTGTGGACACGTTGGTAAGAACTATTGCAAAAGAAAATGCTGCTGCTGTTTCAAGAAGGGAGATGGTATTTCCCAGTACCGCAGTCATGGTGAAGGACACCCAAGAATAAATCCAACAAATTTCCATGGCTCCTGTTATGAGAGACAAAAGAGCACTGTTTTTCACCTTCATATGCCCTGAACCTCTTCGACACCTATAAGCCCGTTGACAAGAGGAGCGTGTATTTCTGGAGCAACTGGATTGTTTTTCCTGAGTAATGAATCCATTTCCCAAGGTACCATTATCACCGGTATTTTCCTTTGTTTCAGATATTCAACAATTATCTTTGTACTATCATCATTATTTAATGAAAGGCAAAGACATGTAGTGCCCCAGGGAACCGCACCAGTGGTTTCCAAGATATCTATAAAAACGTTGTTTTGTACTGGTTGCAGTCGTGCGAGTGCTTCCAAAATCCTGGCCAATTGTTGGGAACCTCTTGAAACTGCAACAGACGATGAAGATCCTTTCACCTCGCCATTTGTAAGGAGGCCCATAGCACAACCCCGCCGATCAAATTGCAAAGCGAGAGATGCAATTATTTCAAGGCCCTGTTCAAAGGATTCTTTGTTCTCTGCTTTTGTAAACCCCTCAATATTGATAAGAAAAAGAATCTTTTCCTGCACTGTTGAGTCGAATACCTTCTCCTGTAAACGTTGATGCCTCGCACTAGCCTTCCAATGTATGTATCGTGCAGGTCTTCCATAATGGTAATCGGAAGTGCCAAGGATGTAGACCGGATCATCAACTGGACTTTCACCCCCAGGGGCACCGAAGAATTCTCTTTTTGGGAGACTAAATAATGGAAGGGGCACAATTTTCGGATAAACGACAATCTCTGCTGTCTCCCTGTCTGTTGATTCGAACTGGAAAAAGCCAAGTAGGTCGCCTGATAGCACATGCAAAGGACCTACTTCATAAACGCCCCTTTTAAGAGTAGCAGTCTGCCACTCAAATAGGGCTTGCTGATACCATAAAAGAGTCTGTTGACCATAGAAGGTTCCAGTTTCAGTAACAGCGTTTGTGGATGCATGAATAGGCATTTCAATGTCCAGCCACACAGGCAAGGGTTTGTGGTTTTCGACAGTCAGGGTGAAAGTAATATTTTCTTCTGGAAAGATCCTTGTCCTGTCGGAAATAAGGCGGCATACGATCTTTTTTCCCGCCACTTTTGCCCATATCCTGAGGATGATAGCAATGCCAAGAACGAGGATACACAGGATTGAAAGATCATGCTGGCGATTAAGGAGGCCTATAAAAAGGAAAATGCCCACCGCTACCATCATGATCGAAGTTATAAAGAGACTCGGTACCCGCCGGGCTAAAGTAGTGTTCATAAGTAATGATTATTTTTCTGAGACTGGCACTGAAATTTTGTTTAAGATCTGATTCACAATATCTTCCTGCGATGTATTCCTGAGCCGCTCCTCCTCTCTGAGGATCATTCTATGAGAAAGGACAGGCACAGCAAGTGATTTTATAGCATCAGGGAGCACATATTCTCGACCTCTCAAAGCGGCAAGGGCCTGTCCGGATCGCATCAGCCCCAGAGAACCTCTCGTGCTGGATCCGAGTCTCAGCAAAGGGTTTATACGGGTTGCTCCAACAATTGATGTTATGTATTCCTTGACTGCTCCGGACACGTGTATCTTTCTTCTGGCCTTCTGCAAGCGGGAGATATCGGCAGGGGTTGCCACTGCTGAAAGAGTTTGAAGAGGATCTTCCTCCTGAAAACGTTGAAGAATAGCAATCTCCTCGTCCTGATCCGGATAACCGAGCCGTATTCTCAGGAGAAAACGATCGAGTTGCGCTTCAGGCAGTGGGAAAGTTCCCTCAAGTTCGATGGGATTTTGTGTTGCCATGACGAAGAAAGGGTGGGGCAGAGAATGAGTTTTTCCGTCCACTGTAACCTGGCGTTCTTCCATACTTTCAAGAAGGCTGGACTGTGTCCGGGGTATGGTTCTATTAATCTCATCTGCGAGAAGTACATTTGTCATGACCGGTCCCTGTTGAAACACAAATTGGCCTGAACGTTGGTCAAACACATTGAAGCCGGTTATATCGGCAGGCAACAGGTCTGGGGTGAACTGAACTCTTTTGAAAGATGCGCCTATGCTCTTTGCCAATGACTTGGCAATCAGCGTCTTGCCGAGACCGGGGATGTCTTCAATCAGAATATGGCCTTCTGCGATAAGGCCTACCAGAAGAAGTTCTATGGCCTGTTCCTTGCCCACTATGACACTGGACATATTCCCTGTAATCTGTTTACATAAATCGAAAGTCATATCTTCTCCTTATTGATTCCCACCCTTGTAATCCCTGATCCTGATTTTGCTGCAGATTTCACATCTCGAGGGATTGAAAAATGGACCGTATCTCGCAGGGTACTCCCCTGAAATCGAGCTGTTCGATAATCTCATTCATGGTGAAACCCCTTGTCTTGCGAAAGGATGCCTTGCCCTGCGCGCAAAGCTTGCCTGTCTCATCTTCGATCATTGCGGAAAGATAATACATATTGTGAGTTGATGATAGAAATTGCCCCGAGGCGCGATATGTCTTTCCGCACATGATGGGCCTTTTAAATTCTGCTTCCATTTTCCATGTTGCGCAAATCTTTTTTGTCTTCATGAACAGCGCCCACCACATTACTTCATCAAGTATTCCGGTCACGATACCACCATGCAACATCCCATGGTAACCCTGAAATTTTTCCTGGGCCGTGAATTCGCATGAGGCTGTGCTATCCATATATTTCAGCTCGAGGCCGAGACCGCCTGTGGCGGGTCCGCAAAAGAAACATTTTTTATATCCAGGTAAAAGTCCCTTCATGGATTGATCTTCCCTCCCTGCTTTCCTCTCCGTATTGTAACATTTTTAATAAAAAGGTGTAGAGAAAAGTCATGGCTTCTGGCCTAACTGTATTCGACTTGAAAATGCTCTTTACGGGTTGTTTATTTCTTGGCGGAGCAGCTTTTGAGGGCTTTGGCATATGCAAAGATGGCTTTTACATATTCATCGCAGTGGTTATATGCATAAACAGCCTTCCGGTTCTTATCAGGGTTGTTCTTTTCCCATCCGTGAGATAAAAGATAGTTTGCAATGCTCGCACACGCATCGGGAACATCGAAGAGATCAATAATTCCGTCATTGTTCTCATCAACAGCGTATTTCCGGTAAGATGAGGGAATAAATTGTGCCATTCCGAATGCCCCTGCCCATGAACCTTTAATGGAAAGTGGATTCTTGTTAAGCATTTTTGCTATCCAGAAAAGTTCGATAAGCTCATTTTCAGCCCATGGGGAGCGTCTATTTTCTACTAAGGCGAGGGTAAGAAGACTATTGAAAATGGGATATTTTCCAACGTATCTGTTGAAGTTTGTTTCGAGCCTGAGAATGGCAATAATAATCTCTTTGTCTACACCATAATTTGCTTCAACCCGCACCAGCACTTCTTTGTTTTCGTTAAGGAATTTTTGCCCTCGTTCCAGTGATTTTTTTGTTAGAAGGCCGAATTTCTTACTGAAATAAGGCAGGCCTTTACCACTCCGTTCAAGGATTTGAGGATAAATCATCACACGCTCATCAGAAAATATCTGCCGTATCTCTTCCTCGCTAAATCCCGTTACTAATATTTTAGCGGTAAGGGTGTCTATCCGATCTTTGTACTGAGGGTCAATTTCCCCAGTAACAGGGGATGAGAACATGAAAAGAAGGCCTATGACGGTTATTATAAAGCAAGTGTTTATTGTTGTGATTTTTTTATCTCCCAATGGATGAGCATTTTTATATTCCACAGATCAATTATCATTATGATACCGAGGTTGGAGAAGAAATCAAGCGTTTTGTTTCTAACCCTGATAGAAACTACTTTTGTATATATTTTCTCTGTTTTTATGGTACAATTCCTTCGTTTGGAATACTCAGAGAAAAGGATTTATCTGCCATATGAAAAAAAGCCTCGATGAAAAAGAACCGGACAAGATAGTACGGCCAGCAATCCCAGATTCGGTTCAGGATCTGATTGAGTTTGTTTCTTCAATAGTTTTTGAGACAGGTATGGAAGACGATAAGGTTAAAACGATTGGCCTTGCCATTGAGGAGGTAGTCCAAAATATTATTGAATTTGCATGCCCTGAGGGCAAAGAGGAGATAACTATTTCCTGTGAGCTTCTTGACAGTGGTGCAACACTTATTCATATATGGGACACGGGCAAACCTTTTAACATGCTTCTTGCCGGAACATTTCCCGAGGTTGAGCTGGTTTCGGCACATGAGAAAATACCATCAACAAAGATGTTGAAAAAAGCAGTGAAGAACATAGAGTACATTCGTGGAAAGGACAAAAACATACTAATTCTGACCATCCCCCCGGTTAGGGGTCGCAACTGATTACAACGAATCCAAGGGCCTAGGTGTTCGAAGGTAAAAGGCTGTCTCTTATACACATCTGACCGCTGCCGACGATCTACTCTGTGTAGATCTCGGTGGTCGCCGTATCATTAAAAAAAAAAAAATACAATCAATTAAAAAACAACTATCTTGAAAAAACTTCAATGCATACAGAAGCATTATTAAATTATATACGATATAGAGTAAAAGAAGAACTATCTACTGCTAAAGGGAATGTAAAAGAAGCAAAAGAATGGGGTCAATTGGCAAAAGATGCTGCTACTGCTGCAAAAATAAACCCTAGTCAGTTAAGTAAAGCTGATTTGTCTGATGGACTGTCAACATTTAGTGAATTGTCTCAAGCAGTTGAAAGAGAAGTTGATATAATACCAATATTACCAAGATTTAAATGTAGACCAAATGATGCATTAGATTTTAATATATGGTGTTATATCTGTCTCTTATACACATCTGACGCTGCCGACGATCTACTCTGTGTAGATCTCGGTGGTCGCCGTATCCTTAAAAAAAAAAAAACAACTAAACCACGCAGCACCATAACACGACCAACAGATATCTGTAAGAATAGACCCTAACAACACCAGTGTAATAGACTAAGTGTCACCGACGTCACTGCA
>ERZ1026810.1051-NODE-1051-length-11831-cov-3.665584_pt1 | contig 11831 bp, 11 predicted proteins | sample MGYA00520872_ERZ1026810 | MGnify/ENA primary metagenome ERZ1026810 (study PRJEB33270, sample SAMEA104284477) | anaerobic digester metagenome | biome: Anaerobic digester microbiome; feature: mesophilic sludge digester; material: Anaerobic digester biomass... | reverse complement strand
GTGTCTGCGAGTCCTCTGTGGATCATCGTGTGTCGTGTTTGACTTTTTTTATCCTTATGCTTCTTATTGTTTTGTTTTTTTTTTTTTTTGTTTTTTTTTAATGATACGGCGACCACCGAGATCTACACAGAGTAGATCGTCGGCAGCGTCAGATGTGTATAAGAGACAGTCTCTTATCATGTATGTAGATCGCCTCTTTTCCAAGCTGAGGGAGATGAACATGCAATATCGTACATTGAATCGGTCGCCAGAACTCATGCTTGAAGCATTTGCCGATATACTTGGAGAGCAGTATGAAAGCCGCATATGAAAACACTCTTAAGCGAATCGATCGTATTCCTCCGGAGGGTCTCAAACAGATAGTAAGAAACCTATTAGCAGAGAACTCGATCTATGAATCTGCCCTAAATTCTACGCTCGATGGGATCATCGTATGCGATCTAGCCCACAAACCGCTCTTTATAAATCGCTCGGCAGAAAAAATCACAAGAATCGTATCATGGGCACAAGAAGTTGTACTTTGGGAACAGCTCGATGACGACAATCTAGCTGATTTTATCCAAGAAGCCCTTTCATCCGAAAAGAATATATTGAATCACGAACTCTCTATCAGCAGGCCTGGGGGGACGAGGCTGTTATCCATCAGCATATCTGCGCTGGTATCGGAAGGAAAAATAGCGGGCAACCTAATTCACATCGAGGACATTACAGAGAAGCGCCGCCGCGAAGCTCAACTCCGTAGGGCAGAAAGCTTGGCTGCTCTTACAACCCTAGCGGCTGGAGTCGCGCATGAGATAAAGAACCCCCTTGCCTCGATCCGAATTCAGCTTGGCATTATTCGACGCATACTCGAAAAGAATTGTGCCAAAAAAACAGAGCCTATCTTTCATAACATTTCTTTAGTTGAGCAGGAAATAGATCGACTCAATTCGATTGTAGTCGATTTTCTATTTGCCGTTCGTCCCATGGATATAACGCTCATTCGTAATCGTGTTGAAGATGTTATCAAGGAAGTTGTTGAAATAATGGGCAATGAGGCCTCTGTCCATCATATCAATATCGTGTGCGAATTCGAAGATAATCTTCCTGAAGTTATGATAGACCCTAAGCATCTCAAGCAGGCTCTGCTCAATATTGTCAAGAACGCTATTGCAGCCATGCCTAATGGTGGAACTCTTACTATCTCTGCCGTGACAAGGCACGACGAACTTCAAATATCTATTTCCGATACAGGCATCGGAATTCCTGAAGAACTCCTTGCCAAGATATTCGAACCTTATTTTACTACAAAGGAAAGTGGTACAGGCCTAGGGCTTACGATCACATTCAAGATCATAAAAGAACACAATGGCGAAATCACCGTGGAATCCAAGCCATCAAAAGGATCAACGTTTACAATCCATTTGCCTATACCTCAACCTGAGCAGAAATCCCTACCACCTTGGGAAGATGGTCTACAAATTGAAGGCTCGGAGAGGGAGGAATAGATGCGAGCAACACTGTTGGTTGTAGATGATGAGATCAACATACGCGAAGGACTCGCCCAGCTTTTTTCTCTGGAAGGCTACGATGTAAGAACTGCAAAGGATGGCTTAGAGGGAAAGATGATCGTCGATAAGGAAGATATCGATGTAGTCATAACCGATTACAAAATGGGAAGGATGAGCGGTCTCGATCTTCTGCAGTACATTGTTAGCACACATCCGGGCATACCTGTGATAATACTCACGGCTCATGGTAGTGTCGACAAGGCCGTGGAGGCAATGAGAGAAGGCGCTTTCGATTTCATCGCCAAACCACCAAATACCGATCATCTAATCAATCTTGTCCGCCGCGCTCTGGAGACAAGAGAGCTCTATCGAACCAACATCGAGCTAAAGGCAGAAGTCGAAAGCCAGCGAGCTCGGAGCTACATCATTGGTAAAGCCCCCTCCATAAAACGCATTTTCGACCTCATACGCAAAGTAGCCCCAACCAAAGCAAGCGTATTAATAACAGGCGAATCGGGCGTCGGAAAAGAACTTGTAGCCGACGCGATTCACAACTTATCACCACGCAGAGACAAGCCTTTTATAAAGGTGCACTGCGCTGCTCTCGCCGAGAGTCTTCTCGAAAGCGAGCTCTTCGGACATGAAAAAGGCGCTTTTACGGGTGCGACCGGCAGAAAACGAGGACGCTTCGAAATGGCTGACGGAGGAACGCTTTTCCTCGATGAAATTGGCGAAATCAATCAGAATGTGCAGATCAAGATTCTGCGTGTTCTTCAAGAGCGAAAATTCGAAAGAGTTGGCGGCGAAGAGACTATAGAAGTCGATGTTAGATTGATAGCTGCCACCAACCGAGACCTCAAAAGAGAGATCACCGAAGGCCGCTTTAGAGAAGACCTATATTATCGCCTGAATGTAGTCAACATCCATGTGCCTCCATTGCGCGAACGCAGAGAAGATATTCCGCTTCTCGCCATGGCTTTTTTGAGAGAGTTTGCGGATGAGAATGGCAAACAGATCGAGGGTTTCGATCCAAGAGTCAGACAGGCTCTCTACGCCTACGACTGGCCAGGAAATGTCAGAGAGCTGAGAAATTGCATCGAAAGCGCAGTGGTTATGGCCTCCGGTAAGCTGATAACGCTCGATGACCTTCCTCCGGGGCCGCGCTCGAGCGGAGAAGCTCGCACGATCAGCATACCGGCCTTTTCATCTCTGGAAGAAGCCGAAAGGATTATCATTTCTGAAACACTTGCTCTTGTAGGAGGAAATAAGTCTAAGGCTGCCGAGATACTTAAAATAGGCCGAAAGACGCTTTATCAGAAAATAGCGCAATATGGGATTGGAAAACAAGAAGCCAACTCTTCGGTGTCTTCCAACCCGAGAGAAGAAACAGAGAATTGATAAGATCCTTGATACAATATGAGCATACTGGCTATATTATGCCTCGTTTTTTATTCGATAGTTTGGCACGAAGGCGTAATATGGCCTTGGTATGGAGTTGGCTCACCCTAGATTCTGTTACCTCAAGTATCTTGCCTATTTCGCGTAAAGTCAGATTCTCATAGTAGTATAGGACCATGACTTTTTTCTCCTTTTCGGGCAACTCCTGGAGAGCCTCAAATATGACTCTTCGAATTTCCTCGCGTTCGAGCACCAAGTCTGGATTTTCAAGTCGCGTCGATTCGAGAGAATCTTCTATAGTATATCCCTCCGCTTCGGAATTAATTGGCCAGATCTCATGCAGAGAAAGAATCGAAGAAGACGCCACTTTAGACATTATCTTCAAGAGTTCTTTGCAATCTATCCCCATCTCCTTTGCTATTTCTTCATCGGTGGCGGGTCGGCCGAGCTGACTCTCCAATTCAGCGATAGCGCGCTCTATCTGCTTCGTCTTTCGACGAATGGAACGAGGAACCCAATCCAGTTCTCTGAGATGATCATAGATGGCTCCACGTATCCGTGTGACCGCATAAGTCTTAAATTTTACATTCTTGTTTGGATCGAATTTTTCTATTGCATCAAAAAGCCCAAATGTTCCATAACCGACAAGGTCTCGATATTCCACCATCGAGGGCAAAGTCACAGATACTTTTCCTGCGACATACTTCACAAGGGGGGCATAGCGCATGATGATCTCATTGCGGATATGGATATCTTCAGTCCGTCGGTAAAGCTCCCATAAACGATCTTCTTCTAATGTTGCATAGTCCATGATCCGCCCTTTCCCTTTTTCCGTTAAAGGATATACTTGCTCAAATCCTGCTGTTGGACGTAGTCCTTAAAGCGTTCGTCCACGTATGCTCTATCGATGACAACTTTTGTGCTTGTATGCTTGTCGGCATCGAAAGAAATGTCTTCTAAGAGCCTTTCCATTACCGTCTGAAGGCGCCGCGCACCTATGTTCTCGCTTTGCCTATTGGCTGCGGCGGCGATCTCGGCAATTCTTGCAATAGCATCCCCATTGAACTCAAGCTGTACATCTTCCGTGCTCAGGAGTTGAATATACTGGGTTACAAGAGCGTTCTTAGGCTCGGTGAGTATTCTCACGAAATCATCGCCAGTCAAAGCGTCTAACTCTACCCTAATTGGGAAGCGCCCTTGCAGCTCCGGTATGAGGTCCTGAGGTTTAGCCACAGTGAAGGCTCCAGCTCCAATGAATAAAATATGAGTTGTATCGATTGGTCCCCATTTTGTGTTGACGGTCGTCCCTTCGACGATGGGTAAAAGATCTCGCTGGACTCCTTCTCTTGAGACATCTATGCCCGAAGAACCTCTAGCATCACGGTTCGCAATCTTATCCATCTCATCTATGAAAATGATGCCCAACTCCTGAGTGCGTCGACGAGCCTCCTGGACAACCTTCTCCTGATCTACAAGATGTTCTTTTTCTTCGGCTTCAAGAATAGGTAAGGCTTCTGCGACACTAACCGTCTTTTTCTTTTTGCTACCACCAAATAAGCCTTGCAGCCCGCCCAAAGCGATATTCATCTCTTCGAACTGCGTCCCAGCAAAGAGCTCAATTTGTGGGCCCTGAGCGGGCACCGTAATTTCAATTTGTCGCGAATTTAGTTTGCCTTCTTTTAATCGAGTGCGGAATTTTTCTTTGGTTTCCATTCCGGAATTAGGAATTATCAATGTTGCTTGAGATTGCCCAATAGGCTCATCAGATTTTGCCAGGCCTGGGAGCAAAATATCCAAAAGTCTTTCTTCTGCGCGCCTCTTCGCTTCAGTCGCGACTTGGGAGTCCATTTCCTCTTTGACCATCGATACGGCTGCTGCCATCAAATCTCGGACCATAGATTCGACATCCCGACCTACATAGCCAACTTCCGTGTATTTTGTGGCTTCGATCTTAAGAAAAGGCGCATTACAGAGCTTGGCGAGCCGACGAGCAATTTCGGTTTTTCCCACCCCCGTGGGGCCGATCATAAGAATATTCTTTGGAGCAATCTCTTCCCGGATTTCTGGAGGAAGACATTGTCGCCGAATTCGATTACGCAATGCAATGGCTACGGCCTTTTTTGCTTTTTCCTGGCCGACGATATACCGGTCTAGTTCTTCGACGATTTTATGGGGAGTAAGCGCATCTTTCTCTATAATCATATCTCCTCCACGATAATCTGATCATTCGTATATATGCATATACTTGAGGCGATCTTTAGGCTTCGTTCCGCGATCTCGCGAGCGGAGAAGCTATCTGGGAGCATTCCCGCATCCTCGCCTGGGGTGGATCTTGCTGCTTCTTTCATTCTGCGAGAAGCATCGAGGTAAGCAATTGCGGCAGCGTATGCATAGCTGCCTCCTGAACCTATCGCAATGGCATCTTCGCTTGGTTCCACCACATCTCCTGTTCCGGAAAGCAAAAACATCTTGGATTGGTCCGCAACCAAGAGCATAGCCTCCAGCCTGCGAAGTACACGATCCGTGCGCCAGTCTTTTGCCAACTCAACCGAAGCCCTGGTCAGATCGCCACCATACTCCTGCACTTTGGCTTCGAAATGTTCAAATAGGGTAAAGGCGTCAGCTGTAGCTCCTGCAAAACCACACAGAACTTTCCCATTATAGATTGTCCGTATTTTGCGAGCATTGCTCTTGAGCACAGTGTTATTCATCGTAACCTGGCCATCACCGGCCATTGCAACATGTCCATCTTTTCTGACAGCCAGTATCGTTGTTGCATGCAGTTCCATATTTCCCTCTCTTTCTCTTATTTGGTCTTTGAACCGTGAGGATGCGCCTGCTCATAAACCCGACGCAATCGCTCCATGTCGACATGAGCATAAACCTGTGTGGTCGAGATATTCGAATGACCGAGCATCTCCTGTACAACGCGCATGTCAGCCCCAGCAGCTACTAAATGAGTGGCAAAGCTATGGCGAAAGGTGTGTGGCGTCAGGTGTTTTCTGATGCCAGCTTTGAGACGTCGATTTTCGACTATCTTTTCAACACCACGAGAACTCAATGGGCGACCTCTCGAATTGACAAAGATCCTATCATGTTCTTCGATGCCATATTTTCGAAGAATTGCCGCTCTATAAGGCAGATATTGGCCGAGCGCTGTATTCGCTGCATCGCATAGGAATACAAGACGCTCCTTAGAACCCTTGCCTTTTACTCGGATCGTGCAGTTGTTCGTGTTCAATCTCGAAAGTCGCATACCACATAGCTCCGAAACGCGACTGCCCGTGGAATACATAACCTCCAAAAGAGCCCTGTCCCTCACATCCAGAAAAGTATCTCCCCCTAAACCGTCAAGAAGACTATTGATCTCTTCTTCAAAAAGAAATGATGGAAGAGTTCTTCCCACCGTAACATTTTCTACTTCTCGTGCAGGATCTTTTCCTTTTTTATGAAACTTCATCCAATATCTATAAAAGCCGCGTACCGCAGATAAAGCCCTGTTGATAGATGATGCAGCTCTCTTCTCCATCACAAGAGTACCGGCAAATGTTCTAATATCACTTGCATCCGCCTCATCCAGGTCCTTTCCTTCGAGAAATATCTCGTACTTCGCGAGATCTCGCCTATATGCTTCGACTGTTCTAATCGAAAGGCCTCTTACAGAAGCGAGATAATCAAGGTAGTCCAAAAGTCGCGCATCCATGATTCATGACTCTCCGTTGTTTTCTCCACTCTGTTGACTCGAGTGGAGATGATCACAGTCTGGATTTATGCAAAGTTTGCGATGACCGGTTTTTTTGTCGTATTTCTCAACAAGAAACCAGCCACATTTTGGGCACAAAGAATTGCTTGGCTTATAAAGGGTTTTAAAATTGCATTCAGGATAGTTCGAGCAGCCATAGAATTTCTTTCGCCTACCTTTGTTAGAGACACGCGGAACAATATCGCCCCCGCATTTTGGACAGGTAGCCAGCGGCACTGATTTAGTAAATGTGCATTCTGGAAATCCTGAACAAGATATAAAATACCCAAACCTGCCTAGCTTTTTTACTAGAGGACGGCCACAGATCGGACACTTCTCATCGGTCTTCTCGTCCAATGCACCATGCATATCTTCCAGGACGTTCAAGGCGTTTTCGACTTTATCCACCAATGGGAAATAGAACTTTTTGAGCTCACTTACCCAATCGATCTTCTGCTCCTCGACTTTATCGAGCATGGTTTCCATTTCCGCAGTAAAGCTGGTGTTGATTACTTCCGGAAAGTTCTGGGAAAGAAGGTCATCGATTATTCTGCCAAGCTGCGTTGGGACAAGCTGGCGTTTATCTCTGTGGACATAATATCGCTCGATGAGAGTCTCGATTGTTGGCGCATAGGTTGAAGGCCTTCCAATTCCCAGCTCCTCTAGGGTTCGCACAATTGAGGCATCGGTGTAGCGCGAAGGCCCTTGCGTGAAGTGTTGTTCGCTTTCAATTCTTTCAACCTGGAGAGTCTCACCTTTCTCGAACGGAAGATGATGGCTTGCTCTTTCCTCTTTGGAAGCCGCGAGGCGAATTACCTTATAAAAGCCCTCCTCTAAGAAGCTAGAGGCTGAAGTACGAAAAATACCATCACCAATTAAAATATCAGCAGTCAAGGTTCGAATTATTGCAGGCTTCATTTGAGAGGCAACGAATTGTTCCCAAATGAGAGTATACAATTTCAACTGATCTCCTTTTAGGTAACGCCCTGCTTCATCGGGAGTAATGTCCACTCGAGTCGGCCGGATTGCTTCGTGAGCGTCCTGAGCGGCATTGCTGACCGAATATCTAATAGGCGCAGCTGGGGTTTGATTGGGAAAGTATTTTGTGAGCCATTCGTATATTTCATGGAGAGCGGCCTCAGAAATTCTTGTTGAATCCGTCCTCATATATGTAATCAACCCAGTCCGCTGATGCCCCATATCTACCCCTTCATAAAGCTGCTGGGCGATTTTCATCGTCTTTGTACTCGTAAATCCAAGTCTGTTGGATGCCGCTTGCTGCAGCTTCGATGTCGTAAAGGGAGGTTTTGGCTTGACTGTGCGATCGATAGATTGAATATCGCTTACCAGCGCTGGTTTCCCCAAAAACAGAGCAAGAATATTGTTTGCCTCTACTTCACTCTTGATCGAGGGCTTCTCGCCGTTGAGCAAAGCTAATTCGGCTCGCACAATGTGCTGATGGGCCTTAAGATGGGCTTCAATTGTCCAGTATTCTTCGGGGATAAAGGATTCTACTTCTTTTTCTCGATCACAGATGAGTTTGAGAGCAACCGACTGTACACGACCGGCAGAAAGTCCTGATTTTACTTTTTTCCATAGAAGCGGTGAAAGCGTATAGCCAACCAGTCTGTCTATTATGCGCCTGGCTTTCTGAGCTTCCACGAGATTCATATCTATATCACGCGGATTAGCCATCGCATCCTGTACAGCTTGCTTTGTTATCTCATTGAAAGTAACTCTGCTTATAGGTGTATCTTTTGCTCTATCTTTTAGGTATTTTCCTATTTGATACGCAATCGCTTCTCCTTCACGGTCTGGGTCTGCTGCCAGAATCACCGCGCTCGAGCGCTTTGCTTCTTCGGTTAGTTCTTTTAATTTCTCGGCTTTTCCGCGCACGGTAATGTATTCCGGCTCGAAATTATGTGCAACATCGACCGCGATACGCGATTTTGGAAGATCGATAACCTGGCCATTGGAGGCAAGGACCTTGTACCGAGAACCAAGGTATTTCTCGATTGTACGAGCCTTTGCAGGCGATTCTACTATTACAAGAGTCTTGAGCTTGTGAGTTTCAGCCGCCTTAGCGGCTTCGGGAGTCTTCTTTTCCTTGCTTTTCTTTGCTGTCATTCAATAACCTCTTGAAATGCAACTCCTTCGATTGCGGCTTGACTTGGTATAAATCATCGCCGTCTATATTCCATTATATTCGCACCGGATCATGGGAACGAGTTCAGCGCCAGCTTTTATTGCCAAAGCGCCATCTTCCTTCAGAGCATCCGCTCCTGAATTTCGAGAAGATCCAAGGCAAGAGGCAGCGACCGCCACATCCCGACCCTCTGACAGTGCAATTTCCGCAGTAATGAGAGCTCCAGATTTCTCTGGAGCCTCTACAACTAATGTTAATTTAGAAAATCCTGCAAGAATGCGATTTCGTTCCGGAAACCGATATCTATCTAGACTTACGCCCGGCGGATATTCCGTAACCAAGCATCCTCCGCAATCGAGGATTTTCGCTGCCAAAGCTGCATTTGAGGAGGGATAGACTCGCTCTGGCCCACAGGGTAAAACAGCGATAGTAGCTGCAGCACCGCTTTGAATTGCTCCACGGTGAGACGCGGCATCTATACCACGAGCAATTCCAGACACTATCACAATACCTTCATCAGCTGTTTCTTTTGCCAGAAGTTGTGCAGTATAAAGCCCTCTCGATGTCGGACTTCTTGTCCCCACCATTGTCACCGATGCCTGATTTAGAGCCTTTGTATCGCCTCGTACAAAAAGACCAAATGGTGCTCTATGTATTTCCCTTAGAAGCGGTGGATAATCTTTATCGACAACGCAGACAAATCTAGCTCCTAATCGATCTAATATGTTGATATCCCTCTCGGCTTGTTCCCATATCTTACCCATATCCAATGGTCTTGCATGCATGGAACGGTATAGAAAGCTTTCGATTTCGGCAAGACCCAGGGCTAGAAAATCCTCCATGTCATGAATGTTCTCAAGCAGCAAAACACGCTCCTGCCAACTGAGAAAATGAAGTCTTTGGAAAGCAAGTCTTAGAGCAAGAGGAGTTTTCTCCATTGAAGGCTGAATTGCTGAGATACGATCGAGCTCTAATTGGATAAGCTTGCCTATTCCCTTATGCTGTTTCCCGAGTGTCATCTGTGAGAACCCTCCATGAGGATAAGCGCATCTAATCTCCTTCTCCGCTTTCATTTTCTTGCTTTCCTGTTTCTATGCCTTATTCTTCTCCGATTTGCGTGGAAAATACTCCTTGTGATACATCATCAGCGATTCTTCATCGATGTGAGTATAGATCTGCGTTGTAGCTATATCCGAGTGCCCTAGAAGCTCCTGAACAGTCCTGAGATCTGCTCCTCCTGCTAATAAGTGGGTGGCAAAACTATGTCTAAATGTATGCACCTTGGCATTGACCCCTGATTTTTCACGTATCTTGCTGAAACGCTTCCAGATTCCCTTGCGAGAGATGCCTTTGCCCTCCTGATTAAGAAATACAAAATCCGTTCTCTCTCGTTTTTCGAGAAGAGGCCTTGCCTCTGCCAAATAGCGTGAGAGCCAATACTTGGCTTCGTCTCCAAATGGAACAAGACGTTCTTTTTTCCTTTTTCCTATGACTCTTAGCAGTCTTTCTTCGAGATAGAGTTGTTGAAATTTAAGATTAGCTGCCTCGGAGATCCTTAGTCCGCAAGAATATATGAGTTCGAAAAGCGCCCTATCCCTAAGCCCATTAGGTGAAGTAATGTCAATGCATTCCAATACATGTTCAATGGAATCCGGATCGAGCACATCAGGCAGATTCCTATCCTGCTTTGGTGTGCGTATTTGCATCGATGGATCGTCTGCTCTGAGTTTTTCGTTGAGACAAAAGCGATAGAATGAGTGCAGACTAGCTATAATACGAGCCATGGTTGTTCTTTGAAGCCCTGACTGTGACCTGCTGACGAGATATGCAAGAAGATCTTCTTCACCAGCATCGAGCGGCGTTTTTCCATATTGAAAAAGGAAATTCTCCAGCATTTCTATCTCACGAAGATATGCATCCGCAGTAAGTACGGAGCGTCTCCTTGTAGCGAGTAGATAGGCTTGAAAACGCCGGAGTAGAATACTCACCTTCTGCCTCCGAAGTCTTCGGGCATTAAGCGTTTATTGCGAAGTGCTGTTGGGATGTCGAATTCGTCATTATCGGATTCCGGATCGAAACTTATTCTGCCAAAATTATCCTTAAAAGAGGATTTATCCTGGTTCTCGCTTGCTTGATCTCGCTTTTGGGCTGGTTTTTCTTCATGCAGGGGCCATTCGCCTGGGCTAAGAAATTCGCTTGGACGAATTGATCCTAAAGGCATCGCAATGGTGTTCTTTGTTACAGTCTTTTCTCCTAGTTTTTGATGCAAGGCACCAAAACCAGTAGCGATCACCGTCACTCTCACCTCATCTTTTATAGAACTATCTGTTACTACACCGACAATGATGTGGGCATCTTCGGCCGCAAATGTATGAATAATATCGCGTACGATGTTGATTTGCTGGCGCGAACCCAGATAGCCGATCAGGATGCCATCAAACTTGATGCCCAAAGACTGCCAATGCTGCAGGATGCCGCCCATTTCCTGGGTCAGATCCAAAAAGGTATAGCCTTCAAATTCTTTACCCGTATGGGTGGACAACAGTGCTGTCGGCAGGATGCTCACCCAATTGTCCAGGCAGCTCACTACAGGCACCGCCACGTTCATCGAAATGCGACAACTGGCGGAAATATCTTGGATAATCAATACCCTCGGTTGACTCAAATGCTTCACCCCTTCACTTTAAAAACTCAATTATTCCCATTCTATCATCTTTTCATTGGATTTTCTGATTTTTCCATCATTTTGGAAATTACCGAATGATCATTAAGAAAGGACAACATGATCACCTTAACATTGGGATACAATTTTTTTATCTCCGGCAGGGCAGTCAGGCCATCCATGATCGGCATTTGGATATCCAGTAATACCACATCGGGCTGAATATGGCGCAGCAGGTTAAGCAACTGCATACCTGTCTCTTATACACATCTGACGCTGCCGACGATCTACTCTGTGTAGATCTCGGTGGTCGCCGTGTCCTTCAAAAAAAAAAAAAAACAAAACATCAACTGTCACGACCTGCCACAACAACGCAGTAAACATCACCCAATT
>ERZ1026810.1041-NODE-1041-length-11930-cov-5.243582_pt1 | contig 11930 bp, 12 predicted proteins | sample MGYA00520872_ERZ1026810 | MGnify/ENA primary metagenome ERZ1026810 (study PRJEB33270, sample SAMEA104284477) | anaerobic digester metagenome | biome: Anaerobic digester microbiome; feature: mesophilic sludge digester; material: Anaerobic digester biomass... | reverse complement strand
ATGAGACGCAGTGCGAAGGGAGAGCAGTGAGAGTTTATGGGAGACGCAGAAATCCGCCTTGTAGTGTGTTATGAAGAGTGATGCTGTGTAATGGTGGAGAGGAAAGTGTGACCGCGGTAGCTGGCACGTAGTGAGGTGGGGTCGTTTGAGGATATAACACCTATGGTTTTTTTTTTAATGGTAAGGCGACCACCGAGATCTACACAGAGTAGATCGTCGGCAGCGTCAGATGTGTATAAGAGACAGGCTTCCCGAAGGGCGATTCCCATGTCCTTGATGAAATGCTCGACGTAGAACCCCGGCCGGAAGTCGCCCTGGACGATGCGCGGTCCCAGCGTGTTGATGCTCCAGGAGCCGGCGGCTCCCTTGCCGATGATGTCGATGACGGCCTGCCCGTCGAGACCGGCCCGCTCGGCGTAGAGAAGGGATTCGCAGACCCCGATGATCGTTCCCGCGATCAGGACCTGGTTGCACATCTTCGTGTGCTGGCCGGCCCCCGGCCCGCCCATCCAGGCGATGTTCTTCCCCATGTGCCGCAGCAGCGGAAGGACCTCCTCGAAGATCATCCGCTCCCCCCCGACCATGATGGCAAGCGTGGCGTTCCGGGCCCCCACGTCCCCCCCGGACACGGGGGCGTCGAGGCTGAAGACCCCCTTCTTAGCGGCCGACTTGCAGATCCGCCGGGCCAGGGCCGGCTCGCTCGTCGTCATGTCCACGAGGATCCGGCACGGAGGATCCGCCGCGAGGATCCCCTGCGGGCCGAGGCAGGTCTCTTCCACATCGGCAGGCAGTCCCACCATGGTGAAAACGATCTCGGATGCGGACGCGACGGCGGCCGGGGAGTCGCACCATCGCCCCCCCCGGTCGATCAGCGGTTTCGCCTTGTCCAAGGTCCGGTTGTAGAGGAAGAGCTCATGGCCTGCGAACTGGAGATGGCCCGCCATCGAGGCCCCCATGATCCCTGTGCCGATCCATCCGATCTTCATACGCCTTCCCTCCAGAAACGGGATCGCCTGCCCGGTGCGGGCCTCGCGATTGCCTCTTCCCAACATCTCGGAAGATTTGCCGTTTCACTTTAAGGAAAGCGGAGGGCGCCTGTCAAGTTCGTCCTTCCCATGCCCTGTGTTTTATAGTAAGGATGGGGCCGATGACGCCGTGCCGGCCGGGTACGCCAAAGGAGGGGGCCATGCTTCGTCTCGTTTTTGCCGCCGTCGTGCTGACCGTTTCCGCTCTCGGCTTCGCCGCAAGCCCCGGAGCGGCCCTGGCGGAAGACACGGTCTTTCGCTGCGGGGGCGAGACGGTCTCCATCGGAGATTCCCGGTACACGGTACAGAAGATCTGCGGAAAGCCCACGAGGAGCGAGCCCGTCTCGAAAAGCGGCCGGGACAGGAAGCCGAAGAAGCCTAAGGGCACCGCATCGAGCTCCCCGCCGGAAAAGCTCCAGAAGTGGACCTACGACCGGGGCTACGGAGATTACGTCTACGTCCTGACCTTTGCGAACGACAGGCTGAAAAGGATCGAGACCTCCGGCAGGGGACGATGAAAAATCTGGAAGCTCGGAAGTGAAGAAGTGCAGAAGAGCAGACAAGGAAACCAGGGCGTTGATCATTGATTGTCTCTTGCCGATCTTCCTCTCTTCCTGACTCCCGCTCTTCACCACCGCAAGGCGGATTGCATCCGCGTCATCCAAAGACGGCCCCGGAATCGTATCACCATGCTGGGTGCAACAGACTGGGTCATCATCGCGCTGTACTTCCTGCTGAGCGCCGCCATCGGCTTCCGTTACGCCCGCCGGGCCGGCTCGAGCGTGCAGGAGTTCTTTCTCTCCGGGCGGAACCTTCCCTGGTGGCTCGCCGGCACCTCCATGGTCGCCACCACCTTCGCGGCCGACACGCCGCTGGCGGTGACGGAGCTGGTCGCGAAAAACGGCATCGCGGGCAACTGGCTCTGGTGGAACTTCGTCTTCGGCGGCGTGCTCACCGTGTTTTTCTTTTCCCGCCTGTGGCGCCGCGCAGGCATTCTCACCGACGTGGAGTTCGTGGAGCTCCGCTACTCGGGACGGCCTGCCGCCTTCCTGCGGGGTTTTCGCGCCCTCTACCTGGGGCTCTTCATCAACACCGTCATCATCGGCTGGGTCAACCTGGCCATCGCTTCCGTCCTGGAGGGGATGTTCGGCATCCCCCGGAACGAGGTCATGGTCTACGTGGCCCTGGCCCTGGGGCTGACGGCCCTCTACTCGGCCCTGTCGGGCCTCTGGGGCGTTGCCGTAACCGATGCCTTCCAGTTCGCGCTGGCCATGGCGGGGACGATCGTCCTGGCGGCGGTGGTCCTCGATCTTCCCCAGATCGGGGGGCTTGCGGGGCTGCTGGAGAAGACGCCGTCCTGGTCGCTCGAATGGGTGCCCGCCATCACCGGCGGCGCCGCGGTCGGGCAGACGGGGCCCCTCACCCTGAGCGCCGCTGCCTTTTTCGCCTTTGTCGGAATTCAGTGGTGGGCCTGCTGGTACCCCGGGTCGGAACCGGGCGGGGGCGGCTACGTGGCCCAGCGCATGATGTCGGCAAAGGACGAGCATCACGCCCAGGCCGCAACCCTGTGGTTCACAATCGCCCACTACTGCGTCCGCCCCTGGCCCTGGATCCTCGTGGGGCTTGCGACCCTCGTGCTCTACCCCGACCTGGGGCCCGCGGACAAGAGGCTGGGCTACGTCTACGCGATGCGGGACTATCTACCCGCGGGCGTCAAGGGAATGCTCGTGGCAGCCTTCTTCGCCGCCTACATGTCCACGATCGCCACACAGCTCAACTGGGGCGTCTCCTACATCGTCAACGACTTCTACCGGCGATTCATCCGCCCCGGCGCGCAGGAGAAGCATCTCGTCGCCGTCTCGCGAGGCGCCACGCTGGCGATGATGGCCCTCTCGCTGTGCGTCACGTCCGTCATGGACACGATCTCCGGGGCCTGGGCCTTCATCATCGAGGCCGGCGCCGGGCTGGGGCTCGTGCTGATCCTGCGGTGGTACTGGTGGAGGATCAACGCCTGGAGCGAGATCGCGGCCATGGCGACGCCCCTGGCCGTTTACGGATGGCTGCGCTTTGCCACGGAGATCCGCTTTCCCGAGACCCTCTACGCCATCGTGGCCGTCACAACCACCGCCTGGCTCGCCGTGACGCTTCTGACAAAACCCGCCGACCGGGAAACGCTCGGCCGGTTTTACCGGCGTGTGCACCCCGGTGGCCCCGGCTGGTCGGCCGTGGCGGCATCCATGCCAGACGTGAAGGGGGACAGCGGCTATGGGATCCTCCTGCGCAACTGGCTCTGCGGGGTGATTCTCGTCTACTCCGTGCTCTTCGGCCTCGGAAAGGTCCTCCTGCTGCAGCCGGTCGAGGGGACGATGTTTTTTGCCGTCGCCGCGGCGGCGGCGTGGGCCATCCGGCAAGACAGGGGAAAACCGGACGAGGGCCCCCCGGCAAGGGATAGGGGAGAAGACTGCGATGGATAGAGAAGCGAAAAGGGCGCTTGCCTTCGGGACTCATCCCGACGACATCGAGATCGGCTGCGGGGGCACGGTGGCGCTCCTCGCGCAGAGAGGGTTCGATATCACCCACGTGATCCTCACCTCCGGCGAGGCGGGCAGCGACAGGATTCCCCCGGGGGAGACGGGCCCCCTTCGGGAGCGGGAGGCCCGCGAGGCCGCGAAGGTCCTCGGCGCAGCCGGCGTGGAGTTCCTGCGCTACCCTGACGGGCTCACGGGCTTCACGCGCGAGATGAAGATCGACATCATCCGCATCATGCGGAGGCTCAGGCCGCATATCCTCTTCGTCCACGAGCGCAACGAGAGCTCCCTGGGGCACCGGGTCACGAGCCAGCTTGTGCTCGAGTCCGTCCAGGCGGGCGCCGGCCCCTGGTTCCAGGAGGCAGGCGGCAGGCCCTGGTCGCCGGAGGTGATCCTCGGGTACGAGGTCTGGCACCCGCTTGGCCGCTACGAACTGGCCGTCGACATCTCGGCAACCCTGGAGACCAAGCTTCGGGCCCTTGCCTGCCACCGCTCGCAGACGGCCGCCGTCCGCTACGACGAGGCCCTGCGGGGACTTGCCCGCTGGCGGGGCGTGATGAGCCTCTCGGGCGGGGACGCGGAGGTCTTCGAGGTGATCAAGGCATCGCAGCATTCCTTCCGCTGTTTTGCACAGCAGGAATAGTCTTTCGCGCCTGACCGGGATTCCTCCTGCGAACAGGCGGTTTTGGACCGCTCTAAGGCTTGCTCCGCTGCAGACGCAAAAACTCGCCCTTCGGGCTCAGACAGTTTGCGCTGCGGCCGCTTTGCTTCGCCAAGAGCGGTCAACCAAAACGCGCCTGACTTCGCCGTTCGGAATTCCGCCCAAGCGCTTGGGAGAAACGGAAACCATGAGCCAGGCAGACGCGACCCGCCAGCCCGTCACCGCCCTCTGCGGGGTGGAGGGCCTGGCGCACCTCAAGAGCTTTTACGACGTCCCGGGCTTCCGGATTGGCGGCGCCTACGATCTCGACGACCCGGCATCGTGGGAATCGGGCGGCCGCGGCGGCGTGACCCTGGAGTCCCTCGGCGCGGGACCCCTGCGCACGGCCTGCATCGCCGTCGGCACGCCTCATCTCGACGCCGACGGGAACATCGACAACGCCGTCCTCTTCAGCCCCTTCTACTCGGGCGACGCAGGCCTCATGTACTTCTACTGGCACCGCGGCCAGGGCGGAAACGACTTCTGCGGCGGACCGGTTGTGGGACCGGGCGAGCTGATCGACACGAACCGGTACTACGTCGTGTTCGCCGACGCCCTCGGCCTCTGGGGCGCGAGCAAGCCGAGCGACGGCCCGGGTCTGCGTTTTCCGCAGTACAGCCTCCTCGACTGCGTCCAGGCCAACTACCGCCTGCTGCGGGACCACCTGGGGGTGAGCCGGGTGCTCCTCGCCGCGGGAGTCTCCATGGGCGCCATCCAGAGCTACCTCTGGGCGCTGATGCACCCGGGCTTCGTCGAGGCGATCCTGCCCATGGGCGGCGTGACGGAGACGGACGCCAGCCTCCGGTGGCTCTTCCGGCTCATGTCTGCGGCCATCGAGAGCGACCCCGCCTGGCGCGCGACGGCGGGCGATTACTATCACCTGCCCAAGGAGCAGCACCCGCGCCGGGGAGTCATGTTCGGCTGGTCCATCCTGTTTCACTCGGCCATGAGCTTCGACCACCGGATCGAGGCGGGCTGGGAGGAGGCGCAGAAAGAGGCCTTCGCCTGGGAGATGCACGGGAAGGAAGGGGCTCTCCTTGTCCCCTACGGGCGGAACTACGACGCCGTCGACCTGCTCTACCGGAACCGGGCGGGGGAGTCCCTCGACGTGACGGAACGGCTCGACCGTATCCGGGCGAAGACCCTCATCCTGCACGTGGCCAACGACAACTGGGTCCGTTTACGCATGGCCCGCAAGGCCCACGAGCGGATCGCCGGCTCGGCGCTCTGCTCCTTCGAACACCCGCTGGGGCACTACGCCCTGTTCCGGGCACCGAACGTGTTCCGCGACAGGATCCGGACGTTGCTGGAAGACGATCCGGCGACCTCGCCGGGAGTACGGAAATGAACCGCGATGCCGTCGAAATCTTCACCGGGGCGCTCCGCGCCGTAGACCCTTACGCCGCCGTCGCCCGGCACGCGGAGAGGATTCGGGCAATCTGCCGCGGCGAGGGGCTGAGCGAAATCCTCCTGGTCGGCCTCGGCAAGGCCGCCTGCCCCATGGCCCGCGCCATCCTCGACGAGATGGGGGGAATCGTCCGGGGGGGCGTCATCGTGACCAAGTACGGCCACTGCGGGGGAGAGCCCCTCGCGGGAGTGGATCTCGTCGAGGCGGGACATCCCGTACCCGACGAGAACGGGGTTGCCGCCGCCGGTAAGGCCCTCGACCTGCTCCGCAAGGCGGGGCGCGAGACCCTCGTCGTCTGCCTGATCTCGGGAGGGGGCTCGGCCCTGTTCGTCTCCCCGATGGAGGGCCTCTCGCTGGCCGACAAGCAGCAGACGACCCGCATCCTCCTGCGCGGCGGGGCGGACATCATGGAACTCAACACGGTGCGCAAGCATCTCTCCCGCGTCAAGGCCGGGCGGCTCGCCGAGGCGGCCAGGCCGGCGCGGGTGGTCTCGCTCATCCTCTCCGACGTGATCGGGGACCCCGTCGGCTTCATCGCCTCCGGCCCCACGGCACCCGACACGACGACCTGGGCCGAGGCCCTGGACATCGTGACCCGGTACGACGGGGCCGGCGAGATGCCCCGGCGTGTCATGCAGATCCTCCGGAGCGGCGCAGGAGGGAGGATCCCCGACACCCCGAAACAGGACGACCCCCTGTTTGACCGCGTGGAGAACATCCTCATCGGCAGCAACCGCATCGCCGCAGAAGCGGCGAGGGCCAAAGCCCTCGCGATGGGTTACGAGCCCGTCCTGCTTACGACGGAGCTGCAGGGGGAGGCGCGCGAGGCCGCCGGGCGTCTCTGCCGGCGGGCCCTGGAGTCGCAGTCCCGCCTGGCATCGGACAGGAGGCGCTTCTGCCTCATCGCCGGGGGGGAGACGACCGTCACCGTCCGGGGCAAGGGCCTCGGCGGCCGAAACACGGAGATGGCCCTGGCCTTCGCCCTGGCCATCGCGGGGACAAGGGGCATCACGTTTCTTTCGGCCGGGACGGACGGGACAGACGGGCCCACGGACGCGGCGGGCGCAATCGTCGACGGTCGGACAGTCCCGGACGCGCGCGCCCTCGGCCTCGATCCCCGGGCCTACCTCGACGACAACGACTCCTACCGTTTCTTCGAGCAGGCGGGCGGTCTTCTCAAGACGGGTCCCACGGGCACGAACGTGATGGACCTTCAAATCATTCTGATAGAATGACCTTTTCAGACCACCCCATTCCCTCTCCCTTGCAGCAGAAAGACCGTGTATGAAGTTCCGATTTTCTGCTCTTCCGCTCTTCCTGCTTTCCGTCGCCTCCCGCGGCAGGCGGACCGGTTTTTCCTTGACAAGGCGCGGCGGAAGCGGGTAAGCGAATTTTGCATACATTATTCACTTTACGGCCCGCCTGTTTCCGGGGGGAGAGGACATGAAAAAACTCGGCGCGCGGCACGAGAACCTCGACTTCAAGGTATACGGGAAACTCAAGTCTATGATCGTCGACCGCAGGCTCGAGCCGGGCGACAAGATCCTCCAGGAAAAGCTCGCCCGCGAGCTCGGCGTGAGCCGCACGCCGCTGATGTGCGCCCTCAAGAAGCTCGAGCAGGAAAAGCTCGTCCGGGCCGTCCCCCGAAGGGGTTTCTACGTCCGCCTCTTCACGAGGGAAGAGGTCCTCGAGGCCTTCGAGCTGCGGGAAGTCCTGGAGGGACTCGCGGCCCGGCGCGCGGCCGAGTCCATCAGCCCGGCCGAGGCGGAAACGCTCCGCGGGTTCTTCCGCGACGCCGACTTCTCGGACGGCGCAGAGGGCATCCGGCGCTATGCCGACGAAGACCGCCGCTTTCACCGGTACCTCATCGAGCTGGGGGGGTTCGGCCTTCTCCGCGACATCCTCGAAAATTACAACATCATCACCGTGAGCGGCTGCGCCGACGACATGGAAGGCCTCGTCAGGCACCCGCGCGAGACGCTGCCCGAGCACGAGGCCCTTATCGAGGCCATCGCGTCGGGCAGGCCGGAACAGGCGGAAAAGGTGGCACGGCGGCATTTCCACCGCTCCCGCCAGCAACTTCTACGGGACCTGAAGCGGGAACGGCGCGCGGGGCCGCGCAGAAGCGGCACGGCCCGGGGCGGCGCCCCCGGCCCCGCGGCGAAGCGGGCCGGCGGATCCTGACGGCATCGGGCAGGAGCCGCGCACGCCCGCTCGACGGGAGGGAAGCCGCTCCGTTCACAGCGTCAGCCGATCTTCGTTCTTCCTCAGCCAGGCCCGCCGCACAGCGTAATCGGGCAGGACGCGTCCGACCGTCTCCCAGAAGCGCCGGGAGTGGTTCATCTCGATGAGGTGGGCCAGTTCGTGGACGATGACGTACTCAATGATTCCCTCGGGCGCCATGACGAGACGCCAGGCGAAATTCAGCGTCCCGGCGGGGCTGCAGGAACCCCACCGCTGCTTCGCGTCGGTGATGCGCACGCCACGCACCACGACCCCCATCCGCCGGGCGAAGCGCTCCACCCGCTCCTCCAGGATCTCCCGCGCCCTAGCCCGGTACCAAGTACGGAACAGCGCCGGCGCCCGGGGAACCAGGTCGGCGCCGAGCAGGAACTCCCCATTGTCCCTCCGCAGATACTCCGCGCCTTCGACCAACCGCAGGCGGATCATCTCGCCAAGAAACGGGAAGGACTCGCCTTGCACGAATTGCCGCGGCGATTGCCGTTCCCTCTGCGCCTCCGCCTGAGCGAGCTTCCGGGCGATCCAGCCGCGGTGCCGATCCACGAAAGCCGCCACCTCCCGGCGCGCGAGCCGCAGGGGCACCCGGACGAGGACCTCCCCTTCCGTCGTGACCTCGACGGCGATCGTTTTTCTTCCTGATCGGATGATCTCGAAATCCATGGGCGCACAATGGCTCGGCACCCATGGTTACGACGGATTGGAAAGATTTGCAACTGCGCAGATGAACGGGAAAGGCCGCGTGCGGCGGCTACATCTTCTCCCGCGGTCCGTTGTGCGGGGTCTCCTGCGAAAGGGCCTTCTCGAAGTTGCCGCGGAAGTCCCCGGCCGTTCCCCTGGGAACCTTCAGGCTGTACCGACCCGGCGGAAGAGACGAGTTGCGGATCTCGGGGTTGAGTTCGCGGATGGTCTTATAGGTTGTTCCGCAGGCTCGGGCGATCGTGTTGACGTGAACCTCGCGCGGGCAGTGCAGCTCGATGCGGTCCGTCTCGACGACGGGGTACACCCGGATAGCGGAGGTGCGGTATCCGTAACGCTCGGGGTTCGCGAGGATCACCTTGGCCGAGAGCACGCGGAAGATGTATCGCTCCGTCTCCTGCGGGAGGTCCAGATCGTAATAACCGGACGCCTGCTGCATCTCGAGACTCTTCGCGACCCGGTCCTCGCCGCAGTTGTAGGCCGCCATGGCAAGACCCCAGTTGCCGAATTGCCTGTACAGGTCCTCCAGGTAGTTGAGCGCCGATTCGGTGGCCTTCTCGAAATTGAGCCTCTCGTCGATCGCGCCGTCCACGCGCAGTCCGTAGCGCTTCGCGGTCTTCTCCATGAACTGCCAGGGCCCCGTGGCCTTGGCCGAGGAGACGGCGTAGGTTCTCAGCGAGCTCTCCACGACGGCCACGTACTTGAGGTCATCGGGCATCTTTCGCTCACGGAGCCGTCTCTCGATGTGGGGAAAATAGCGGTTGGCACGCTTGATCCAGAGGATGACCTGTTCCTGGTTGTACACGGAAAGGACGAAGGCCTGGTCCATCATCTCCCAGACATCCTGTCTCTCGAGGGGGACCTTCTCCCCGCAGAGCAGCAGGGCGGAGGGGAACTCGTGGACGGGGACAGGCATCGTCGCCCGGGCGGAGTGGGCGGGCAGGCCCAGGCCGACAAGAAGGAGGCCTGCCGACAGGAGGATTCTCCAGAGGCGGCGGGAAAGCCGGGTTTTCGTTTTCCTGTGAAACATCAGTTTCTCACGGTCCCCTGGATCGCGCTGGCCGCGGAAGGGGGACCCGCAAAGGCCTCGGGACGGTACCCGCCCCGTTTCAGCGCAGCGGTCAGCAGCCCGCCAGGGCAAGACAGACGGCAAGCATCATGATCCAGAGCAGCGTGTTGCGTATCATCGGGTTCGGTCTCCTCTCGGACATCGTGAACGGGCGCCTCCCCATGATAGGAAAGCAAAAAATGTTCCTGCGGCGTCGGCCGCCGCGGACCGGTACAGCGGCCTGCCCTCATTCCTCCTTCTTCTTCTCCGCCCGGGGCCTCTCCATCGGGGCCTTGGGAAACATGTCCAAGACGCCCAGAAAGGGATTGAGGGGCGGGGCGATCTGCGGGGCCTGCTGGGAGAGTTGCGCCCCGAGGTCCAGCCACTTGGCGAACTGGGCATCGACGGAGGTCTTGTAGGCCAGGTAGTTCCGGACGACCTGCTGGAGGTACTTCTCGAAGAACTCGGAAAGAACGGTCTCACCGAACCGGATCATGAGATGCAGAAGCGGGACAGGAAGGAGGAACTGCTTGCTCTTGGCCTCCTCCAGGACGATCTGCGTGAGGGTGAAAGCGGTCACGTCCTCCTTCGTCTGGGCGTCGATCACCTCGATCTGCCGGCCTTTCTTGATCGTCTCCGCAAGCGCCGCAAGGGTCACGTAGGCGTTCTTTTCAGTATCGTAGAGGCGCCGGTTGTTGTACTTCTTGATCACCACTCGGTCTGCCATCTTCCCTGCCCTCCCGTCCGGACTTCACCGTGCATGCCGTTCCACGAAATGGAACGTTGCAACAAATAAACCTCAATTCCAGTATCCACGTATTTTTGTACCACAGAACATAATGAATATCAAGGGCTTAAAATATACAAACGGACAACAAGAGATGCCGCGGGGATATTGCATTGCAACATGACCCTTGACAAACCCTTTGCAGTGTCATACATAAAGCGCCAGAAAACGGTGAAACTCATGGACGTGGAGGTCATCAACATGGAAAACAACCCCGTAGCGAAGCACGCCCTTCAGTTCTGCCACACCGCCCTCAGCGGGGCCCTCGACGCGGCTCTTGCCGTCCAGTCCCAATCACGAAGAACCGTCGAGATCCTGATCGAGCAGTCTCCCGTCATTCCCCACGAGGGAAAGCGGGCGATCAGCGACTGGTTCGATGCCTGCAGCCAGCACACCGTCGCCATGAAAAGCGTCATCGACGAAGGGTTCAGGCCCTTCCATCTCTACTACGAGGAATAGGTGCCTGCGCGCTTTGCGCGGGAAGAAATCGCAACGATGGGGGCGCCGAGAAGCGGCGGCAGGGTCGCTTCCGCTTGCCCGGCCGATCCATCCGAACACCAAGGAAGGAACATGCCCAATACGATCCACACCCTTGCCCCGACCCTGGCCACGTCCTTGAAATCCGTCCGATCGTCGCTCGACCTGTCCGCCGAGATAGTCAGCCTCGGCAACCGCTGGTCCCTCCTCTGGCTCGACTCGCTCACCGCGGCGAGCGGCATAGGCCTCGAGATGTGGCGCTTTCTGATCACCGGCACACCCGTGGAGCGTCCCGTCAGCCTGCTGGCGGACAGCCTCGACGGGATGGAGAGGGAGATGGCCCGGGCCATGGCGGATGTGCTCTCCCTGCCCGCCCGGCGCTACGAGCGCAAACGGCACGGCGAGGCCGAATTCCTGAAGCTCTTCTGCGAGGCGCCACCCTGCCAGTGCTTCGATGAAACGGGCAAGGTACTGCTCGACCTGCCGGGCATGAGGCTCATCGACATCTCGAAAGAAGAGACACACGGGATCGGCAATTACACGGTCGTCTTCGCCCCCCGGGCGGGGCACCACTCCAACATCGCGGAGCGCGTCGCCCTCTTCATGAGAGACAGCGGGCTGACGCGCATGGCGATCGTGGAGCAGAAATGCGCCCAGGAGATCCCCCTCTACGTGGAGGGACGGAGGCATCACGAGGATTTCGAAGGCCAGGTGACGCAGTACCGGACCATCCTGGAGACCCTGAAAGAAAAGACGGGATACCCCGCGCACCTCGTTGCCGTCTGCCAGCCGGGTCCGCTCCTGATGGCGACTCTCATCCTCAATCCCCACCTCGGCAAGACCTTCCTGTCTCTTATACACATCTCCGAGCCCACGAGACTCCTGAGCATCTCGTATGCCGTCTTCTGCTTGAAAAAAAAAAAAAAAATGACGAAGCGCATCCAAGGTAGCATCACTGTCAAATGACTACAACTACAGAATACACAAAGCACACGCACTCAAGTGGATCTAGATATCGTC
>ERZ1026810.1036-NODE-1036-length-11969-cov-6.219895_pt1 | contig 11969 bp, 10 predicted proteins | sample MGYA00520872_ERZ1026810 | MGnify/ENA primary metagenome ERZ1026810 (study PRJEB33270, sample SAMEA104284477) | anaerobic digester metagenome | biome: Anaerobic digester microbiome; feature: mesophilic sludge digester; material: Anaerobic digester biomass... | reverse complement strand
ACGGTGCTCCGTCACGATCACTCCGACCTCAAGTCGATGAGTGAACGAACGACGAAGCGCGTCGACGCGCTTCGTCGTTCGTTCACTCATCGACTTGAGGTCGGAGTGATCGTGACGGAGCACCGTTTGATCGCCGACGTTGCACGCGGCTACGACGCAGTGGTGATGGGCGCCGACAAGTGGCACCAGTTACACGAGCTGCGATTTTACGACGGCAGGGTGAGTGCCCGCGACGCCGCCGTTGCATCACTGCCCGATGTGGCGGTGGCACCCCGCCTCGGTTGGTCCGCCCCGCCGGAGCACCGACTGCACCTCTCGCCGAACTTTGAAGGCGTCTCCGCCACCGCGGTGCGCGCCGGCCGGGACGAGTGGCGGGCTCCGACCGGCGAGCACTGAGCTGCCGGCGTTTCCTCGGATGACAACCGGCAGCGGGCCGTCACCGCGGGTCGACCGCGCTCAGCACCCGGTCCACACGACCGGTGAACATCCTGGTGGCTGATCGCTCGGCGATGGCGCCCAGCCCCACGTCCACCAGCAGCGAGCCGGCCACCAGGGCCACAACCACCACGGGCCGCCCAGCGCCCAGGTAGCCGATGGCCAATGCCGGGGGCAGCGTGACCAGGCCCATCAACACCAGGCTGACGCCCAGGAACAGTCCGGACAGGCAACCCTGCCCGGCGTCGGCCGACGCGAACGGGTTGGACGATTCAGGCTGGGCCACCGGTGCGTTGACGCTGACGAACACGGCCACCCCGGAGGCAAGCACCACCGACCCGGCGGCGAGAACCAGGCCAACCGGCACCAGCGACCACCCTCCGGTGAGGGCTGCCACCATCGGCGGCACCACCACCACCGGCAGGGCACCCGAGAACATGGCTGCCAATCGCTTGCCGCGCACCAGATGACGCAGGTCCCCGTTGGCCAGCACGTCGGCTGCCAAGGCCCGGCCATCGGTACCCAACGCGTTCTGGTTGTCGAAGATCACCGAAAACTGGGCCGCCGTGCCCAACAAGACCAGGGTGGGGCTTCGGGTTTCCCCTGCCGACAGCACCACCGCCAACGAGCCACCGATACCAAGCGCCAACGCGGCCACGTAACCGGTGACGAGCCTTGGCGAACGTAGCTTGAGCCGTACCGATCGAACCGCAACGGTCCAGGCCGGCGATTCGGGAATCCAGCGGGGGTAAGGCCGCCTCCGTCGACGCCGACGCGCCGCCCGTGAGGTGGGTCCCGCTCCCGGCGTCGCCACCAGGAACTTTCGAAAGGTACGGCCATGAAGCACGAACAGCGGCGGCAACACGACCAAACCCAGGACAAGGTGCCCAAGCGCCGAAGCGGGCGAGGTCCCCGCCTGGGTCACCGCCCGAGCCAACTGCCCGGTGGGTGTCCACACCAACTTGTCTGAGGCAGCATTCCACCAGTCGCTCTCACGGGTCATCAGGTAGCTCACCGATTGGGCCGCAGCGGCCAGCAACAGCCCCGCCGACGCCGTCAACAGGTTGGCGAAGCGACGGCCGCGACCTCCCGACAGGATGCCCAGGGCATTGGTCGTCAGACGCGCACAGACGGCGACGAGCGCCAGCATCGCTCCGACCGCAAGCACCACGATCGGCGCGCCGAGGCCTACGGACGCGTAGCCGGCAATGATTCCAAGGCACAGCAACAGTCCGGCCAAGCCGGCCGGTCCTACCAGCGACGATGCCAACACCCCGCCAGACAGCGCCGAGTTTGAGAGGGGTAGCACCGCCAGCCTGCGGGGGTCGATCGTGCCCTCCGAACCCACCATGGCACCGAACAACACGGCCACGATCGGTGCGATCGTGGCCCCCACCACCAGCACCGGGTCCAGCCAATCGGTCTGCCGGGCAGCCACTGCGATGCCCACCCCCATGGTGCCGGCGAAGAGCCCGGCGGCGGCCGTTCCCACCACCAGACCAACGGCGTGCATCGCGGAACTCCGTGCCAGCGACGTCAGCAACGCCACCTTGAGCGCCAAGATTCTCCGGGTTGCGGCGAGGGCTCCCAGCGGCGGAGGGGCCCCATGAGCCGCCACCACGGCCACAGCCGGTGCCGGCGTTTCCGTGATGAGGTTCAGTTCGGTCACGCCGGCGCGTCCAGCCAGTCCAGCAGCGCGGCATCCGTGGGTGCCTCACCCACGATCGAGATGAACGCGTCCTCCAGCGTGCTGTTGCCCGACAGTTCCTCGACGGCCCCGGCGGCAAGCACCTCGCCTCGCCGGATGATCGCCACGTGATCGCAGACCTTTTGCAAGACCTCCATGACGTGGCTGGACACCACCACGGTGCCGCCCGCCTCCCGGTAGCGGTCCAGCACCTGGCGAACGGTCATTGCCGACACGGGGTCCACGCCCTCAAACGGCTCGTCCAGGAGGAGCAGCGCAGGACGGTGGAGTAACGCCGTGGCCAGCGACAACTTTTTACGCATGCCGTGGCTGTAGTCGCCGATGGCCTCGTCGGCGGCTTCCGTCAAGCCCAAAACCTCGAGTAGTCCCCTGGAGCGGGTCTCGGTTTCGATCCGCCCAAGGTTGCGCAGCAGGCCGATGTGAACGAGCTGTTCGATGCCGGTGAGACGCTCGAACAACAACAGTGGGTCGGGTACGACGCCGACGCGGCGGCGGGCCTCAACGGGGTCGGCCCACACGTCGATGCCATCGACGAGCACCCCACCGCGGTCCGGCCGGAGCAACCCGGCACACATCCGCATGGTGGTCGTCTTGCCGGAACCGTTGGGGCCGATCAACCCAAAGCAACTTGCACGGGGCACCTCGAGGTTGAGCCCCGCCACCGCCACATTGCGCCCAAAGGCTTTAGCCAGGTCACGGGTGGACAGCGCTGACACCATCGGGCGAGCGTATCGACCGATGGGCCGTTGGCCCCGGCAGACCCCAAGGACGGTTCTGGCTACTCCTCCACCGTGTTCTCGTGGATCGATTGATCGTTGTCGCCGTCGTCCCGGGATACGTGACGAGCGATACTCATGCAGAAGCCACCCAGCGCCGCGCGCAGCGCCGTGGCGGCGCCCGCCGACTGCACGCCGTTGATCGGAACAAACGAGCCCGCCCAGGTCAGCAGGCTGCCCTCGGCCACCGGCTCGACGCTGACCGTGGCCTCGTAGTCCTGCAGCGGTAGGCCGGTGAGCAACTTGTAGCTGAGCGACCGCGGTGGGTCGAAAGCAGTGATCTGCTCCCGACTTTCCACGGGGGGACGTCCAACCTTGCGAATGGCGCCCACGCCGTCCGGGTGGCCTTCCCCCTCGGCCTCACGCTCGGATTCGATCCCGATCGCCCACCGGCCCCATGCCGAATTGTCGGCCACCAGGTCGAACACCTCCTCTGGAGATGCGGCGATGAAACGGCGGACGGTCACGGTGCGGCGTGTCATGGCACCATCCTCGCGCCTCACGCAAGGGCCGCGCGCCACGAGGCAAACTGGAGCTGTGCCAACCACCGATTGGAACCCGCTTCTTCGCGAACAGTTCGAGGCCCCCTATTGGCCCGCCCTGATGTCCTTCGTCGCCGCCGAGCGGGCGAACGGGCCGGTGTACCCGCCCCAGAACCAGGTGTTTGCGGCGCTCCATCTCACGTCCTATGCCAACCTTCGAGTGGTGATCCTGGGGCAGGACCCCTACCACGGCCCGGGACAGGCTCACGGCCTGGCGTTCTCCGTGGCCGACGGGGTGGCGCATCCGCCTTCGCTGCGCAACATCTTCGTCGAACTGGCCGATGATCTGGGCTGCTCCACGCCCGCCAACGGCAACCTTTCGGCGTGGGCCACCCAGGGCGTGTTGTTGTTGAACACCACCCTGACGGTGCGAGCGGGAGCCGCCGCATCACATCAGGGCCATGGGTGGGAGACCTTTACCGACCGGGTGATCGCTGACGCAACGGCTCAAACCAAACGCGTGGTGTTCATTCTGTGGGGTGCCTCGGCCCAGCGGAAACACTCGCTGATCGATGCCAAACGCCACACGGTCATCAAGGCGCCACACCCGTCACCGCTCTCGGCTCATCGTGGGTTCTTTGGCTCCAAACCGTTCAGCCGGGCCAACGCCGCGCTGCTTGAGGCCGGTCGCACGCCCATCGATTGGTGTCTCGCCTGACGCCCCGCTTCCGCCTTCGACTGCTCGCCACCACATGGTTCGCCGGAAGGCCACTGGGCACACTGTGACGATGCGCACCGACCGACGTTGGGATGGCGAGATCGTCGCGCTGGCCGTGCCCGCTGCGGCCACCCTGGCCGCCGAGCCCGCCTACCTGCTCACCGACACCGCTCTGGTGGGCACGCTGGGCACCGAGGCACTGGCAGGCCTGGCGGTGGCCAACACGATCATCCTGGCCGCCTACACGGTGTTCATCTTTTTGACCTTCGCCACCACTGCCGCCGTGGCACGACTCCTGGGCGCCGAGCGGCACCGGGATGCAGCGGAGGAGGGCGTCACCGCCACGTGGCTTGGCGCCATGCTCGGCGTCATGGTGGCGGCGGTGGTGTTGCCGCTGGCGCCCACCCTTGCCCGTCTTTTTGGGGCGGAGGCAGCAGTGGTCGCCGACGCGGTCACGTACCTGCGCATCTCCACCGCAGGGTTCCCCGCGTTGTTGATCGTGATGGCCGGCGCAGGCTTTCGTCGCGGGCACCACGACACCCGGACGCCGTTGTACGTCGGCTTCGGCACGGCGCTGATCAACCTGGTGATCGAGGTGGTGCTCCTGATCGTGTTGGACTTCGGCATCGGCGCCTCGGCCCTCTCGACGGTGATCGCCCAGTGGGTCGGCGCACTGGTGTACGTCGCGCTGGTGGCCGCCGAGGCACGTCGCCACCAGGTGGGCCTGGCGCCGCACCTGGGGCGAATCGGAACCCAGCTTCGCGTCGGCTCCGCCCTGATCGTGCGCACGGTGGCCCTGCGATCGATCTTTCTCATGGCGGTTTTCGTGGCCGGACAGATGGGCACGGTGGAACTCGCTGCGTACCAGATCGGCATCGGGGTATGGACGTTTCTCGCCTTCGCCTACGACGGCATCGAGACCGCCGGTCAGGCGCTGGTGGCTCGTGAGCTGGGCGGCCGTCGACACGCACTCGCTCAGTCAGCGGCAGCGCGTGTGCTGTTCTGGTCGATCGCGGTGTCGATTGCGCTGGGGCTGGCGACCCTGCTGGGGCACTCGGTGGTCGCAGGCCTGTTCAGCGGCGATCCTCTCGTGGTGACCGCTGCCGCCGGTGCGCTGGTGTGGGTGGGGATCGGCCAACCCGTCGCTGGGCCGGCGTTCGCCCTCGACGGCGTGCTGGTTGGTGCGGGCGACCTGCGGTTCCTCGCCAAGGCCATGCTGGGGGTCGCCGCCACCTTCGCCCTCGGCGCCGCGCTCACCCTCGCCACCGGCGCAGGCCTTTGGGCGTTGTGGGCCACCCTGACCGCGGCCATGACCGTCCGCACCGCCCTGATGAGCGGCAGATTCCGCTCGGGCAGATGGGTCAACCCAGATTTGATCACGACCAGCTGACGGTGCCACTGCGCCGGTGACCCCCGGATTCTCACTCCGGATACTTCACTCCGGATTCCCAAGCCGGGTGCACGGTCCGGTTCGGCGGGGCATCATGGAGTGTGTGACACAGCGCATGCGACATTCGGCCGCCGTTGTTCTCCTGATGTGTGGCGTTGGCCTGCTCGCCGGCTGCGGCAACGACGTGGGCAACGGGACATCCGCCTCGACCACCACCGCAGGCGCCCCGCCGACCACAGTGGTGGTGACGAGCATCGTCACCGTGCCGGTGACCACGGCGGCCCCAGCAACCAGGCCGCAGGCCTCGGTCGCGCCGGCCACGCCCACGGCTCCCCCGCCCACGGCCGCAACCACCTCGGGCACCCTCGATTGGGACGGTGTCCGATACGACTTCGGCCGGATCACCGGGCTCAGCAGCAACGAGAACCAGGACCTGATCACCTTCGATCGATACCAACTTTACGGCGATGGCGGAGAGTTGCTGAGCGCCGCCAACTTCACCGAGGAGCCGATCGTGGTGGGGAACTCCGACGTCCCCTGGGTGAACGACAACCCCAAGGAACGCACCTACGTGCTCGACCCGGAGGCCGAAGTGTTGAGCCTTGCCAACCCGGGCAGGATTGCGTGCGGCGGAAACGACCAGACCGAAAGTCCTGAATGGCAGTCGGGCACCGTCGAGGACCTGTTCCGCATCGGGACCCCCGACAGTGACCAGGTGTCGTTGATGTTCAGCAAAGAGGGCAAGGTGGTCCTGGTGCGGATCTCCCAAGGTTGCTGAATGCGCGGGCCCGATCGGGCCGAAGTACCTGGTCAGTTGGTGACGGTTTGGGTTGATCGAAGGTCGTCAGGCGATCGCCCGACGGAACGTTCGACCCACCATGCCCGGTGCTCTCGCCTCAGCTCAACAGGAAGTCGCTCCACCTGCCGATGGCTGAGCGAAGGCAACTCAGTGCCCACCTCCACCACCGACTCACTGATCCGCCGGGCCAGATCGAACGTCTCGAGTCGCTTCAGGCTGCGTCGCAGCGGTGACTGCCGCGCTGTGCCTGCGCCCAGGCCCAAGCGGAGCGCAAGGTCGTCCGACCCGATGTCGAACGCACCGCCGCGCTGTTGCAACTCGCGCTTGGCCCAGCGCAACAGCCAAAGCCCCGAAGGGCCGATCACCGGCAGCCAGAACCGCTCGGCGTAGTCGCCCTCCGCCGGATGCGAACCGGGTGCCGACCGGCGCCAGTAGCGAATCGTCAGTGTCCCTGAGAGGTACATGGGATCGACGGTACGGAACCTCGCCGAAGAGGTCGATGGGGAGCTCGACCCGCAGGCCGTACGGTAAGCCGGGTGAGCAACAACGACCGTCGACCGAGCGAGTGGCACCCCAGCACCATTCCGCCAGACGAGCAACGCCGCTGGGAGCGGGCGGCGGCGATCGGCTTTGGTTCCGTCGAGCCTGACGACCATTGGTCGGTCGACCAGATCGAGGACCTGGGGCGTCGGGCCTGGGCGGTTGAGGACGCCGGGGTCATCGTTGGCACGTCGGCCGACCTCGTGTGGCATCTCACGCTGCCCGGTGGCGCCACGATGCCGGTGGGGGCAATCCTGGCCGTGACCACCCGGGCCACACACCGCAGGCAGGGGGTACTTCGTTCCCTCATGAGCGCACAACTGCGCGCCATGGCCACCGAAGGCCTGGCAGCAGCGGTACTCACCGCGTCTGAGGGCACCATCTACGGGCGGTTCGGCTTCGGTGTGGCCACGTCCCAACACCGACTCGAAGCTCCGGTCCACGGTCACGGGCTCGACCACGTCAGGCCCGGGCGCATCGAATTGGACGCTGCGTCGGTGTTCCGCGACGAGATCGTGAAGTTTCGCCGACGTTCGGCCAGACATCGTCCCGGCACGCTGGAGCGTCCCGAGGAGTGGTGGGACCAACTGGTGCTGGGGGACCAGGTCAGCTTCGAAGGTGGTGGCCCGCAGTTCGTCTCGCTGCACCGGGATGATCAGGGCGAGGTCGACGGCTATGCACTGTGGCGCACCGAAGGCCTCTGGGGCGAACGCACCATCGTCATCAGGGAACTGCACACGATCGACCCGGCGGTTGAGCTGGCGCTGTTTCGGCATTGTGCCGACATCGATCTGGCCACATCGGTGCGCTGGGACACCGCACCCGCCGATTCCCCCATCCCGGCGGCGACGACCGACCCTCGGAGGTGTCACGTCACCGGGGTGCGAGACCAACTGTGGCTGTGTCCCCTGGATGTGTCGGCACTGCTGGCGGCCAGAACCTACGGGGCACCGCTCGATCTGACGCTTCGGGTGGACGATCACGCCTCCGGTTGGTCTGCTCCCACCATCGCGCTGCGACTCACCGCTCGGCCCGGCGAGCAGGCCGAGGTGGAGGTTCTCGATGAGACCCCACCGTCGAGGTCCCAGGATCCACAGCCCGACCTGGTCTGCGATCGGACCACGCTGGGCATGGCGGTTTTGGGGACTACGCCGTGGAGCACCTTGATCGCCGCCGGCAGGGCCAGTGTCTCCAACCCAGCCGTGGCCAGAGCCGCCGACGCTGCGTTCGCTTCACATCCGCCGGCAAACAGCCAGGACTACTTTTAACGCCCGGACCCGCGGCCCGATGGCCGGCTCAGAGCGCCGCGGCTACCCGGCTGCCGGAACCGAGAATCGCTCCACCAGCCGAAGCAACGTGCGCACTCCAAACCCGGTGCCGCCCTTGCCGGCCTCGGCGGTGTCGCTGTCGGACCACGCGGTCCCGGCGATATCGAGGTGTGCCCATGGCATGCCCTCGGGCACGAACTCCGACAGGAACAAGCCGGCGGTCAGCGCTCCGCCGTAGCGGTCACCCCCGATGTTCTTCAGGTCGGCCACCGGGCTGTCCAGAGCCGAGCGGTACTCCTCGGGCAGCGGTAGCTCCCACACCGATTCTCCCGCCCATTTGGCGGCGTCGGAGATCTGGCCGGAGAAGTCGGTGTTGTTGCCCATCAGGCCGGCGATGCGCTGACCCAGGGCAACCATCACGGCGCCGGTCAACGTGGCCAGGTCGATGATGGCGTCCGGCTCGGCGTCTGCAGCCACCGACAGGGCGTCCGCCAGCACCAGTCGGCCCTCCGCGTCGGTGTTGAGGACCACCACCGTCTTGCCGTTGTGGGCGGTGAAGACGTCGCCAGGTCGCTGAGCATCGGGACCGGGCATGTTGTCGGTCAGCGGCACGTAGGCCGACACCCGCTGGCGAACCTTCAAGGCCGGGAGGGCGCACATGGCAGCCAGCACCGCTGCGCCGCCCCCCTTGTCCATCTTCATCGTCATCATGCCATCACCGGACTTCAGCGAGAGGCCGCCCGAGTCGAAGGTGATGCCCTTGCCCACCAGCGCCAAGTGGGCGCCCGACCCGTCGGAGTTCTTCGACCCGCCGCTGGGTTGGTAGGTCAGCTGAATAAACCTGGGGGGCTGCGTTGAGCCCTTGTTGACGGCGATCAGGCCACCCATGCCCGCCTTGGCGATGGCCTTCTCGTCCATCAACTTCACGCCGAGCCCAGCGGCCATGGCCCGCTCGGCCACCGTCTTGGCGAGCGCGGCCGGAGTGGCCGATCCACCCGGCTCGTTCACCAGATCCCGGGCGAACGCGACCGCCTCCCCCACCACTCGGCCCCGCTGCACGCCTGAGGACAGCTCACGTCCCAGCTTTGACACCACCACGATGTCGCGCAGTTTGACCTCGGATGACTTGTAGCGGTCGTAGCTGTATGCACCGGATGCCAGGCCCTCGGCCAACGCCTGACCCATGGCCCGGGGGTCGAGAAGTTCCGACGACGCATCCGGGAAGTCCACGTTGATACGACCGAATTTGGCCCCGGCCTTGGCCGCCACCGCCCCGGCGCGACGGAAGGTGTCCGGGGTGACCTCTGCCCGGTCGCCAAGCCCCACCAGGATGCGCACCAAATTGCCGTCACCCGGGACCATCACGTGCGTTCCAGGCTTGGCCTCGAACCCAATCCGATCGAGGTAACCCCAGTCGACCCCGTCGGTGTCAACCCGATCGGTGTCGAGCAACATCACGAGCGCATCGGTGCGGATGGGTGGCTTGGCACTGACCTTGATCTTGGGAACGTCAGCCATCGGTTGGAACCCCCGACTCACCTTCGGATGCAGGTTCATTGGGGGCAGGTTCGTTGGCGGCAGGGTCCTCGGTGAATGCGGCGTCACCCTCGGGAACCGACCGGGCGGTCAGCGATTCGCCCTCCACCCAGCGTGCCAGGGTCCACAACAGATCAGACAAGCGGTTGAGATAGGCCAGCACCTGAGTACCAACGCCTTCAACCCCCAGCGAGTCGCGTTCGGCCCGACGGGTCGCCGTGCGGGCGACATCGAGTTGCGCAGCCACCACGGACTCGCCGGGCACCACAAACTCGGTGGGGAGGTCGAACAGCGCCGACGTGTGGTCGATCAGGCCTTCCAGGCGCTCGACCATCGGCGCCGTGACCTTGGTGCTCCCGTCGCTCAGCTTGGCGTGGTTCTCCGGGGCGGTGGCCAACTCGGCCATCAGCACCCAGAGGTCTCGGCCCAACGAAACCAGAATCTCGTCCAGGACGCCGTGCCCACCCGGTACCTGCTCGGCTTCGGCCGCCAGCGCTCGCGCAAGGCCGATGTGGGCCTGCGCTTCGTCCACACCGCCGTAGGCGGTCGGCGCCGGCGAATCCTTACGAACGCGACCCCCGTAGAACAGCCCGGTGGTGCCGTCATCACCCTTACGTGTGTACACCTTCATGGCGCCGAGACTACCGACGACGCGACCCCTGCCGACCTCAGTTGGCGTAGCGGTCGAGGAACACCGCCATTTGCCATCGATTCAACTTGAGGTTCGGGCCGAACATCCCCGGGGCGACGCCGGAGGTGATCTGCGCCTCGGTCAGCCACGACACCGCTTGGCTGTAGTAGGCGCTTGGCGACACGTCCCCAAATGAGTTGGTTTGCGAGGGCGGGGGGCTTCCGGCGAGTTTCCAGAGGAACGTGGCCATCTGCCCGCGTGTCACCGGCTGAGCAGGCGAGTAGGTCTCCGGGCCGGTTCCGCCCGTGACCCCCGCTCCCACCAGCCACGACACGGCCTGGTCGTAATAGGCGTTGGTCGACACATCGCCAAAGGTGTGGCGCTGTGCGGGTGTTGGCGAGCACACGACCTTCCACAGGAAGGCCGCCATCTGCGCGCGAGTGACCTGCTGCGACGGCCCGAACATGCCGGGGCCCACGCCGGAGGTGATACCCGACGACACCAGCCAAGCCACCGAATCCGAGTAGTAGGCACCGGCCGCAACGTCACCAAACCCGTGCGGCGGCCCAGGGGGATTGGTCAGGCACGGATAGGCCGGGGTCGGCGGGGACATGGTTCGCCAGTCCGGGTCCATATCGCCCGCGGTGTTGCTGGTGAGTGCACCGGCACCCAGACCATCGGCACCGATCCGCCAGATCTCGGCGTCACCTCCAACGAACGACACAAAGACCAGCCGCAGGTCATCGGGTGAAAATGAGGCGTGGAGGTCATTGACTCCGGCTCCTCCTGCCGAAGTTGCGGTGAGGTTGTGACGATCAGTGCCGTCGAGACGACTGGTGAACACGTCGTACGGTGTGGCGCCGTTATTGGAACGGCTGAAGGCCATGCGCTTGCCGCCGTTGCCCAGGTCCGGGACCTCGTCCACAGTGGCGCCCGTCAGCACCGGCGTCCTGCCGGTACCGCTCAGGTTCACCCGATACAGGTCACCGGCCTGCGAGTAGAACACCACGTCCGAGGCGTTCACCGTCGGGTCATATGAGTTCGCTCCTGCAGCGGCGAACGTGACCACCGCAGCGATACCGCCGCCGTCGGCGTTCATGCGCCAAATCTCGTCGTGCCCGCCAGTGCGGCGGACGAACACCAACTGCGAGCCGTCCTTGCTCCAAGCGGGTTTGGAGAGCGTGTCCGCAATACCTTCCGAGAGGTTCACCGGGCTGGTGCCATCGGCGGCCATTACCCACAGGTCGCTACCTCTCGTCCAGGCGATGCGCTGCCCGTCAGGGCTCCATGCGGGGAACCGATCGGCGGCCGGATCGTCGGTGAGCCGGGTCTGGACCCCGCCATCATCCTCCATCGTGTACAGCTCAAGGTTGCCGTCCCGATCGGAGGAGAACGCGACGTCGGCGGTCGTCTCAGCACCCAGCTCGGATCGGGCCAGGGCCAGCAGCGAGTCGCGGGCCGACAGCAACGATGCCGACCCGGTGCCGTCCTTGACCGACGTCGCCGAGTAGGCGGTGGGGAACGCGGTGTCCACCACGGCGTCGACATCGGCCCCTCGACCATCGCCGTCAAGCCCCTTCACCAACCCGTCGTCCTCACGCCCGTCCCGACTGCGCTTGACTCGAGCCAGTCCCAGCGGGGAGGCCTTGGTCCCACCGATGTTGGCCCCTGCTGCCCGTTAACACC
>ERZ1026810.1034-NODE-1034-length-11982-cov-4.503416_pt1 | contig 11982 bp, 7 predicted proteins | sample MGYA00520872_ERZ1026810 | MGnify/ENA primary metagenome ERZ1026810 (study PRJEB33270, sample SAMEA104284477) | anaerobic digester metagenome | biome: Anaerobic digester microbiome; feature: mesophilic sludge digester; material: Anaerobic digester biomass | place... | reverse complement strand
GTACCGCTCACATAACTGGAACATCACCAAAGCTCTTGGAAAATTACTGGAGTGAATGGTATGCCCTCGATACCATCAAGTTAAAATTAACCACCGACAACGAGGAAAATTACTATGGATTCCTGATCGACGAGGTAGGTATTCGCACAACAGAACAACCCGTTGATCAAAACCTCTATGAGTCCTGGCATGATTACGCAAATAACTATGAAAGTACGTGGGTGATCAGCCAACCTGGAGCAGACCAGATGAGACTCCATTTCACGAAAATGGAGATCGGATATGGCGATACCCTACAGCTGCTTGATAAAGACAATACAGTATTGACAACATATACCGGTACCGCTCACATAACTGGAACATCACCAAAGCTCTTGGAAAATTACTGGAGTGAATGGTATGCCCTCGATACCATCAAGTTAAAATTAACCACCGACAACGAGGAAAATTACTATGGATTCCTGATTGATCAGACAGACCCCCCGATTGCTATTTTGTCAATAACCACTCTCACCCCCTCCACTATCACCGCCGGTAGTGATGACTTTGCACTTGAAGTGACCGGCACCAACTTTGTTGATGGAGCAAATGTCCTCTGGGATGGGGAGGAACGAGAGACTGTATTCATTTCAACAACGAAACTCACTGCTACTATTTTGCATGATGATGTTGCGAATGCTGGAACGTATACGATAACGGTCGTAAACCCAGATGGTAAGGGATCGGGAGAATTACATTTCGAAGTGACCTCATCCTCATCTGGAGAACTATTACCGCCACCCACTCTCCTGGGACCAGGTGACTCCTCTTCGCCCGGGCCGATTATTGACACACTTACCCCCCAATTTAACTGGACTCTTGTTCCTGATGCGGATGAGTATGGCCTTTACATCAGGAATCTCAATACTGATACCATCATCTTCGATAGTCGACTCGCTGGCTATACTATCACAGGAAATACCTTCACTCTGCCTTCTGGCATTCTCCAACAAGATACACCCTATCGCTGGAATATGAACTCGCATAGCAGTGCCGGGTGGAATGATGATCTTGTTTCAGGGTATTCCCAAAAATTCTATTTCACCACGCCAAGTGGCACACAACCACAGGCATCGCCAGTCATCGCCGCGAGTCTCACCTTATCGCCAGGACCATACAAAGTTGGCGATACGATTTCTGCTACATACACAATTCGGAACGATGGTTCAGCTGCTATCACGTTTTCCAATTTAACGGTGGGTGGACGCTATGATCTCGACTCGGGTGGAAATGGAACATTCCCTGACGGAACGTTGCCCGATTTCACTCACCGATCGATAATCCTGCAACCAGGGGAGTCGTATAATTATCAAGGAGAATTAACATTGAGATACGATGGAGAATACCATTTCTTCTGTGCATATTCGCCGTATTCTGGGGATCAAAGTGGATGGAATTGTAATGTTCCTCTAGCTAATCCTGGGATTATCCGCGAAGTGGATATTGATGTAAAGATCCCTGTTATATTGATACATGGGTGGACGGGATCTCCTGAAACATGGAGTGAATTAAACCCAAGATTAGTTGATGAAGGGTATCCTGTCTTAATTCTTGACTATGAAGATATTAATAAAGATGATCCACGTGAAGTAGCTCAAAGATTAAAGCTTCAAATTGATGATTATAAACGTAATTCTCATTATGATGGTAAATTCGACATCGTCTGTCATTCAATGGGCGGGTTGGTTTCAAGGTATTATATAGAACATCTCGATGGAGAAGAAAATATTAGACAATGGATTGGAATAGCTCCTGCCACACACGGCTCTGCACTTGCTGATGCTTTTGATTGGAAGTTAGGTCCTGGAAATTGGTTTATTAATAAATTAACAGGGGAGGCTCGAGACCAACTTCGAACAAATAGCGAGACTGTAACCAATTTACAAAGTGCTGTATACGATGATGAGATAATTTATAATGTCATTGTTGGCGTTAACTCCAATAAAGATCCAGAATTTTGCCATGACTTGATTAATGATATTATAGGAGGAAAAGCTGAATTAATTGAGAAATACACGTCAGATAAAAGAGACACTTCTGTTGTATTTGAAATGAATGGAAATAGGCAACACGATATGACTTATATAGGCGATTGATTAGTTGCAGTTGAACAAAGTAAGTTATCTGGAGCAGGGCTCTATTACTTCGAAGGTCTTCACCATAATGAATTAACAAATGATGCTCTTGTTATTTCAAGAATTATTAAATACTTAGATAATCCTGACTACGTGGATTACTCAATCTCATCAAACATTGAATATAATGGTTATTCTGATGGATTACAAGGAATTGGAGGCATATTATTTGATGCTAATAAAATAAAACATCCACGGTCAAACCAAATTCAAACGTACGAATGGGATTTTGGAGATGGGACAAAATCTTACAACGCCGTAACAATTCATAAATACCAAAAACCTGGTATTTATCCTGTTAAATTAACTATTACAGATCAATTTGGAACGAAGTACACAGACACAGAGATGATCAATATTGATGAGTATAATTTTTACAACATATTTGGAAATTATATGACTCGTCACGTTATTGGTAGAACAAAGTGCCCAGTAAATATCACAATCACAGATTCTCTTGGTCGAAAATTAAACGCTACCGTTAATGAAATTCCGAATTCCACATTTATTCAAACTGATTTATACAATGATGGTGAAATGAGCGAATTATTTATCATTTTACCTCCTATAGATAATTATTACAATATATCAGTGGACGCAAAACCGAATGCAGCAATCAGCGATTCCTATTCACTTGATTGTGTCATTGTAAATGAATTTGGAGACTATAAACCTATATTCTTAATCGAAAATGTTACAGTTAACCTTGATGGGACTGATGATTTTAACGTTGAAATTCCAGAATTCCTAGAAGCAAAATTTCAATTTTCACCAGCACAAACAACAATCCATACGGAATCCACATTCAATGATATTTCCACCGGGAACATCACATCCCGCCTCTGGTCTTTCGGCGACGATACCTTTGCTGAAAACGTCACTGAAGTCACCCATACCTACAATGCCCCCGGCAACTACTCCGTGAGCCTTACCATCTCCGGTCCAGACGGTGAAGACTCAGCATCTCAGATAGTTAGTGTCCTGTCTACGCTTTTCCCCTCATCAACGATAACCAATCTTAACAACTCAACATCTCTACCAAACTCCATTACTTGGACCTGGACGGACCCGACTTCATCTGATTTCGATCATGTGGAGATCTATCTTGACGGAGTGTTCCAGCAGAATGTGACACAAGGGGTTCAGGCATTCACGGCCACCGGTCTCATTCCCTCCACAGCATACACCATTGGTACGAGAACGGTAGGGACAACTGGGTTGATCAACGAAACATGGGTCAATCACACAGCAATGACTGCTTCGGATCCAGGTCCTAGTATTTTGCCACCAGAGGCAGATTTCAATGTGAGTATCACATCTGGTGAGGTTCCACTTTCTGTTCAGTTCAATGACCAATCCATCGGCGAGGGGATTACAAATTGGCTCTGGTCTTTTGGAGATGGAGAAACATCCACTTATATGAATCCACTCCACATTTACACCACCCCAGGCATCTATACTGTGACTCTTCAAGTCACGAACGAGGCAGGAACCAACACCAGCACAAGGACGAATTACATCAACGTCACACAATCGTTACCTTTGGTTCAAGATTTTGAAGGCACGCCGTTGGTTGGAAACGCCCCTCTTGAAGTGGTATTTACTGACACTTCGAGTGGTGGTACCACTTCTCGTTTGTGGAACTTCGGTGATGGAATGACAGTGTGGAAAAATGAGACTGATACGGTTTCTCATACCTATTCCATCCCAGGCACCTATACTGTCTTACTAACTTTAGGTAATGAAGAGGGGCAAGAAACAATTACAAAGACTGAATATATTCAGGTTAATCCCACGGGAACAGCTCCTGTTGCCCGTTTCATTGCCGTTCCTATGATTGGTTATGAACAAAGGGCGGTTCGATTCAGTGATAGATCGACGGGCACGCCACTTACATGGCAGTGGGACTTTGGAGATGGCAGTTCTTCATCGGAACAGAATCCCAGCCATGCCTATACCACTTTTGGGAGATTCGTGGTTACCTTAACAGTTTTCAATAGTGGCGGAAGTAGTGCGTATTCATCGACGGTGTGGATGAGGGCTGCAAAGCTGTCATTCCCCACGTATAATTCCACATCTCATGTTATCGTGAAACCTCCTATCCTTCATAATCTCGGTTATTCCCCGATCTCGTTCTTTACGATGGATAAAACCTTTGGATCATCGCCAATGACCGTCCAATTTTCTGATATGTCATTCCGATCCCCTTCTTCATGGGAATGGGATTTTGATGATGGCGAGACTTCCACGTTGCAGAATCCTACTCACACATATAACATGCCCGGGACCTACTCTGTTTCACTTACGGTAAAAAATTCAATTGGTGAAAGTACGACATCGCGTCGTGTATACGTGCGTTAATATAATCCTATCTTTTTCGGTGATTATTCTGTATAAGCCCCGCGATTATCTTCAACTAAATCCCCCTTTGCAAATCCACTGCCCAAAACAACTAAAATATCACCTAATCTGCATTTGGGGAAGATTTCAAAAAGCCCGAATAAAAGTATGTAAGAATATAATCCCAAAATCTAAAAAAAACAACCTGAATAAAGAATATTCTATTCTGCTCGATATACAAGGTCTTTGTTGAGTTAATTATATATTATCTAAAAATATTCATATTATTTATCAGGTGGCAAAAAATGGGATTTAAGTCTTCTTTGAGTATTTGGAGAATTTTTCTGATTCTTTTGGTAATGATTTTGTCAGTGGGAGTTGTGAATGCAGATGTTATTGAAGAATCAGGATGGAAGTTCCGCTCGGATCTCCAAAACTCCGGGGTGTACGATGATGGGGGAGATAGACCAGAAGCATTGATAATATGGACGTTTTTCACCGGCGAAGATGTATTTTCTAGCCCCGTTGTAGCGAATGACACAGTCTATTTTGGCGGTGATGAAGACAAAATCTACGCACTTAATGCAGACACCGGGACGCAGATATGGAATTATACTACGACAGGGGCGTCCTGGTCAAGTCCTGCGGTTACAAATGGCATCATCTATTATGGGGGATTAAGTAAGTTTTATGCACTCAATGCCACAACAGGGGATTTTTTGTGGGATTTCTTTTCAGGGCAGGTAGAATCCAGCCCAGCGGTGGCAGACGGGATCGTTTATTTTGGTAGTAACAATCACAAAGTGTATGCACTCTTTGCAGATAACGGAACTCAAGTATGGAGCTTTTCCACGGGAGAAGCCGTACACTCCAGTCCTGCGGTTGTTCAGAATGTAGTTTACATTGGAAGCTATGATAGCAAGATCTACGCACTCAATGCTGTTACGGGCACAAAAATCTGGGAATTCAATACAGGATCTCCAATTCAATCTAGTCCGGCGGTAACAAATGGAATTGTGTATATCGGGAGTTGGAATGGAAAGATCCATGCAATCAACGCTGATTCCGGTTCTGAAATATGGAACTTTTCAGCATCAGCGCAGGTAGATACAAGCCCGGCAGTGGCAAATGGGGTTGTTTTTTTTGGTAGCAGGGATCACAAAGTCTATGCAGTCAATGCAAATACAGGCACTCAAATATGGTCTTTTGACACAGGAAGTATGGTGTTATCCAGTCCCTCAGTCGCAAATGGTGTTGTGTATATTGCCGCAGTTAGCAAGATTTATGCGCTCAACGCCGACACCGGAACCCAGATTTGGAGCCTCACGTACGGTGGAGGGACGTCGTCCAGCCCTGCGATAGCAAACGGCCTTATTTACGTCGGGAGTCAGGACAATTGCCTCTATGCAATTGGGAGAGCTCCTCCCACCCCTCCCGCCAATATCACCAACCTCCACAACACCACGTACGAGCAGACCAGCATCTCCTGGGTCTGGACGGATCCAACATCAGCAGACTTTGATCATGTGATGGTCTACCTTGATGGAGTGTTCCAGGAGAATGTAACAAAGGGAGAAGAGACATTCACAGCCACCAGTCTGAATCCTGCTACGGAGTACACTATCGGTACGAGAACAGTAGGAACCACAGGATTGATCAACGAGACATGGGTGAATCAAACCTCATGGACAAAAGCACTCCCCCTCATTGCCAACTTCACCGCCAATGCCACCCTCGGCCAAATACCCTTTGTGGTCCAATTCACTGACAACTCCACCGGTGATGACATCACTAGCCGGCTCTGGACATTCGGAGATGGCGGTACTTCGACCGAAACGAATCCCATTCACGTCTACGAAACATCCGGTCTCTTCACCGTAAGCCTCGAGGTTACCAACGATGGCGGCAGTAATTCCCACACGAAGACAAATTATATCCGGGTCTTCGGTACCACATCAATTTCTGATTTCATTGCCGAGCCGCAATCAGGATATGCTCCTCTCCCGGTCCAGTTCTATGACACTTCAGTTGGGTTGCCAACCGGATGGCAGTGGGACTTCGGGGATGGAACGACATCCCACCACCAGAGCCCGTCCCATCTCTACACCAATCCTGGCAACTACACTGTCACCCTCACTGCAGGGAGCAGCGGCGGTACGAATACAACGATAAAGGCCGACTTCATCCAGGTCATTCCGGAAAGTCCAGTGGAAGCGCCTGTAGCGAATTTCACTGCTGACATCTGGACGGGGAGGTTCTCGGCAGGCGCTGACTTCTACGACACCTCAATTGGCAATCCCGATTCTTGGAACTGGAGTTTCGGCGACGGGTCGTATTCTGATGAACAAAATCCATGGCATTATTATAGCGGAGTTGGATCATATCCCGTGTCACTCACTGTTAGCAATTCTAAGGGTTCTAATACCATTATCCGGGATGATTTCATTAAAATCCCGACACCTGCTCCCGAAGCGGACTTCTTTGTGGCCCCTCGGGACAGGTATGGCTCTTTCCCGCTGACGGTGCTGTTCCAGGATGATTCGGAGGGATCGATAGACTGGGATACACCGCCTGCGACATATGAATGGAATTTCGGGGACGGGAGTCCGAATTCCACCGAGAGGGGCCAAATCTATCACCACTACATGGAAGCAGGAACCTTTACGGTCACCCTGACGGTGACAGACATTGGCGGGACCGATACCCTGACCCGTGTGGATTATATCGGGGAAACAACACCGCCGCATCCGATTGCGGATTTCACCGCGACCCCGAAGCGCGGATACGCCCCCCTTACTGTTGATTTCATCGACCAGTCGACGGGATCCCCGGCCCTGTCATATGCATGGGCATTTGGAGACGGAACAGTCTCCATAGAGAAGGATCCGACACACGTCTTCTCTACCCCGGGACTGTATAACATCACGCACGTGACGACCAACTCCGGAGGAAGCGATTCTATCACGAAATCCGGATTTATCGAAGTGCTCCCCGCACCTGTAGAAGTCCCGCTCAACGCGGAATTCACGTCGAACGTCACTACCGGCACTGTTCCGCTGACGGTCCAGTTCCTGGACGCCTCCGAAGGATCTCCAAGTTCCTGGTCATGGTATTTCGAGAACGAGTATTACTACCTCGCAAATGAACTGGATAAGACCAGCCTCATTCCCGCACCCGGCGGCAGCCAGATCTCGGCCGAGAAAAACCCGGTCATTACCTACCAATCCCCCGGAAACTATTCCGTGATGCTCACAGTCAGCAGGACCGGGGAGACCGACACCATAGAGAAAATGGACTACATACAGGTGACCCCGCCTCCACCCACCGCTGAGTTCTACGCCTACAACAGCGAGGGACCCGCTCCCCTTGAAGTCGAGTTCGATGCGTATGTTCCCTACTGGTATTACATCGACGAGTGGGTCTGGGAGTTCGGTGACGGGACTACTTATTGGAGGACCAGCCCCGGGATTACGCACACCTACTACATTCCTGGCCTTTACAATGTAACACTAACTGTCAACAGTCTATATGGGAATGATACCCTCACTAAGGTACATTGTATCAACGTGACACAGGAACTGCCTCCTATGGTCTCTTTCAATGCAACACCGCAGTCGGGTGACGCTCCCCTGTCTGTTGCATTCACAGATACTTCATCGGGCACTGTCACCTCACGGTTCTGGGACTTTGGTGACGGAACAACAGAATGGGCAAATGCAACGCCAGATGTGACTCATTCCTATTCCCTGCCGGGGAACTACACCGTCAGCCTGACTGCAGGAAATGACGGGGGTCAGGCAACCGCGACAAAATCTGAGTTTATCCATGTCAATCCATCGGGCACTCCACCTGATGCTCGTTTCATCCTGAGCCCAAGGATGGGAAATGCGCCTCTGGCAGTCCAGTTCACTGACCGGTCCAGCGGGATGCCACTTCAATGGCTTTGGGACTTCGGTGACGGAACCACCTCATCCGAACAGAATCCAAGCCATACCTATACCACACCTGGGAGGTATCTGCCCAGGCTTATGGTCTACAACAGCGGAGGGAGCGATTCATCCTCGTCATTCGTGTGGATACGATCGATGAAGCCGGTATTCCCCACATATACCCCATCACCGACCATCACCGTTAATCCCACCATTCCGCCAGTGCCCGGGAAATCTCCCATATCATTCTTTGCGATGAATAAGAGCTTTGGATCCGCTCCGATGGCTGTGCAGTTCACCGATAGATCCTTCAACAACCCCACAAGCTGGCAGTGGGATTTCGGAGATGGCCAGACGTCAACGGAGCGGAATCCGGTCAATGCGTTCACGGACCCGGGAACGTATTCGGTATCCCTCAATGTGAAAAATGCGATGGGTGAGAGCACGACATCGCGAACCGTATATGTGCGATGATTATGGGATGCCTCCTCTCGCTCAAATTTTTATTTACGTAAAATCCCTCCCCACAAAGGTCTGCCTATCCTTCCTTGCCTTCACCCTCGCTATCTACATTGCCTTAATCGCATTCCAGGCGGCAATCCTCACCCTCGTCATCCCGCAGGAATTCACTCTTCACTACTTCTACCTCAACGTCAATAGCCCGAACCTCTCGTCGATGTTCTTCAACCACTTCATGCATAACCCGTGGTCGATCTCCCACATGACCGAGAACATCCTGGCCTTCCTTTTCCTCAGCGTAATGCTCTTCATTGCCGCGGTTATTGTCCTCCCCGCATCCGGGTGCTCTCTGCCGAAGCACTTCTTCCCAGCGATCTTTCTCGTCTACGCAGTCGGGTTGCCGTTTGCATTATCGGGGATATCGATCTGGGCCGGGAGGATCTTCGGGAAAATGCTTGTGTCCGGATTCTCGGGGTTCAATTTCGCGTTGCTGGGATTGTTGTTTTTTTTGATGCTGTTCTGGGGTTATACAAGAATACTTAAGGAACAGCCTGCAAATCCGCTCTCCCCATATAAGCTCCTCTTTGGAGCAATCTTTATGATCGGTCTGGTCATTGCCGCCATCATGCTGGACCTGAAAAATCCCAATGTCTGCATCTTCGCTCACCTGGGAGGTTTTCTGTTGGGGCTCCTCATCCCTGCAATGGTGGGAATAGTGCTTGTGTCAGAGAGGATGAAGCAAAAGGTGGGGTTCTCTCTGTTTCTTATCGCAGTGCTTGTCGCATGTGCGGGGTTCTGGGTAGTACTTTAAAAAAACAGGAGAACGTAATATTCATTAGAATTTCCATTTATATCTCAATTCCTGCCTGGATTCTGCAGGGACATATTTTTGATCTTCGAGAGGCTCATGTACAAATGCCTCGACTTCTTTTCGATGTTCTTCGTTGATCTCCTCTTGTTCCTCACGTCTTTTCTTCTCGATCAACCATCTTTTCCAGACAGAGCGGGCAAATCTTTGGCTACGACTCGCCTCCAGTAATGGGCGATGAAAAACAAATTCCGTCCAGTTCTTGTCCTTGAAAAAATCGATAAATTCAGCAATTGAACCGAAAGGGAAGTCTTCTTGTGTCGATTGGTGTCTTTTAGGGTTCAATGCGAAATCCTCGTGAGAATTTCAATCGGATGTTCTCAATTGTTCAGGTTTTTCTTCATCGATCGACACGTTAGAGTTCCCCTTTACACACCTTCCCGTAGATCCGCCCCAACGGCGAGAGCGAAAACATTACCTGCTTCCCGACTCTCTCCTTTGTCACGAATCCCATGTCTTCGATCTTCTTCAGGTGGTGGGTGAGGCGGCTCCTCTCCTTGGCATACTCTTCCGGGGCCTCCCTCACGCCCGGAGTAAGCTCGGAGATCAGGTCCTCGAGGTACCCGCTGCTGCCGGCGATGGCCTCCAGGAGCTGCGCCTGGTCCTTCTTCGGGAACAGCACCGGGATGGGGGGAAGCTCGATGATCTCCTCCGCCCCCACCTCGAGGTCATCGTCATCGTAGCGGGGGATCGCGGTGATCATCGGGGACTGGGTCAGGCAGCCGGCTATGTATGCCGCGATGGCAAAGGTCCGGAGCGATCCGCTGATGTTCAGAATGCATTCGTAGCCTTTCTCACGTTCCTTCTGGATGAGATCCACGATCTGGGATGCAGCGTTCATGATGTCCCGCTTGTCCACACGGATGATCGATACCTCGAAAAGAGCGGAAAGTTCGTGCTTCACCTTGTCCGCGACCTTACGGGAGATGCGTTCACCCGAGGAGTCATCGTTCCCGAGTACGAGGGTGACGCGGTGGATGGGATATTTCCGGTAGCGGCTGATCGAGTCCATCAGCCGGTCCTTGTGGTGGCCGACGAACACGACATGCGTATATGTCATTAGGTGATACTTTTTTCTTTATGTAATAAATTTTTTTATGTATGAACAATATTTTGTGCTGTTTTTTGTATTTGAATGCACAAGAATCAGGCATTTTTCAGAATTTTATAGGTAAAATTTCGGGTGAGCGCACACGTATAAAATAAATTAATTTTAACACATAAAAAAATATTTTAACTATGAACACCAACAGATATGTGAGGCAGAGCGGAAAAGTTACCCGCCCGCCCCGAGGTAATGGATGAAAAGGCGACAATGGAGAAGGATGAAGTATTGCCGTCGGCAGCGGCAGTACCAGGAAATGAGTGCCCGCTTCACGCACATCACCGGCTCAGTGGGGTTCGCGGGCCTCCACCTCTATATCAGGAACCTGGAGGATTCGGTCGGGGCCATTGAGCAGGCCGCGGACGACCCGCGCGCTGACCTGGATTCCCTGTCCGGGCACCTGGAACGGGTGGCAGGCGGCACAGAGCTCCTCGAGGGACACCTCGCGTTCATCAGGAACTCGATCGTCCGGTACGTCAATGCCCTGTCTCTTATACACATCTGACGCTGCCGACGATCTACTCTGTGTAGATCTCGGAGGACGCCGTATCATTAAAAAAAATAAACAGGCTTTAATATGTGCGGAATTGCCGGAGTTTTTGAAAAAAATAAAGATAATAAGAACCTGGTAACCAGAATGACTGATATTATTAGTCACCGTGGACCTGATGCCGGCTCAGTTTACGAAAGTGGGAATTACACTCTCGGTCATCGCAGACTATCTATTGTTGATCTTTTTACCGGTAATCAACCGATATTTAACGAGGATAATTCGCTCTGTATAATTTATAATGGCGAAATTTACAATTATCTGGAGTTGCAGTCCGAATGTCGCGCGGCTGGATGGTCGTTCCGCACAACGAGCGACACCGAAGTGTTGATTGCCTGTTGGGCGTTGTGGGGAAAGGCCGCTCTCACTCGCTTGATCGGCATGTTCGCCTTCGTACTAATAGATCGATTTGAAGGCTGCGCCTGGATCGCGCGCGACGCTTTCGGTATAAAGCCACTGCATTATGCATTCGGCGACAGTGAACTGCTTTTATGTTCGGAAATTCCGCCGATAGTTTCGACGGGGCAGGTACCGCTTTCCATCGATCCGGCGCAGAC
>ERZ1026810.1029-NODE-1029-length-11999-cov-6.827493_pt1 | contig 11999 bp, 7 predicted proteins | sample MGYA00520872_ERZ1026810 | MGnify/ENA primary metagenome ERZ1026810 (study PRJEB33270, sample SAMEA104284477) | anaerobic digester metagenome | biome: Anaerobic digester microbiome; feature: mesophilic sludge digester; material: Anaerobic digester biomass | place... | reverse complement strand
TATCAATAGTAGTAGCTAGTACTGGTTTGTGGTGTTTTTTTTTTTTAATGAGAAGGCGACCACCGAGATCTACACAGAGTAGATCGTCGGCAGCGTCAGATGTGTATAAGAGACAGGGGCTATAATCTCGGTGAGCTGAAAAAGCAGCTCTGTGCGAAGATACCGGAATTTGACGTCAAGACCTACGGGTATTCCAAATTCAGCCGTTTTGTGGAGAATCTGCCGACGTTCAAGATAAAGAATAACACGGTAATGATAGTAGAGAAGTGACTTGATATAGAGAAAAGGAGCAATGCATGGGCAAAAAATTCGGTGCGATCATGGCTGCTGTAATCTGCACAGCGGGGGCTGCTGCATTTGCAAAATACTGTCAGACATACGGGATATTCAAGAAACTTCCCGAAGCTTCGTATCTTTCGGAGGAAGAGGAGGCAAGCAGACCTGCGTACAGACAGCTCAGCGAAAAGGAAAAGGCTGTTTACGAGGCACTGTACAGAGGGATTTCCGATAAGAATGAATTTATACTTCTGCCCTATGAGATAGACGGTGATACGTATTCGAGGGTATACTGTATGCTGGAGAAACAGGAGGGAAGATTCTTTTATCTCGGTTCTTCGTATTATACTGCCGATAAGCTGAGAGAGGCACAGATAGTATACCGTGATGAACTTGACAAGGCTGACGCAAAGATCGCCGAACTGAAAAAAGCCGAAGAAAAGGCGATGGACTATATCGGCAATTACAGCGGAGACTATAATAAGGTCATGGCCATCAACGATTATATAGTAAAGAACTGCAAGTACGTTTCAGGTGCGGACGTGGAATACAGTCCGACTGCCTACGGATGTCTCGTCGAGAAGACGGCGAACTGTGAAGGCTATGCGAAGGCCTTTGATATGCTGGCGGCGGACGTGGGGCTTGAAAGTCAGCTGATAACCGGAATTACGGACAAGGGCGAAAATCACGCATGGAATCAGGTCAAAGTCGATGGCGACTGGTACAATATTGATGTGACATGGGCTGATACCGATGACGGAGATGAAGTCAGACGTGCGTATTTTCTGTGCGATGATACGGATTTTTGCAAAACTCATACCGCTGATGACAAGTACATGAAGCCTATGGAGTGCACGGCGGTCAAATATAATTACTATATAAAGAACGGACTGTATATAGATTCACTGGATGAGGCGGAGGATGCGATACTGAAGAAAGTGAAAGCAGGCGATGATGAGATAGAGCTGAAGTTTACGGACGATACACTCTATGCGGATTTCAAGCAGAAGTTCATCAAGGATCAGTATATTTTCCAGCTTCTGACGGATAACGGAAGGACGTTTGAGAGCGATATGACGGTGTCTATAACAGAGGGTGAAGGTGACCGCTGTATAACACTGTTTATAGGATAAATCAGAACAGAGAAAAAGTGCACAGTTTATTCGCAGAACTAAAGGGCAAACATTGTAGGATTTTTCCTGTTGACAATTTGTTGCAGTCGTGATATAATAATAAAGCTGTCGGACGAGAGCAGAACCGGTAAGCCTGCTGGCGCAGCACGGGAGGGCATTTGAAAGACAGAGAAAATATCACGAAAAACTTTTCAAAAGAAATTTTGAAAAAGCACTTGACAAGAACGAGTGAAAGTGATATAATATTAAAGCTGCTTTAAAGAGCGGCGATCACTTGAAAAAGTTTTTTTGAAAAACTTAAAGAAAAAGCTTGACAAAAGACTTTGAAAGTGATATAATATTAAAGCTGTCTCAGAGAGACAGGCCGCAGAGAAGAAAATTTTGAAAAAACTTCTGAAAAGGGGTTGACAAAATAAAGGATCTGTGGTATAATAAAAAAGCTCATCAGCAAAAGTGAGCAACAGCATCTTGAAAATTAAACAATGCAAAGAAAGTATAACGACCCTTGAGATTCTGATGAGAAAAAATCAGAAGGTCAAGTAAAGACTTTAAAACGCAGTAATAACGCAAGCGTTATTGAACAGGATTAGATATTTAGATCTACGGATTTAATTATACAACTTTAATAAAGAGTTTGATCCTGGCTCAGGACGAACGCTGGCGGCACGCTTAACACATGCAAGTCGAACGGAGATAATTTGAGTTTACTTGGATTATCTTAGTGGCGGACGGGTGAGTAACACGTGAGCAACCTGCCTTTGAGAGAGGGATAGCTTCTGGAAACGGATGGTAATACCTCATAACATAATTGAAGGGCATCCTTTAATTATCAAAGATTTATCACTCAAAGATGGGCTCGCGTCTGATTAGATAGTTGGTGAGGTAACGGCTCACCAAGTCGACGATCAGTAGCCGGACTGAGAGGTTGAACGGCCACATTGGGACTGAGACACGGCCCAGACTCCTACGGGAGGCAGCAGTGGGGAATATTGCACAATGGGGGAAACCCTGATGCAGCGATGCCGCGTGGAGGAAGAAGGTTTTCGGATTGTAAACTCCTGTCTTAAAGGACGATAATGACGGTACTTTAGGAGGAAGCTCCGGCTAACTACGTGCCAGCAGCCGCGGTAATACGTAGGGAGCGAGCGTTGTCCGGAATTACTGGGTGTAAAGGGAGCGTAGGCGGGATTGCAAGTCAGATGTGAAATACATGGGCTCAACCCATGGGCTGCATTTGAAACTGTAGTTCTTGAGTGAAGTAGAGGTAAGCGGAATTCCTGGTGTAGCGGTGAAATGCGTAGATATCAGGAGGAACACCGGTGGCGAAGGCGGCTTACTGGGCTTTTACTGACGCTGAGGCTCGAAAGCGTGGGGAGCAAACAGGATTAGATACCCTGGTAGTCCACGCTGTAAACGATGATTACTAGGTGTGGGGGGACTGACCCCTTCCGTGCCGCAGTTAACACAATAAGTAATCCACCTGGGGAGTACGGCCGCAAGGTTGAAACTCAAAGGAATTGACGGGGGCCCGCACAAGCAGTGGAGTATGTGGTTTAATTCGAAGCAACGCGAAGAACCTTACCAGGTCTTGACATCGTATGCATAACTTAGAGATAAGTGAAATCCCTTCGGGGACATATAGACAGGTGGTGCATGGTTGTCGTCAGCTCGTGTCGTGAGATGTTGGGTTAAGTCCCGCAACGAGCGCAACCCTTACCTTTAGTTGCTACGCAAGAGCACTCTAAAGGGACTGCCGTTGACAAAACGGAGGAAGGTGGGGATGACGTCAAATCATCATGCCCCTTATGACCTGGGCTACACACGTACTACAATGGCAATTAACAAAGAGAAGCAAGACAGCGATGTGGAGCAAATCTCGAAAAATTGTCCCAGTTCAGATTGCAGGCTGCAACTCGCCTGCATGAAGTCGGAATTGCTAGTAATCGTGGATCAGCATGCCACGGTGAATACGTTCCCGGGCCTTGTACACACCGCCCGTCACACCATGGGAGTCGGTAACACCCGAAGTCGGTAGTCTAACAGCAATGAGGACGCCGCCGAAGGTGGGATTGATGACTGGGGTGAAGTCGTAACAAGGTAGCCGTATCGGAAGGTGCGGCTGGATCACCTCCTTTCTAAGGAGTACAAGCACAAGAGTGCTTAACTCTGGTCAGCAAGAGTCGTCTGAGCATTGTTTAATTTTGAGGATGCTGTAAAGCACCTTGAAAACTAAAGTAAATAGTGGGGGTGTAGCTCAGCTGGGAGAGCACCTGCCTTGCACGCAGGGGGTCAGGAGTTCGATCCTCCTCATCTCCACCAAAATGGGCGCATAGCTCAGGTGGTTAGAGCGCACGCCTGATAAGCGTGAGGTCGATGGTTCGAGTCCATTTGTGCCCACCACTAAGGAAAGATTTGAGCAACAAAGAAATTTGCTGCTGAAATCTGTTCTTAGGAACAGAAAAAGAAGAAACTTGAAAACTGAATAAAGCAAAAGTAATGCAAATGAGGATACTACGAGTTAACGATAAAAACAAAATTTTATCGGGTAAAAAAACTACAAGTATTGAGAAATTAACAATTTCTTAGAGAACTCAGATACATGAAGCAAAATGGTAAAGCTAAAAAGAGCGCAGGGCGAATGCCTTGGCATTGGGAGCCGATGAAGGACGTGATTAACTGCGATAAGCTGCGGGGAGTGGTAAGTACACATTGATCCGCAGATTTCCGAATGGAGCAATCCGTACAAGTAAACCTTGTACATCATATACTGAATAAAATAGGTATATGAGGGGAACCGCCTGAACTGAAACATCTAAGTAGGGCGAGGAAGAGAAATCAACCGAGATTTCCTAAGTAGTGGCGAGCGAACGGGAAAGAGGCCAAACCGAGGGAAGCAATTCCTTCGGGGTTTAGGACTGCATTTAGTATTGACGATTTTTAACCGAACGGTGTGGGAAAACCGATCAGAGAGTGTGAGAATCACGTAGGTGAAAAGAAGAGTCAGCGAGCAGGATCCAGAGTACCGCCGGACACGTGAAACCCGGTGGGAAGACGGGGGGACCACCCTCCAAGCCTAAATACTACCCAATGACCGATAGTGAATAAGTACTGTGAAGGAAAGGTGAAAAGAACCCCGGGAGGGGAGTGAAAGAGAACCTGAAACCCTGTGCTTACAAGCACCTAGAGCACATCAACGTGTGATAGGGTACCTTTTGTAGAATGGTCCGGCGAGTTATGATATGCAGCAAGGTTAAGGTCTTCAGGACCGGAGCCGAAGCGAGAGCAAGTCTGAATAGGGCGTCAAGTTGTATGTCATAGACCCGAAACCGGGTGACCTAGCCATGTCCAGGCTGAAGTGGAGGTAAAGCTCCATGGAGGGCCGAACCGACCCCCGTTGAAAAGGTGGCGGATGAGGTGTGGCTAGCGGAGAAATTCCAATCGAACCCGGATATAGCTGGTTCTCCCCGAAATAGCTTTAGGGCTAGCGTTGTGATAGATTACCGGAGGTAAAGCACTGAATTGGCTAGGGGCCGAGAGGTTACTGAACCATATCAAACTAAGAATGCCGGATAATTGTTTCACAGCAGTCAGACTACGTGAGATAAGTCTCGTGGTCGAAAGGGAAACAGCCCAGACCCACAGCTAAGGTCCCAAAATAGATTTAAGTGGAGAAGGATGTGGAGTTGCATAGACAACCAGGATGTTGGCTTAGAAGCAGCCACTCATTAAAAGAGTGCGTAATAGCTCACTGGTCGAGTGGCTCTGCGCCGAAAATTCAACGGGGCTAAAATCTATACCGAAGCTTGGGCTTGACAGTAATGTCAGGGGTAGGGGAGCGTTGTATGAGGGGTGAAGTCGTAGCGTAAGCGACGGTGGACTTCATACAAGTGAGAATGCCGGAATGAGTAGCGAGAATTATGTGAGAATCATAATGGCCGAAAGTCTAAGGTTTCAGAAGGAAGGTTCGTCCGCTTCTGGTAAGCCGGGAGCTAAGGTAAGGCCGAAAGGCGTAGCCGATGCACATACGGTAGAAATTCCGTAGCCTCCATCCATTTAAGCACAGGGACACTTTTGAAGGGTTTAGCCGGGCGTTGGTTGCCCCGGTCGTAAGGGACTGCAAATGAGCGGGAAGTAAACTTGGAAGAAGGCGAGAAAAGCTGTGTGGATAGAAGATGGAGCCCGTACCGCAAACCGACACAGGTAGACAGGAAGAAGATTCTAAGGCCAACGGGAGAAGGGTTGTTAAGGAACTCGGCAAGTTGACCCCGTAACTTAGGGAGAAGGGGTGCTCTTTAAGAGCCGCAGAGAATAGGCCCAAGCGACTGTTTAGCAAAAACACAGCTCTATGCTAAATCGAAAGATGACGTATATGGGGTGACACCTGCCCGGTGCCGGAAGGTTAAGAGGAGGAGTGAGAGCTCTGAATTGAAGCCCCGGTAAACGGCGGCCGTAACTATAACGGTCCTAAGGTAGCGAAATTCCTTGTCAGGTAAGTTCTGACCCGCACGAATGGTGTAACGATTTGGGCACTGTCTCAACAACCTACCCGGCGAAATTGTAGTACCGGTGAAGATGCCGGTTACCCGCGACTAGACGGAAAGACCCCATGGAGCTTCACTGTAGCTTAATATTGAATTTCGGTATTTCATGTACAGGATAGGTGGGAGACTGGGAAGTCAGGGCGTCAGCCTTGATGGAGTCAACCTTGGGATACCACTCTTGAGGTGCTGGAATTCTAACCTGTGGCTCTGAATCGAGTCAGGGGACATTGTTAGGTGGGCAGTTTGACTGGGGCGGTCGCCTCCTAAAAGGTAACGGAGGCGCTCAAAGGTTCTCTCAGCATGGATGGAAACCATGCTTTTGAGTGTAAACGCAAAAGGGAGCCTAACTGCGAGACTGACGGGTCGAGCAGTAACGAAAGTTGGAGTTAGTGATCCGGCGGTATGTGAGTGGAAATGCCGTCGCTCAACGGATAAAAGCTACCCTGGGGATAACAGGCTGATCTCCCCCAAGAGTCCACATCGACGGGGAGGTTTGGCACCTCGATGTCGGCTCATCGCATCCTGGGGCTGAATTCGGTCCCAAGGGTTTGGCTGTTCGCCAATTAAAGCGGTACGCGAGCTGGGTTCAGAACGTCGTGAGACAGTTCGGTCCCTATCTGTCGTGGGCGTAGGATATTTGAAAGGAGCTGTCCCTAGTACGAGAGGACCGGGATGGACGCACCGCTGGTGCACCAGTTGTCATGCCAATGGCACAGCTGGGCAGCTAAGTGCGGAACGGATAAACGCTGAAGGCATCTAAGCGTGAAGCCGACCTTAAGATAAGATATCCCTTCGTAAGAGTAAGACCTCTCATAGACTATGAGTTTGATAGGCTCAAAGTGTAAGCGTGGTGACACGTTCAGCTTGCGAGTACTAATCGGTCGAGGGCTTTTCCTTTTTGATTCATGTGAGTTCAAACCTCGCATTACAAAGTTTATTCAGTTTTTAAGAAGTCGGTGCTTATGGCAATGAGGTCACACCCGTTCCCATTCCGAACACGGAAGTTAAGCTCATTCACGTTGACGATACTTGGCTGGCGACGGCCCGGGAAATTAAATCAGTGCCGACACTGAGTGAAGCTCTTTCACTTATGTGAAGGAGCTTTTTTATTTACGCTTTCATTATAATAATGTATAAGATTTATAATTATTCTCATTTTTATATTGCTTTTTTGCTCAAAGTATTGTATAATATATATGATATTTTTTAGATTATCGGGGGGTGAAGCTATGCTGGAATCATGGGAATTCAAGATCCTTATCGGCAGAATAAGCAAGATTATCGCTTATTCCGATAAGCGTCTCGCCGAGATGCGCAAGAAAGCAGATTCTCCTTTTATCCGCAAATTCGGCACCGATTCCATTGGTCTCGGTCAGCTTTATCCGTCCGTCAGGCGTATGATCTCCAGCGGACATTACGGAAGATGGGTCAATTCTTCTGAAGGCCTCGATGAGTATACAGTTTATGAATTTGACGAGCATTTCGATCCACTTCGTGTGAGGCATATGCACGGCGATACCTGTACAGAGGAGACATATTTTTTCGATTATGAGGGCGTTACCTGTGCTGTTCCTTACGTTAATATAATGAATAAATTCTACAGTATGGGGGAGGTCTACTGCTTCATTTATGATGAGGGCAGACTGATCGAGTTTTCCTACATCACCCGTTTCAGAGTCATTCTTTATTCTTTTGACAATTCCGAGTTTCCTCATGTCAAGCTGGAGAAGTACGATTTTCTCTGCGATCCCGATACTGAACCTGTTCAGAAAACTACTCTTTACGAGTATGATAATGAATTTGGCAATATCACAAATCTTACCATTAAGCTTTAATATAACAGTCATTCCGTCGGAGTGGCTGTTTTTTGTTTAATAGCCCGGTTTTTCTACATACTGTATAAAAAATTATACTCATACTTCGGAAATCTATTGACAAATCTATATATAAGAGCTATAATTATATTGAATAACTGTCTGTTTATTGACAGTATTGATATGGAGGAAATATGGATATTATTATAGTTGGCTGCGGCAAAGTCGGAAGCGCACTTGCCGAAGTCCTCAGTGACGAGCATAATGTCACTGTCATCGACAAAAATGAAAATCTCATCGAATCTGTCATCAATGATTTCGATGTTATGGGTATTGCAGGCAACTGCCTTCAGACTGATGTTCTCGAGGAGGCTAATGTCGATAAGGCAAATTTGTTCATAGCCGTTACTGCATCGGACGAGGTCAATATACTCTCTTGCCTTATTGCAAAGAAAATGAAGGCAAGACATTGTATTGCACGTGTCCGCAGCCCCGAATTCGATAAGCAGCTTGTTTTCATGCGTGAGGAACTTGGCATCAGCATGATGGTCAATCCCGACTACAATGCCGCTAATGAAATTGCCAAGGTAATGCGTTATCCTGCGGCTATAAATATTGAATCTTTTGCAAAGGGCCGAGTTGACCTTACTGAAATACGTATCACTTCCGGAAGTATTCTTGACGGCGTGGCACTCAGTCATCTTTCAAGGCGTATGAGACTGGATATCCTCATCTGCGCTGTTCAGCGTGGTGACGAACTTGTTATACCGAACGGAAATTTCGTGCTTCGTGCAGGAGATAAGATACACATGACCGCCTCTCACAGCAATATGGTCAAGTTCTTCAAGAGTATCAGCGCCGCTTACCGTGAGAAACGTGTAAAGAAGGCCGTACTTATCGGAGGCGGACGAGTTGCATATCATCTTGCGCAGCAGCTTATTGAAATGGGCATCAAGGTCAAGATCATAGAGATCGACAAGGATCGCTGCCTCGAACTCAGTGAACGTCTCAACAAGGTCGATATCAGCTGTGCCGACGGTACAGACCACGATATCCTTGAAGAAGAACACGTTTACGATGCTGATGCTGTTGTTACTCTGACGGGAATCGACGAGGAGAACATTCTCCTTTCACTTCTTGCCAAGAATAACGGAGTTGAAAAGGTAGTTACCAAGGTAAACCGCCCTTCACTGATACAGCTTTCCGATACTCTTGCACTTGACAGTATAATCTCACCTAAGACTATCACTGTCAACCAGATCATACAGTATGTACGTGCAAAGCAGAACTCTCTCGGCAACAGTGTTACCACTCTCTACAGCCTTGTCAACGGACGCCTTGAAGCTATTGAGTTTATCGTCCGTGACAAGAAGGAATATGTTGATGTTCCGCTGAAAAAGATGAAGATCCGCAGCGGCATCCTCATTGCAAGTATCGTCAGGGGAAATGAACTTATCATCCCTAAGGGTGACGACTGTCTGAAACTGAATGACAGCGTAGTTGTAATAACCACTAACAAGGGATTCAATGACCTCAGCGATATATTTGATTAAGGGAGAGTAGCAGCTTTATTATGAATTACAGAATGGTGTCCTACATTATGGGACAGATACTGAAGGTCGTGGGACTTTTCATGCTTCTGCCCATATTAGTCGGATTTATATACAATGAAGAACACGTAGTAACCTCTTTCGGCATACCGTTTATCATAACGATGGCCGTGGGAATAATTTTCACTATCAGGAAACCGAAAGATAACTCCATTTTCTCTATGGAGGGATTCGTAAGCGTTGCGGCATCGTGGATAACGATGTCTGCAATCGGCGCTCTTCCTTTTGTTATATCGGGAGAGATACCAAAGTATACAGACGCTCTCTTTGAGACTGTATCGGGCTTCACCACCACAGGCGCTACCATCCTCAGCGATGTGGAAGCGATGTCGAAATCATGCCTTTTCTGGAGGGCATTCACTCACTGGATGGGCGGTATGGGAGTACTGATGTTCGTGCTTGCCATCATGTCCAGCAACGATTCACGAACAATGCATATGATGAGGGCTGAATGTGCAGGCCCTAAGGTAGGACGTCTGGTATCAAAATCCAGCTTCTCGGCGAGAATACTCTACGGTATATACATTACCCTTACAGTATCGGAAGCGGTATTCCTCATGCTTGGCGGTGTTCCGCTGTATGATGCGATCGTTCACGCCTGTTCGTCAGCAGGTACAGGAGGCTTCTCCCTCTGGGGGGACAGTATAGCCCATTACAACAGCACCTACGTTGAAATGGTTGTGGCGATATTCATCATCCTCTTCGGTGTAAACTTCAACCTTTACTACTACCTCATCATCAAAAAGTTCTCACTGGCATACAAAAACGAAGAGGTGAGGACATACTTCTCGGTAATAATCATCGCAACTGCGCTTATTACAGCAAATGTATATCATATGTACAACGGTCTTGGCGATACCGTGAGACATTCATTCTTCATGGTGGCATCCACCATCACCTCGGCAGGATTCTCCACCACGGATACGGGACAATGGCCTGTATTCTCGCAGACTCTGCTCCTTGTGCTGATGTTTGTCGGTTCATGCGCAGGCTCTACAGGCGGCGGCATGAAGGTTTCGAGAATAATGATCCTCATAAAAACAGGCATCAAGGAACTGAAATATATCGTAAATCCACGAGCTGTCGCATCCGTAAAAATGGACGGCAAGCCCGTAGAAAAGGATGTAGTGAGAGGTGCAAGCAATTACTTCATACTCTTTATGATGCTTCTCGCTATATCGGTGCTGCTGGTCAGCCTTAACGGATTCAGCATAGAGGAATCTGCATCAGCAGTTATAACCTGCATGAACAACATCGGTTTCGGTGTGGGACGTTTCGGTCCTGCGGGAAATCTCGGCGGACTCAATGCATTCTCAAAGATAGTTCTCTGCTTCGATATGCTTCTGGGACGTCTTGAGATATATCCGCTGATAATGCTTTTTGCGGCAAGAAAAAGGGGATAAAAGGCGGATAAGCCATGAATAAAGGAGGAATTACAGATGAAGAAGATTTTAGCGATCATCACATCAGCAGTGCTGTGTTTTTCGGCAGCTGCTGTGCCGCAGGTCTCTGCTGCGAAGCTGAGCACGCCTACAGGAGTGGTCAGCGAGAATAAGACAGACGCAGAGGGAAAATGCGGAAAGAATGCGACATGGAAACTCAGCGGAGGCACACTCACTATCTCGGGTTCGGGAAAAATGGTAGAGTGGCAGAGCTCCAGCGTTGTGCCGTGGAGCGTATATATCAATGATATACGTACTGTTGTCATTGAATCGGGAATCACCAATATCGGAAGAGCAGCATTCTACAATGCTTCAAACCTTACATCAGTGACTATTCCCTCAACAGTCACAGCTATCTCGGCAAGTGCATTCGAGAGTTCGGGACTATCATCCATAACCGTTCCGGCAAGCGTAACATCAATAGGTCTTGATGCATTTGCAAACTGCGGACGTCTCAGAGAGATAAAGATATACAATTCAAACTGTACAATCGTAGGCGGCAAGACATCAGTAACAAGCAATGCTACGATATATGCTCCATCGAGCTCAGCTGCACAGGCTTATGCCAACGAGACCGGCCACAGCTTTGCAGTCCTCAGCGGCTCACAGCCTACACAGCCGACAACTACCCGTACAACAACTACTTCATCAAGCACAACAGTCACTACGACAACGGTCAAAGTTGACCTCCAGCGTATTGCGGTAACGACAAAGAAGGTCGAGACAGGAGTAACTACCGAATATGTTGCGGCTCAGGGATATATCGGCTATACTAACAGAGTGCTGAACAATGTGGAGTTTGACGTAGAGGTACAGGGCAATATACAGGTATCGAACAAAAAGATGATGTACGATTCGCCTGTAGCGCTCAAAGGCGCATATGTATTTGCTTTCGACCTGTATGTTCCCGAAAACGTGGACGGAAGCTTTGACTATACTCTCAGGGTAACGAGAGCATATGACATGAGCAACAGGGACGTAACATCACAGCTTCCGTGGACTGAATATAAAGGCACGATAAGAGTCTGTCTCTTATACACATCTGACGCTGCCGACGATCTACTCTGTGTAGATCTAGGTGGTCGCCGTATCATTAAAAAAAAAAATAACAAACACAAAAACAAAACAAAACAAAAAATAACATACACCTAGACACTTCCTCATCATCTTCCACCATACCACA
>ERZ1026810.1028-NODE-1028-length-12015-cov-8.199108_pt1 | contig 12015 bp, 20 predicted proteins | sample MGYA00520872_ERZ1026810 | MGnify/ENA primary metagenome ERZ1026810 (study PRJEB33270, sample SAMEA104284477) | anaerobic digester metagenome | biome: Anaerobic digester microbiome; feature: mesophilic sludge digester; material: Anaerobic digester biomass... | reverse complement strand
GATCGGGATAAAAGGGAGCTGACCTATTGTATAGAGCCTGGACACAAAGCGAATATGCGGACGTTGTAAGGCTGAGAAACGAAGGTACAACCTGGGGGCAACTGGCTAAGAAGTTCAATACGAGTAAGGAGAACGCGCGGGCGGCTTACCGCAGGGCAGTAGGGGCTAAACACGGGGCGTACCTGCAACCTGTGAGGTGGCATCACGCAAACCCTCACGTAGCGGTGGTGGATATTGAAACCCTGCCGATGGTTATTTACTCGTGGGGGCTGTGGGAAGAACACAACTCACCAGACCAGATCATTCAGGATAGCTGCATGCTCTCGTGGGCGGGCAAGTACCTCAACGGTTCAAAGATTTACAGCGATATTTTCACGCCGGATGAAGCGCGCGCAAGAGATACAAGCCGGATAGCAAAAAGTATTTGGGAGTTCCTTCACGATGCGGACGTGGTGATCGGGCATAACTACAATGCATTTGACAGGAAGTATATCAATACCATGTTCCTGAAGCACGGCCTACCGCCATTGAAGTACGTGGTAGTTGATACTCTCGAAGTGGCGCGGCGCAATTTCAAGTTTGCATCCAATAAGATGAAATACATCAATGAGCAGTTGGGGGTGCGCAACAAGATCGAAAATGACGGGTTCCCGTTGTGGAAGGCTTGCAGCGAAGGCGATAAACACTCCCTTGACGTGATGCTCGAATACAACGAGGGCGATATCCTGGCAACGGAAGACCTGTTCTACAAGTTGCGCCCGTATGTCAAGAATCTCAATGTCGCGCTTTACAACGAACTGGAAACGCATCAATGCCCGGTGTGCGGCAGCGAGAACTTGCAGATTGACGGCTGGTACTACACGCCCGCCGGGAAGTGGGAATCTATCAGGTGTCAGAATTGCGGTGCGCTTGTGAGGTCGAAGTATAACGAACTGGACAAGGATAAGCGGAAGTCGCTATTGGTGAACTCATAGGCTCTTGTGCCACGCGCACAATGAGATCTTCAGCCGACTAATCCTCGGTTGATGCAGAACAAACAAACTCCCCTGCATTCGACGAGCAAGGGAGTTTGTATTTCTGGAGCGCAACTCCGAGATTTCGAGGTAAACCTGCAATCCGGCTGCATATTTGTACGGGCTTTGGCAACCCGTCAGTATTCGCGAAAAAATGACGCATTACGAGAATTTCAACAAATGTTGATAGCGGTCAATATATTGATAATAAGGTAAGGTAAGTTATCATAATTGATATTATGTTATCTATTATTATCATATGGTTCTGTTTATGATAATAGACAAAATCCGTGAGTTGCCTAAACAAAACGCTGAATGATACCATTATTGATACTATTGACTCTTGGTCTATAACACGCGTTTATAGCCGATTCACTCTATAACACGCGTTTATAGCCGATTCACTCTATAACACGCGTTTATAGCCGATTCACCTATCAGAATAAAATTATTACCAACTTTTCTTAAGATTGCGCTGTTTTATACGGCGCGTTTTCTTAAGAATACTCTAATCTTAAAATTTCCTGAAATCGTAAATTGCCTATTGACATTTATATAACAATGCTATATAATGTAGTCAAGATAAACAAACAAGGAGAAAATGAGATGACAGAAAAACAGTTGCAGGAACTCGCGGTAGAGATTTACGAAGCGGCTTACAAGAATATGAACGATTTATCCGATACATCGCACTTTGATACAAAGGTGGTTGAAATTTACGAATGGCTTTACGATGGCGAGGAAGTTACCACAGAAACGGTTGACCAGCTCGCGGCTGACTGGATCGAATACGATCAAGACGAAGAAGTTTGCGAAAACTGACCGCAACAAAACGGCATAATAGTTGTATAATATAAAAAACAGGAGGCGACATGGTAAAAAAAGAACGGCTGATTATGGCAATAGACGAGGAGTTGAAAGCGAAACTCCAACAGGCCGCAGCCAGCGCGGGGATCAGCATGAGCGAATACATCCGGCGGCTGATCGCTGGCTCGGTTGAGTGGGACACGGGCAAGATCACGTTCAAGAGGGAGTGAGAGATGGGCGTAGCGGTGTTCGCAATAGTCGTAATTCTCCCGGCGATGTTCGTGTGCTGGATTCTCGAATCGCTGGGTGTTATGCCGAAGGAGGAGTGATGACCGCAATAGGATTTGCATACAAGAGTGAACGTGTATATCCGAATGGTTGGGAATCCATTACCACCGAAGAGGTCAACGTATTCGAGCGCGAGTATCGCCGGATCAGGGCGAAGAGCATCGAAATTGACCAGGATTACATCGCGGCGGTTGACGCTTGGGAGGACGCGCGGGCGAGTGGATTCGATGACAATACCATCGAGGAACGCAAGCGGGAAATGGAAGCGGCGTGGGAGCGCGTCAAGACTGTGGAGGTCGAGAAGGCGCAGGCTTACAAACGGGCGAACTGCCCCCACACTCACGTCAAGATCGATACGGATTGCCCGGACGGGATGACGCTGACAACGTGCCTTGATTGTGGCGCGATATTCTAAAATCAGAAAAGAGGAGAGATGACCGAACAGAAACAGGAATACGCAATACAGGTATCAGACAAAATCGAGAGTGTGCTTATGCAGGGCGACCTCTCGAAATTGTCCGCGAATGAGCGGGTGGAATATTACCGCGCCGTTTGTCAATCGGTGGGGCTGAACCCGCTGACCCGACCATTCGATTATATCACGTTGAATGGCAAACTCACGCTGTACGCCAAGAAGGACGCGACAGATCAACTGCGGGCTAACAACCAGGTAAGCATCACGAAACTCGAAAAAGAAACCGTGAATGACATCTACCTTGTCACTGCTTACGCATCCGGCAAGAATGGCAGGTCTGATGCTTCTACGGGTGCAGTGAATATCGCGGGGTTGAAGGGTGATGCGCTTGCAAACGCCATTATGAAGGCGGAAACGAAGGCAAAACGCAGGGTAACACTGAGTATTTGCGGTATGGGACTGCTAGACGAGACTGAGATTGAAACCATCCCAGACGCGCGGGTGACGGTTGTGGACGACAGGGGCGAGATCAAGCCGGAGTTGCCAGAGACCAAACTTGACCTCACTCCTGTACCCGTTGAGGACGCGCCAAAAATGAGCCTTGAGTTTGCCGAGACCGAGACCAATAGCAAGGGCGAGAAATACAGCGACATTGATACCGACAAGTTGACGCACATGTTCAACACAATGAACAAATTGGCGACCAAGACCGAAGATCACATCCGCAAGATGGCGGCTATTCAAACAATTTTGCAGGCGCGCAACGCCTGACATATTCTCCTCCTCAAATCCCGGTGAACGCCTAACACAGCGAGGGGGACACAAGACCGGGACGGAGGAAGGAGAAGGGAGTAGAGGATGAAATACTATAAATTCCTTACAGCTGACAACAAGGGCAAATATTCGGAATACGATTTCACAAAATATTTACCTAATGATGACAAACCCGGTAAATGGCTGCGTAAGATTGAGAACCCGGTATTATGCGAAAGCGGTTATCACTGCTTCATGCCGGAACATATTCTCGAATGGTTAGAAGCGCAGTTATTTGAGGTTGAGATCAAGGGGCGGTGCGTTCATGGCTATGACAAGACCGTAACACGACAGATGCGCTTTATCCGCAAGGTTGATACCTGGAATGACAAAACAGCGCGGCTATTCGCCTGTTATTGTGCCCGTGACACACTGCCAATATTCGAGAAAAAATATCCGAATGATAATCGCCCCCGCGTTGCGATTGAAACGGCGGAGAGATATGCCAACGGAGAGGCAACCATTGAAGAATTAAATGCGGCGTGGGATGCGGCGAGTGCTGCGGCGTGGGCTGCGGCGAGTGCTGCGGCGAGTGATGCGGCGTGGGCTGCGGCGAGGGCTGCGGCGAGTGCTAAATACACTAACTACTTATTAGAAATACTGGGTATATCAGATGAAGCCTGACATTGACACCCACATATTGACCACCGTCAAGAGCCTGCTCCTGAACCACAACGAGCGCGGGTACGAGTGGATTTGTGACGACTGCCTGGAGGAGATAAACGGGTGAGGCTGAGCTGCGGCATGGTTGACAATGACCGAGCCGCGTGCTATAATGAATATCGTCAAGAGATTGCAGGGGTTTTTCTTTACCAGCGAATCGCCGATCATCACCCACCCCTAATCTCTTGACAAGGTAAGGAAATGGGTAGTGGTCGGCGATTTGCTATATGGGAGCAAGATGGAATATCACGAATACGCAAATTTGTTTCCGATGATGAATAAGGATGAAATCGCTATATTATGCGATGATATGCGGGCAAGCGGTTATGATACCGCCTGCCCTATTGTTTTATATTCAGGAAAAATCCTTGATGGTCGAAACAGGCAACTCGCTGCTGATACCGTTGGCGTGACGGCCAATTACATCACCTTTGAAGGCACAGATCAGGAAGCGCTCGAGTTTGTAATAAGGCATAACCTTCATCGCCGCCACCTAAACGAAAGCCAGCGGGCAGTGATTGCGAGCAAATTAGCTAATTTGCAAAGAGGTGGCGATGGTTCAAATCAATACATAAGCAAATCTGCAAATTTGCATAATAGCATAAGCCAGCCTAAAGCCGCCGCTATGATGAATGTGTCACCACGTACCGTTGCAACTGTGAAAGCAATAGAGCGTGAAGCCCCGGAGCTTATGCCAAAACTTGAGTCAGGAGAAATGACAGCTCACGAGGCGCATAAGCAAATAAAGAAGAAAAATAGGGAAGAATTTATTGAAAAACAGGTAAAAGAAATAGAGTCCAATTTATTTATACCACCGGATGGAAAGTTTAATGTAATCGTTATTGACCCACCGTGGCCTTACGGGACTGAATACGACCCGGACGGTAGAAGGTCTGCAAGTCCTTATCCTGAAATGAGTCTGGACGAAATCGGAGCAATTGAACTACCAGCAGCGGATGATTGTATTTTATGGTTATGGACTACTCACAAATTTATGCGCTATTCTTTTGCGTTGCTTGATTCATGGGGCTTCAGGGATGTGGCAATTCTAACATGGATAAAAGATAGGATGGGGATTGGTTCTTGGTTACGCTCGCAATCAGAATTTTGTATTATGGGTGTAAAGGGAAAACCTACAATAAATCTTACAAATCAAACAACGGTTATAAACGGGCCACTTCGAGAGCATAGCAGGAAACCAGATGAGTTTTATTCAATGGTTGAAAGTTTATCGCCTGGTGGATATAAGTTAGATTATTTTTCACGAAAAGAGCGTGACGGCTGGGTTGTGTTTGGTAATGATACCGGGAGGTTCTAATGAAATTTCAGGACTTACCAACAACAAAGAAGGGTGATTTTGCCGAAAAAGTGCTTGATTTATATCTTTCATCAAAAGGAATAATTTCTTATTCTCCTGAGAAGGGCAAACCGCATCCTTTCGACCGATTATGTGCAAGCTCCGACAAGAAATCAATTTTCATAGCCGAGTGCAAGGGCAAGGCTAGAAGAACATATTATCCAGATACCGGAATAAACAAAAGTCACTATGACGATTATCTCAATATAAGAGTTAAATACGGCATTGATGTTTGGATATTTTTCGTTGATGAATTTTCAAAGAAAATTTACGGAAATTTGTTATCTATTCTCGATGAGCCGAGAGTAATAATTCATAACAATAAGCCTATTCATTATCCGTTTACCCAATCAACCAAATACGGAACTTTTATAAGATATTTTCCTCTTGTCGCAATGGAAGATATTTGTGACCTTACAAAAGAAGAATCCAAAATTTTAACAGGCTTATCAAGAAGAAACTATGAATACGAGGAGGTACCGTTCTAATGGCCAATAGACGCATGATTGCATCGGATATATGGCGCGACGATTTTGTTTGCTCACTTGATTACTTTCAGCGCTTGTTATGGATAGGGATGGTGGTAACTTGCGCTGACGATCAAGGGCGACTGCAAGACCGCGCCGGGTTCATCGCTTCTGACGTGTTTCCGGGTGAGATGCTTAACTACGAGACGATAGAGGGCGCTCTCCTACACTTTGAATCAGAGGGCAAGATTACCAGGTATATGGACGGCAAGGTTCGACTAATTCAAATAGTCAACTGGTGGACTTACCAAACGCCAACGTGGGCTATGCCTTCAAAATTCTCACCCCCAACAGGGTGGACTGACCGGGTAAAAATGCACGCCAAAGACAACAAAGTACACACTATGAACTGGGAAGAGAAGGGTGGTTACAAGGACGGCGAACCACCCGTACATACCAACAGTGAACCCACCGTACATACGGGTATAGATGATGTTAAGAGTAGTAGATGGTTAGATGATGGTGATGGTGAGAGTAGTAGTAGTGGAGAACCGCAGGACAGCAGCGACATCATCACTTTTTGCGAGATCACTCAATTACCGATACCAGCAATCAAGGCGGTCCGCGATACATGGTTAGAGCAACTTACAGATCTTAAAGCGAAAGGGGTGACCGAGAATATCATACGGCGCGCGTGCAAGGAACTCACCGAGAAAGGCACATACCGCATCACCTCACCGAAAAGTATTATCAAGGCTTGCGATGTGGTGTTGGCCGAGAAAAAGCGCAAGAGTGCTGATGGCTACGTTCCGATGAGCGGTAACCCGGAATACGCAGGGATTGTGAACCGATAACTATTCAACAGGAGACCCCATGAACACAAAATTAGCAGGAATCGTAGGCAAGCCAGAGACCAGGTACACGCCGGATGGCAAGGCGGTATTGACATTCTCTCTCGGACAGTACACCGGAGGCAATAAGACGGACGGCTACAAAGACCGCGCGTGGGTGAAGGTCGAGGCGTGGGGGGATGTGGCGGAATCATCCGCGTGGGTCGAGAAGGGGAAAGTCGTCACCATTGAGGGACAGCCGAAGACCCCGCGCAAGTGGACGGGCAAGGATGGCGTTGAGCGCGATGAACCTTACACGGTGGTGGCACTGAGGATCTACGAGGGCGACGACTTCTACATAACTGGAAAAGCCGAGAAGGTCGAGGAGGTGTTTTGATGCTCGACCGCACAGACCTGCGCCGCTGGAAGCACACGCTGGACTACTACCGCGACAAGTACGGCAAGGACAAGGCGTTCACCTACGCCTTCGAGGAATACCGGCGGTGGTACGTGATGAACCGACCTGGGGGCATGACGCGGGATGAGTTGAAACGCGAATTGGAGGAGAGGTGAGCGATCAATGGGAAGGCTGTGAAGAAGTGCATTGGGATTGCAGAATTGCACAACTGGAAGCCGAACTCGCCCGCCGTGACGACCTCATCAAGCGGCTGGTGGAGGATGGGGAGCGATTAGCGGACAACTATATCGCAGCCAAGCGAATGATTTGTGCTTGTTTTGGGGCAGATTATCAGGACGATGAAATTATAACCTTACACCGTGCGCTGATGAAGGAGTTGGGACATGAAGGGGAAAAGTGAAAGTTTTAATTGCTTGTGAATTTTCTGGAATTGTCAGAGAAGCATTTGCCAAACGCGGTCACGATGCAACGTCATGTGATTTACTGCCAACCGAGATACCTGGAAAACACTATCAAGGAAACGTATTGGACATTATCGGTGATGGATGGGATTTGATGATAGCGCATCCACCGTGTACTCACCTGGCGGTAAGCGGTGCGCGGTGGTTCAAGGATAAGCAGTTTGAACAAGCCGCAGCGTTGAGGTTTGTGTGGAAACTAATGATTGCGGATATTCCGAGAATTGCCATTGAAAACCCTGTAAGCATAATTTCATCCCGCATAAGAAAACCTGATCAGATTATTCAACCCTGGCAATTCGGGCATGGCGAAACAAAAGCAACTTGCTTATGGCTGAAAAACCTGCCACTACTGAAACCGACAATTATTGTGAATGGCAGAGAAAACAGAATCCACAAAATGCCGCCGTCAGAAAACCGCTGGCGAGAGCGCAGCCGGACATATCAGGGAATCGCCGATGCGATGGCGGAGCAATGGGGATGACAGCGATAACCAGGCTATCAGACACCGATGGCGACCAGCGACCCGTGTTAGCGCGGGTGTACCAGGTGAGCAACGAGGCTGACGAGGCGAAGGCGATTGAGCATTACACGAGCCGGCATAACCGCGTGCCGGAAAGGGTGTTCGTGTGGCGGGGGATGATGTACGTGGAGGAGAGGTGGTTATGAGTGACAAGACGAAATTCAATAAGGAAAGATGGCGAACTTTAGCAGAGAATAAGCCTGACGAATTGCATTCGTATATTCCGCAATCGTCAATTTCTGAATTATTTGACGAAATAGAACGATTGGAACACGAGATTTCCAAATGCAAGGAAGCCAACGAGGACGCACAAAGCAGGCTTGATGATTACCGACAGGATTATGCAAAAGTCGTAAATGATTTGTGCCCAACTGACGAGAGACATTGCGGGTGCGTTCCGATCCTGCGCCGAGAGAACAGGCTGATTTCAGAAGAATTAGCCGATGCGAAAGACGAATTGAAACACCGCAGAGACGCATTGATTGATGCACAACGGATTTATAACAAAGCCAACGAACAAAAAGTTCATTATTTGAGCGCGTTGCAATTTATAGCTAGTTTCGTCAACGCAAAGGACAAAACGACAATTGATGACCTCATAGCGATAGCGGGTAAAGAAATTGATGCAGAAGGCGATCAAATCGTAGATGCATGTAATTATTGGGTATCAAAACTACGAGAAGCGGAAGACAAATTACAAGATGCCCAACTAAAACCGAAAACAGTTTACACCGTTACCATGTACCGCTACGGTAATCGGGAATGGCACTCGTACGTCTTGGGTGCTTTCTCAAGCAATGATATTGCCCGTGAGTGGGCAGCGAAGGAAGAAGAATACAGGGGCGGGAAGTACAAAGCGGAAATCATACGCTGGGGAATAGACAGCCCGACCGATTTTCTGAAAGGGGAATTGTAATGTCAAAAAACTATGAGGTTTATTTCACAAATCCAGATAGCCCTATGTTTCTTGAACAGTGGCTGGAAAGTTTGTTGCAGGATAATCGAGAATTATAAACGTTTAGCGAGGGTGATTGGATAGTCAGAATAGTTGAACCTTTATCCACTATGGAATGCACAACAGATAACGCAATAAAAAGTTACGGCAATTTTTTCGATAAGGCAGTAATTGCTCTTGGGTTTTCGAGTGCGGAACTTCCGACAAGAGAAACCGAAAAAAAGTTACTGAGGCGCATATCTGATTTATTTTGGCTGGTGCGCAAGCAGTCTGATGCGCTAGATTGTTGCTACGAAAGACTTCTGCCAATTTGGAGAGAATTGCCAATCGACTATCAGGAATTGAAGTTGAAGGTAAAGGAGATAATGAAATGAGATGTAAATTCTGTGGACAAGAAATGGAAAAGACAATACTAAAAGCCAAGATAGCGGAGTTGTCAAAATGACTAAAATTGACGGTCTTGAAATAGTTATGACCAAACACATCAAAAGCGAAATTGACAAGGAACTAAAGAAACGCTTTGAAGAATTGAAGCCAGATATTGCAAAAAGATATGAAGAATTATTGAACATGAGAAACATGGAAACGGATCAATTCAATGACGGATTTAATGATGCAAGAGCCGGCAAACTAGAGACAGACCATCCTCATTACGACCTTGACACAGATAACTGGCGACTAGGTTATGCGTGGGGAATGTTCGAGCCGATGAAAGAGAAACTTGCACGAGAGCGCCAGGTATCAGATGCGCTTTACCTGCTTTTAGTTGACGACCCGAATACAAAACTTAAGGCGGATCAGATACTGATTGATATATACGGAAAGTGCGAACCTTCGCCGTCTGATGTTTCAACGACACAGGATGTTACAACACCAGAACCTCATATCAGAGGCGGTGACGGTTCTCATTGGGAAGGCTGTGAAGAAGTGCATTGGGATTGCAAGATTGCACAATTGGAAGCCGAGAACGCCGCCTTGAAATCGGAAATCGTCAGTAAAGACAAAAAACTGACGGATTACGAAAAAGAGATTTACAAGCTGAAAGAAACCAACGAGGACGCGCAAAGCAGACTAGATGATTATAGGCAGGATTATGCAAAGGTTGTGAACGACCAATGCCCAACTGACGAAAGACACTGTGGGTGCGTGCCGATATTGCGTAGGGAGAATAGATTATTGTCTGAAGATTTGGCAAATGCAAAAGACGAATTGAAACATCGTAGAGATGCACTGATAGACGCGCAGAATATTTACAACGATGCAAACAATCATCGGATGCGCTATTTGACCGCGCTTGAACTTATTGCAAGTTTTGCAGATGCCAAAGACAAAACGTCTGTAGATGAATTAATTGCGATTGCCTGGAAAGAACTAAATTGGCAATCTGAAAGGATAATTGATGCCTGTAACTATTGGGTAATGAAACTCCGGGAGGAAGAAAATAAGTCCAGGATTGCATATATTGTTACCATGTATCGCTACGGCGATAGGGAAAAGCACTCTTATGTTTTAGGTGCATTTTCAACAGAGAACGATGCCCGCGAGTGTGGTGAAAAAGAAAAGGATTATCGCGGTGGAAAATACGAACCTGAAATTATCAAGTTTTACGTAGATAGCCAACGCATCGACGATTTCGTTGGAGACAGCGACCATGAACATGATGACCGCATATTGTAATTCTCGTAATCCGTCACTTTTACGCGAAACTGACGGGTTACGAAATTGTATCCTACAGGAGGCAAAGTGTTGAAATCTTATTTTGATTACTGTGGAAGGTGCGGAAAAAAAAGAGAGATTGTTGATGGCTACACAAATTTTGGTAGTCCGTATGATGCTGAACCACCAGAGCCAGTAAATATTTGCGCGAAATGTGTAGAGGAAGAAGTAAAAATGTGGATTGCGTTAGATACAATGCCAGCCCATTGGATACGGGCAAACTACGAAACAAAATTAGCTGAAATTTTGGGTTTTGAGTGGGTTTATCTACCAGGATGCTCATGGGGGGCGTGGCAACCCATAGAGGGAAGACGGAAGGCACTCCAACCGACAATAATATGAAATATTGTTGTTATTGTGGGAAACTATTGAAACAGGAGGAATGATGCCAAACAACGAATTAGAAATAGGCGCGAGTTATGAAGTGCTGCAAAGATACACGTGCAAAAACCGCGTCACAAAAGCCAAAATCAAGATGGTGCGAATAAAGTACATTGTTGCTGGCAAGGATGTTGGGCGAGGCACTTACCTAACCTGCCTTGACCATAACGAAACCAGGCATTGCCAGAACAAGACGGAAGCCCTGTACCAAATGCGCCAGCCGTGGGTGTGGTGTGACGGGTGTGCTCAAATCCATTTCGATACTGAATGGCAAAATCAACTGCATCACGGGGTGGAGGACAAAAACTATGACTGACAAAAATGTTAATACCGAAATCCGCAAAGAATTTTGCCCTAATTGCGAAGCAGACGTGCCGTGCACGCACGAAGCAGAATTGTTTGTTTGTGATATTTGTGGCGAGGATTTTGCTAAATATATTGTGTCACGTAACTGTAATGTTTCTGATGTTTCAATGACACGGGATGTTTTAACAGATATTAAAACACCCCGCTCCATTGAAAATAATAATCCTGATTATTATAAAGACGAACTGTATCTTGACGAAGATTTCCGTATGCTTTCCAAAACCTATCCAGCGGATGTTAGCGCAATCGGAGTGACAACGCTGATTGATTATGTGGAGGCGTTAGAAGCCGAACTCGCCCGCCGTGACGAGGAATTGGCGTTAACCGAGAAAAAACTGTGCAACATTGACAGGTCAGCGAGGGCAGAGGTAGCCCGCCGTGACGAGATTATCGCAAGGCTGAAAGAGGATGCGGAGAGGTTAGCTGACGGAATGATAATATCTCCGGAAAATGAGGGAGACTTTTGTTCTTATTGTGGAGGAATGGAACACGTAGACGACTGCCCCATCACCCTGCACCGTGCGCTGATGAAGGAGTTGGAATGA
>ERZ1026810.1025-NODE-1025-length-12033-cov-3.208466_pt1 | contig 12033 bp, 9 predicted proteins | sample MGYA00520872_ERZ1026810 | MGnify/ENA primary metagenome ERZ1026810 (study PRJEB33270, sample SAMEA104284477) | anaerobic digester metagenome | biome: Anaerobic digester microbiome; feature: mesophilic sludge digester; material: Anaerobic digester biomass | place... | reverse complement strand
TGTTTAGTGCTTTCGTGTGCTTTTGCTTCGTTGCTTGTTGGTGGAGTCTTGGTGTTTGTCTGTTATGTTTGGTCTTGTGTGTTGTTGTTTTATTTTCTGCTCCTTGGTTTCTATTGTGTTTGTTTTGTGTTCTTTTTTTTTTTTTCAAGCAGAAGACGGCATACGAGATGCTCAGGAGTCTCGTGGGCTCGGAGATGTGTATAAGAGACAGGGCCCGGACAGAGTGGATGAGCACGTGCTTGAGCTTTTCCCGGTATTCGTCGCGGATCCATTTCTCCTCCAGCAGCTTGACCACGAAGGCGATCGCGCGAAGCTCCTTCAGCAGGGAGGCGTTGAAGGTGATCTCGTTGAGGCGGTTCTCGATGTCCATGGCCGTCCGGGGGATCTCGTCTCGCTCGATTGGGTTGATATGGACGATGATGATGTCACGGGAGCGCGTGTAGTAAAAGAGAGGAAAGAGCGATGGGTTTCCCATGTAGCCCCCGTCCCAGTAGTGCTCTCCGTCGATCTCCACGGCCTGAAAGAGGTCGGGAAGGCACGCGGAGGCCAGAACGACCTCGGGCGTGATCTCCTCGTTGCGGAACACGCGGACCTGGCCCGTGCGGACGTTCGTGGCGCTCACGAAGAGGTCGACGCAATCGCAGCGGACGAGTTCCTCGAAATCGATGCAGTTGCGGAGCATCTCCCGCAGGGGGTTGAAATCGAGAGGGTTGAACTGGTAGGGCGAAAGGAGCCTCGTCCACGCGCTGAACAGCCCGAAGGTCAGGCCGGAGAACGCCATCGCGCCGGGCCATGATCGATCCAGGGGCAACTGACGGACCGGGCTGTACAGCGCGCCCGCCCTGCTCACTTCCCGCCACAGGTCTTCGAGGGCCTCGCGCGCCCCCTCGGGGCCTCCGCGCATGGCGCCCCAGCCGTAGGCGATCGCATTCAGCGTGCCCGCACTTGTCGCCGAGATCCCCTCGATCTCGATCCGCCCGTCCTCGAGGAACCGGTCCATGACACCCCAGGCGAAGGCCCCGTGGGCCCCTCCGCCCTGGAGAGCGAGATTCACGGTCTTTGCTCTTTTTTTCCTCATGATCTCCGTCCTTTCCGAGGGTTCCCGCTCCGCCCGACACTAAGGGAAAATCCCGTCGCTGTCAATGCGGAAAGGCAGACGGGCCGGCCGCACCCAACTTCCTTGAAGTGACGGCCCGATTGTGCTACAAGGGGCACCGAGTCCGAAGGAGGGGTCCGGCCATGAAATTCGTCCCCAAGGATGAGAAGTTCTACGATCTCTTCGAGGAGCTCGCCTGCAAGATCGAGGAAGGCGGCAAGCTCTTCATGGACATCCTGAACAACTATCAGGACAGCGAACCGAAGCTGGCAAAGCTCAAGGAGATCGAGCACGAGGCCGACGAGATCACCCACCGGGCCTACGAGCGCATGCACAAGACCTTCCTCACCCCCCTGGACCGCGAGGACATCTACGCGCTCGTCAACAAGATGGACAGCATCCTCGACATGATCGAGGCCTCGGCGGTGCGGATGTACCTCTACAAGGTGAAGACCCCGGCGGAGGAGCTATTCGTCCTGATGCGGATCCTGACAGAGGCCATCGCCAAGGTGAAGGGGGTCGTCCACGCGCTGCGGGACAAGAAGAATTCCAAGATGATCCTCGAGGCCTGCGTGGAGATCAACACCCTGGAGAACGAGGGGGACTACGTCCTTCGGACGGCCATGGCACGCCTGTTCGAGCGGGAAAAGGACCCCATCGAGCTCATCAAGTGGAAGGAGATCTTCGAGCGGATCGAGGAATCCATCGACGTGTGCGAGGATGTCTCCAACATCATCGAAGGAATCGTCCTGAAGCATGCCTGACCCGGTGCTCGTCTCCGTTGTCTTTCTGATCGCCATTGCGCTGGCCTTCGACTTCATCAACGGCTTCCACGATGCGGCCAACTCCATATCCTGCATCGTCTCCACCCGGGTCCTCTCCCCGAAGCACGCTGTCTACTGGGCCGCGTTTTTCAATTTCGTTGCGGCGTTCATCGTGGGCACCCCCGTGGCCAAGACGATCGGCGTGGGGATCATCGACCCCGCCATCATCGACTACGAGGTCCTGCTCTGCGCGCTCATCGCCGCGATCGGCTGGAACCTCATCACCTGGTGGTTCGGCCTCCCCAGCAGTTCCTCCCACGCGCTGATCGGCGGCCTGATCGGGGCGGGCCTCGCGAAGGGCGGCATGTGGGTTCTCGTCTGGCAGGGAATCATCAAGACGGCCGCCTTCATCATCCTGTCGCCCACGATCGGGTTCGTCCTCGGGTTTGTCTACATGCTGACGGTCCTCAACCTCACGAAGAAATTCACCGTCACCGAGGGGAACAACGTCTTCCGGCGGCTCCAGCTCGTATCCTCGGCCATCCACAGCATGGGACACGGCATGAACGACGCCCAGAAGACCATGGGCATCATCACCAGGGTCCTCTTCAGTTCGGGATACCTGCACGGGGAGTTCCACGTGCCCCTGTGGGTCGTCTTTGCCTGCTATGTCACGATCGCCCTGGGGACCATGGCCGGGGGCTGGCGGATCGTCAAGACCATGGGGACGAAGATCACGAAGCTCCACCCCATGGGCGGGTTCTGCGCCGAGACGGCGGCGGCCAGCTCCCTGATCGGCGCCACCCTGTTCGGCATCCCCGTGAGCACGACCCATACGATCACGGGCGCCATCATGGGGGTGGGCGCCACGCGCCGGGTGACGGCCGTGCGGTGGGGAATTGCGGGAACGATCCTCTGGGCCTGGGTCCTGACCATCCCCGTCAGCGCCCTCATCTCGGCAGCCATTCACCTCGTCATCGACTGAGCGGGCCAGCGGCGGCACGCCCTGAAAGGAGGAACGCCATGCTGGAGAAGATCTTCTGGCTGGGCCACTCGACCATCCGGATCGACACGGAGCCCGTCATCTACATCGACCCCTGGAAGGTGAAGAAACCGAAGAAGGCGGGCCTCGTCCTCATCAGCCACGGCCACTATGACCACCTCTCCCCGGAGGACGTCGGGAAGGTCTCCGGGCCTGATACGGTGATTCTGGCCCCGGCCGACTGCCTGGAGGCCCTCCCGGCAGGGGCACGGGCGGTGAAGGCGGGAGACCGCGTCGAGTTGCCGGGCATCGTCGTAGAGGCCGTGCCGGCCTACAACCGGAACAAGACCTTCCACCCGAAGGCGAGCGGCTGGGTGGGGTACGTGATCGTGGCCGAAGGCCGGAGGATCTACTATCCGGGCGACACGGATCTCATACCCGAAATGGACGCGATCCGGGCGGATATCGTCCTGATGCCCGTGGGGGGCACCTACACGATGACGGCTGCCGAGGCGGCCGATGCCGTCAACCGGATCAAGCCCGTTGTCGCCGTGCCCATCCACTGGGGCGACATCGTCGGCTCCGAGGCGGACGCGAAGAAATTCAAGGAATATTCAATGGTTCCGGTTGAGATCAAACCGGTGACCGAATAGGGGCGGCCTGAGGGGCGGCGAAAAAATTTTTCAACACGTCCCTTGACACGTCGAAATCCGTGCATATAGTTACCTCTGATTTCCCGCAGACAAAACCGCTACCGACAGGGTCAGCAAGAAATCCATAAACATATCAATATCAAAAAGGGAGGTTTGAGGATGAAGATCAGGCCATTGTACGACAGACTTATCGTGAGGCGCGTTGCGGAAGAGGAGAAGACCAAGGGGGGGATCATCATTCCCGATACCGCAAAGGACAAGCCCACTGAAGGCGAAGTCGTGGCGGCGGGCAAGGGAAGGCTCCTCGAGGACGGCAAGGTCATCCCCATGGACGTCAAGCAGGGCGACCGGATCCTCTTCAGCAAGTACGCGGGCAACGAAGTCAAGATCGACGGCGTCGAGTACCTCATCATGAGGGAAGAGGACGTGCTCGGAATCATCGAGAAAAAGTAACAAAGCAAGGAGGAACCTATAGATGGGTGCAAAGATTCTGCAGTATGACGAGCAGGCGAGAAAATCGATTCTCGACGGCGTCAACGCGCTGGCGGATGCGGTCAAGGTCACGCTCGGCCCCAAGGGCCGCAACGTCATCATCGAGAAGAGCTTCGGCTCCCCCGTCGTGACCAAGGACGGCGTCACGGTGGCCAAGGAAATCGAACTCGAGGACAAGTTCGAGAACATGGGCGCCCAGATGGTGCGCGAGGTGGCGAGCCGCACAAGCGACGTGGCGGGCGACGGCACCACGACGGCCACCATCCTGGCCCAGGCCATCTATCGGGAAGGCGCCAAGACCGTGGCGGCCGGCAGCAACCCCATGGACATCAAGCGCGGCATCGACAAGGCCGTCGAGGCGGTCGTCGAGGAGCTCAAGAAGCTCTCCAAGCCGACGAAGGACCAGAAGGAGATCGCCCAGGTCGGCACCATCTCGGCCAACAACGACGACTCCATCGGCAACATCATCGCCGAGGCGATGGGCAAGGTCGGCAAGGAAGGCGTGATCACCGTGGAGGAGGCCAAGGGCCTCCAGACGGAGCTGGAAGTGGTTGAGGGCATGCAGTTCGACCGCGGCTACGTCTCCCCCTACTTCGTGACCAACCCCGACAAGATGGAAGTCAACTTCGAGGACGCCTATATCCTGATCTACGACAAGAAGATCAGCGGCATGAAGGACCTCCTGCCCGTGCTCGAGTCGGCTGCGCGCAGCGGCAAGCCCCTGCTCATCGTCGCCGAGGAGATCGAGGGCGAGGCCCTGGCTACGCTGGTGGTCAACAAGATCCGCGGCACCCTGCAGGTGGCGGCCGTCAAGGCGCCCGGGTTCGGCGACCGCCGCAAGGCCATGCTCGAGGACATCGCGATCCTCACGGGCGGCAAGGTCATCTCCGAGGAGATGGGCATGAAGCTCGAGAATGCGACACTTCAGGACCTCGGGCGAGCCCGCAAGACCTCCATCGACAAGGACAACACGACGATCATCGACGGCGCCGGTTCCCGGGCCGACCTCGAGGGCCGTGTAAAGCAGATCCGCGCCCAGATCGAGGAGACCACCTCCGACTACGACCGGGAGAAGCTCCAGGAGCGCCTCGCGAAGCTCGTCGGCGGTGTCGCCCTGATTCGCGTGGGCGCGGCCACCGAGACGGAGATGAAGGAAAAGAAGGCCCGCGTCGAGGACGCCCTGAACGCGACCCGCGCGGCCGTCGAGGAAGGCATCGTCCCCGGCGGCGGCGTGGCCTACATCCGAACCCTGCCGGCCCTCGAGAAGCTCGTTCTCGAAGGCGACCAGCAGGTTGGCGTCAACATCGTGAAGAAGGCCCTCGAGGAGCCCCTTCGGATGATCGCGGCCAATGCGGGGATGGAAGGCTCCATCGTGGTGGAGAAGGTCAAGGAGAAGAAGGGCCCCTTCGGCTTCAACGCGGCGAGCGAGGAGTACGAGGACCTCGTGAAGGCGGGCGTCATCGACCCGACGAAGGTTGCCCGCTCGGCCCTCCAGAACGCCTCTTCCGTGGCGGGGCTCATGCTGACCACTCAGTGCATGGTGGCCGAGAAGCCCAAGAAGGAATCCCCCATGCCGGCCATGCCGGGCGGCGGCTACGGCGGAATGGGCGGAATGGATATGTAAGACAGGACGTTTCTCGTCCTCTGCAGCAAAAAAGGCCTCCCGTTTCGGCGGGAGGCCTTTTTTATCGTGTCATCCATCCTTGAAACTCATCGTGCAATGTGGTAAGTGCACAGAATTAAAATGCGAAACGACGGCTTAGGGCATAAGGCTAAAGGCTTCTGCCCCTTATCCTTGAACCGTTCTCACTCACCATCAGCCCTTGGCCCTAGGCCCTAAGCCTCGGAGGTACCATGGATTACAAGTCCACCCTCAATCTGCCCAAGACCGATTTCCCCATGAAGGCGAGCCTCTCCAGAAAGGAGCCCGAGACGCTCCGGTGGTGGGAGCAGATCCGTATCTACGAGAAGATCCGGGAGGTCTCCAGGGGGCGTCCCACCTACATCCTGCACGACGGCCCCCCTTATGCCAACGGCAACATCCATCTCGGGACGGCCCTCAACAAGATCATCAAGGACCTCGTCATCAAGTCGAAGAATATGGCGGGCTACGACAGCATCTACGTGCCGGGCTGGGACTGCCACGGTCTGCCCATCGAGCACCAGGTGGACAAGGAACTGGGCGACCGCAAGGGCAGCCTCTCGCAGGCCGAGAAGAGGCGGTACTGCCGCAAGTACGCAGAGCGCTTCGTCGGCATCCAGCGAAACGAATTCAAGCGGCTCGGGGTGTTCGGCGAGTGGGACAATCCCTACCTGACCATGCATTACGAGTACGAGGCGATCACGGCGGCCGAATTCGCCAGGCTGATGCTCGCAGGCGACGTCTACAAGGGCAAGAAGCCCGTCTACTGGTGCGCCACCTGCAAGACGGCGCTGGCCGAGGCGGAGGTGGAGTACGGCGACCACGTCACGCCGGCCATCTACGTCAAGTTTCCCATGATCTCGGACATCTCGGCCCTGCGGCCGAAATTGAAGGGCGAGAAGGTCTTCGCCGTCATCTGGACGACGACCCCCTGGACGATCCCGGCCAACCTGGCCATCGCCTTCCACAAGGAATTCCTCTACGCCGCCGTGAAGGTGAAGAAGACGGGCGAGGTCCTCATCATGGCGAAGGACCTCGTGGACTATTGCATGGACGCCTTCGAGCTGAAGGAATACGAGATCGTCGACGAGTTCCCCGGCGAGGTCGTGGAAGGCCTCAAGGCGAAGCACCCCTTCATCGATCGCGAGAGTGTCTTCATCCTGGCGCCCTTCGTGACCCTCGACGCCGGCACGGGCATGGTCCACATCGCCCCGGGCCACGGTGCCGAGGACTACGAGATCGGCATGGAGTACGGCCTCGACAACTACGCCCCCGTCGACGAGGACGGCAATTTTACGAAGGACGTGGAGTTTTTCGCGGGCCAGTTCGTCTTCGACGCCAACGGCGCCGTGAATGACAAGCTCAGGGAAGTGGGGGCCCTGCTGGGCGTGGGGGACATCGAGCACTCCTACCCGCACTGCTGGCGATGCAAGAAGCCCATCATCTTCCGTTCCACCGAGCAGTGGTTCATCTCCATGGAGAAGAACGGGCTGCGGAAAAAAGCCCTCGAGAGCATCAACAGCGTCCGGTGGATCCCGGGCTGGGGCCGCGACCGGATCTACGGCATGGTGGAAAACCGGCCCGACTGGTGCATCTCGCGCCAACGGCTCTGGGGCGTGCCCATCATCCTCTTTTACTGCAAGGACTGCGACGCCGTCGTGTACTCGAAGGAGATCCTCGATCACGTGGTCGGGCTCATCCACGAGCACGGCGCCGACGTCTGGTTCGAGCGCGAGCCGAAGGACCTGATGCCGGCCGGCGCGGCGTGCCCGAACTGCAAGGGCGCAACGTTCCGCAAGGAGACGAACATCCTCGACGTCTGGTTCGATTCGGGGGTGAGCCACGCCGCCGTTCTCGAGACGAGAAGCACCCTCCGGTCGCCCTGCGACATGTACCTCGAGGGCAGCGACCAGCATCGCGGCTGGTTCCACTCGTCGCTGCTGGAGTCGGTGGCGACCCGGGGCCGGGCACCCTACACGTCGGTGCTCACCCACGGCTTCGTCGTCGACGGCGAGGGCAGGAAGATGTCCAAGTCCGTGGGCAACGTCATCGAGCCCCAGCAGATCATCGACGAGTTCGGAGCCGAGATCCTGCGCCTGTGGGTGGCCGCCGAGGACTACACCGTCGACATCCGGATCTCCGACGAGATCCTGGAGCGGCTCGTCGAGGCCTACCGCCGCATCCGGAACACGAGCCGCTACATCCTGGGCAACCTCTACGACTTCGACCCGAAGAAGGACCTGGTCCCCTGCGCCGAAATGGAGGAGCTCGACCGGTGGGCCCTGTACCGCCTGCAGGCGGTCATCGAACGGACCCGGAAGGCCTACGAGACCTTCCAGTTCCACATCGTCTACTACACACTGTACAACTTCTGCACCGTGGACCTGAGCGCGCTCTACCTCGACGTCCTCAAGGACCGTCTCTACACGTCCGGCAGGGTCTCGAAGAGCCGGCGATCGGCCCAGAGCGCCATGTTCGTCATCCTCGACGCCGTCACGCGGATGCTCGCGCCCGTCCTCACCTTCACGGCGGAGGAAGTCTGGCAGAGCCTGCCCGCTGGGGAAGGGAAGCCCGTCAGCGTGCACCTGACGCAGTTCCCGGAGGTCAACCCGGCCTGGGCCGACGAGAAGCTGGGCGATGCCTGGAAGACGCTCATCGCCGTTCGCGGCGAGATCTCCAAGGCCATGGAGACGGCCCGGAAGAACAAGGTCATCGGTCACCCGCTCGATGCCGCCGTGGCGCTGACAGGCCCGGAGAAGCTCGTCGATCTGCTGGCAGCGCACGAGGAGGACCTGCGGGCGCTCTGCATCGTCTCGGCCTTGCGCGTCCGGAAGGGCGGCGAGCTCAAGGACGCCTTCGAAAGCGCCGAACTTCCGGGCCTCAAGGTCGCCGTGACGAAGGCCGGCGGCGAGAAGTGCCAGCGCTGCTGGGTCTTCAGCGAAGAACTGGGCCGCGACGCGGATCACCCGAAGATCTGCCCGCGGTGTCTGAAGAATCTGGGATAGGCTTAAGGCTAAAGGCTCTTACCCTTTGTGATTAGCCTTTTTGCCGTTTGCCGCAACCGGTATCGAGATCCACTGTCTCTGATCATGAGGACCCATGAAACGACACCACCTGTTGTTCGTGATGACCGTGCTCGTGATCGTTGTGCTCGACCAGATCTCGAAGGTCTACATCGACACGCACATGACCCTGCATGACTCGATTCCCGTCGTTCAGGGGTTCTTCAACATCACCTACGTGCGAAACCCGGGCGCGGCTTTCGGTTTTCTGGCCGATTCAACGCCCCTGGTGCGGGCGTTCTTCCTCATCGGGGTGTCGATCTTCGCCTCCGGTCTCATTGTGTACTACGTCATGAAAATGAAAACGGAGGACATCCTGCTCACCTACGGGATGTCGCTCATCATGGGCGGCGCGGTGGGAAACCTCATCGACCGTGTCCGCCTGGGCGAGGTGATCGATTTTCTCGACGTCTACATCTCCACCTATCACTGGCCCGCATTCAACGTGGGAGACTCGGCTGTCTCGATCGGGGCGGTGATCCTTTTCTACAAGCTCATCCGGGGACAGGTCTGAGGGGCAGATGACCGGGGGCGTATCCCGTCAGGAGGCCTTGGGCGGCTCTCAGGCAACGAGTTTGTGAAGTTAGGAAGAGCAGGAGTTATGAGGAGCGGATCAAGAAAGAATATTCTCCACCCACTCCACTCTGCTTAACTTCCTGACTTCTCAACTTCTGTCTGTTCGCCGTGCTTCCTCAGGTAGACCGCGCAGGAAAGGGGGGTGAGGCGAAGGGGGATGTCGCGGCCGTCCCCCCGCAGCAGCCCGGGCAGGGCGCTTCCCGGCCCGTCCCACCGGCGTTCGGCCGAATCGAAGCACAGCGTCCATGCGCCGCCTGGAACGGGCAGCGGCAGGCGCACCGCCTTCGTGCCGAAATGGAAGAGGACGATGAGGTCCGCGTCCTCTTTCCAGTATCTCAGGAGAAGGGCCCTCTGCCTGTCGTAGCCCAGCACGCCCATGCACTGCTTGTCCAGAAGACCGAGGCCGCGCAGCTTCTTGCGCAGCCGCACCAATTCGGCCGTGCAGGCAGGAGGCGCCTGATCCGGGAGCAGAACCGGAAGGGAAGGGGAAAGGAGCAGCCAGGCGACCAGAAGTTTTCGCGCCTCGAAATTTCCGCGCCCCTGGTCCTCTGGGGCCGGAAGGGGTCGCGCGCGGACCATGAAGCGCTCCCCGGGCAGGATTCGTGATGTGCGGCCGTGCCGGTGCCGGCGGGCCGGCGAGTAGCCGCCGGAGCAGACGAATCCTTCGAGGAACGCTTTCTGGACGTGCTCGAGCCTGCCGAAATCGCCGCCTGTCGCCGAGGCGTCGTCGCCGCTCAGCAGGGCGAGCAGCGCCTCTTCGAAATCCGCGTTCCAGAGAGCATCGAGCCCGATTCCACCATCCTCCCGCCGTCGGATCAGCCGCGGGTCGTTTCGCGCGCTTCGACCAACGAGGTGCAGGGGCCGGCCGGCCCGCTTCGACGCGGACTGGACGGCCAGCCCCATTTCTTCGAGCAGCGGCAGCGGGGATGGGTCCGCGATGCCGTCTGCCGCGCCGAAGTCGAGAGTGTCGATGCGGTAGTCCCGGAACCACGAAAGGGCGCAATCGATGAAAAACCGGCGGACCTCGTCGCTGACGGCGCCGTCCAGATTGAAACACCGGCTGCGGTCGGTGAAATAGGGCCCGAAGAATACGAGGGGCTCCCGCTCGATTCCGACTCCGAAAAGATCGACGGCCAGCATCACCGCTAGGCGCCTTCGGTGGCAGGCATCGACGCGATGTGCCAGGTCCGCCGGCCCTCCCAGCGAAGAGGGGACGGAAAAGGGAAACCCCGGTGCAGGCGGGAAGCCCTGTTGCGGGCAGTCTGGAGCCAGCGGGACCCGCAGGGCGGTGAACCCGATAGCCTTCCACTCATCGAGGCGGGCCAGGATCTCGCTGGCGGCGGGATGGCTTCCGGCGGGTTCCGCGATGATGTAATCGCCAAGGGGCGGTCCGCGCCAAGGGATCCTGTTCGAAGGGGGGCGAAGATCGCAGACTTGGGAGGGTCCGGCGCCGCCCGCGGGCTGGGATCGCGAAGCCGGGTCGGGCCGCTCGATCAGCCCGTCGAGACGATACACATAGAGCGCCCCCGGCCGGATAACGCTGATCTCGACGCCGTGATATCCTCCGCCAAGCCGGCGCATCGGGATGAGACGGCCGTCGGGGGGCAGGATGCGCAGGTCAACCCTCTCTGCGGCCGGCGCCCAGATCAGGAAAGATGTTTTCCTTTGTCCCCTGCGCACGGCACCCAGCGGCAGCGTTCTGTTCATAGTCGACCTCCGCGGCCCGTTCTTCCCCGGCGGGGAACAGGCGGCTCGCCGTTGCGAACATGCACCGGATCGTCGACAGGGACGGCGCAGGCGTTACGCCGGCTTTCCGGCGCGCCGCTTCTTCGGCAGGGACTCTTCCTTGCGGGGTCTGCCGCGGCGCCGCTTGGGGGCTGGGCCCTTCGCGTGGGTCTCCAGGACCTTGACGATTTTCGAGAGGTTGACGGCGAGGCGTTTGAGCTTCTTGTCCGGCAGGGCCTCCAGCCCGGCTAGCATCGGGTCCTGGGCCGAGACCGGCGTCTTCCGCAGGGCGCCTTTTCCGGCGCGCGTGAGCTTGAGGTTGACCTGCCGCCGGTCCTTCTTGGACGGGGTGCGCTCGACGAGGCCATGTCCCTCGAGCCGATCCACGATGCCGACCACCGTGGCCGGGTGGAGGTAGATCCGCCGGGCGAGTTCCGAGATACTGAGGTTTGGCGAATCGGCCAGTGTCTTCATCGCGAGCAACTGCGGCCCCGTGATCCCCGTCTCCTTGCGGATTTTTTTTGAGCGGGTCTGGGACAGTTGCATGAGCTGCCTCAGGGAGGCGTTTACGTCTGCGAGATGGGGTCGGTCGGCGGACATGGCTTCTCCTTTTCGACTGAACGGGATTTGCTTTTTCGTATACAAATAATTTGTTCGTTTGTCAACTCGGGGATCGTCCGGCGGCCGCCGAGGCCTTGCACAAAAACGCATTTGCGGTATGATGCGGACAGGACGCCTGACCGCTGAAACGGCATCGATGAGGCACGGCCGGAATGGCAACGCAACAGGGATCGAAACCTCCTTCACCGGACCGCGAAACGACGCTTGCGGAGAGGCTCGTCGCGGCAGACCCACTGCTGGGCCCCTGGCGGGAAACGATCGAGAGGCGCCTGCGGCGGGCGGCCGAGTTGGAGGCTCGGCCTGTCTCTTATACACATCTCCGAGCCCACGAGACTCCTGAGCATCTCGTATGCCGTCTTCTGCCTGAAAAAAAAAAACACACCCCACCCCCCCCCCCCCCCCCACCAGCACCACCTACTC
>ERZ1026810.1024-NODE-1024-length-12038-cov-4.826883_pt1 | contig 12038 bp, 8 predicted proteins | sample MGYA00520872_ERZ1026810 | MGnify/ENA primary metagenome ERZ1026810 (study PRJEB33270, sample SAMEA104284477) | anaerobic digester metagenome | biome: Anaerobic digester microbiome; feature: mesophilic sludge digester; material: Anaerobic digester biomass | place... | reverse complement strand
GGCGTGCGACCTGAGCGCCGAGAAGATCGAGGCCGCGCGGCGCGAGCGTCCCGATCTTTTCTACACCCGCGAGTACGCCGAGCTCCTCGCGCGCCCCGACGTCGATGTGGTGGCCATCTACACGCCCGATCCTCTCCACGGCGCCCAGATCGCGCAGGCCTTCGAGGCCGGGAAAGATGTGATCTGCACCAAGCCGCTCGTCAATTCCATGGCGGATGCGCGGCGCATCTGGGAAGCCGGCCGCCGCACCGGGCGCAAGCTCTTCGTCGGCCAGTCGACGCGGTTCTTCGAACCCTTCGCCCGCCAACGCCGGGCGTTCGAGGCCGGCGAGGTGGGGGAGGTCGAGCTTCTGGACGCCCACTACGTCCACCGCATGGACTGGTTCTACGAGAAGAGCTCTTGGGCCGCCGGCGCCACCGACTGGGTCTTCCTGGGCATGAGCCATCCGCTCGATCTGCTCAGGTGGTATCTGGGGCCCATCGCGGAGGTGCAGGCCTTCGGGCGCCGCTCGGAGCTAGGCGCGCGCTACGGCTTGCAGGGCTTCGACATCTATATCGTCAACGCGCGCGCCGCGTCCGGAAAGATCGGCCGCGCCATGGGGCACTACGGCTTGCACGAGCTTCCCACGGCGCGCAACTGCATCGAATTGGTCCTTTACGGCTCGGCCGGGACGAGTCTCGCTCAATACCACGACATGCGCTATGTCCACACGACGCCCGACGGCACGGAGGTGACCGAGGATCCGCTCTACGCCCTCCGGCACTACTACTTCAACAGCGAGGTCCACGGCATGCACTACGGGGAGTTCGCGAACTACGCCGAATACTTCGCCGGCGCGCTCCTGGAAGGAACCCCCCACTCCCCGGATTTGGAGGAAGGCATCGAGACCTTCTGCCTCATGGAGGCGGTGCGCCGCGCGGCCGCCGCCGGCGCGCCGGTGGCGGTGCCGCCCCTCATCGCGGAAGCGCGGGGCGGAGCGCCTTCCGCCTCTTCTTGAAGGCGAGGACCGCCGCGCCCGCCTCCGCAGCGTCGGAGGGGGCCGGGGGGCCGCCCGCGGTTCAGCCCTCCCGGATCTCCGCCGCCGCCTGATCGAACACCTGCCGCCGGCCCGTCCAAAGCGCGCGTGCCGTCATGACGCACGCCACCGCGTGGCTCCAACCGGCCTCGATGTCGGCGTTGGGCTTCCTGCGGCTGAAGACGCACTCAAGGAAGTTTTTCATGTGGTGCGTGCCGCCGCGCGGCTCGATCTTGGTCTCGCCCTTGATCGCCTTGGCCCCCGCGCCGCCCGCTCCGCTCAGCGTCCCGGTCTCCATGTCGAGGGCGCCGTTATAGCCGTGAAGGCGGAAGTGGGTCCCGGCGCCGTTGGCCAGATCCATGGCAAAGCTGAAGATGAAACCCTTGGGATAGGCGAGGAGGGCGTGGAAGGTGTCCGAGGTCTGGCGGTCCTCCTTCCAGTGAAAGACGCCGCCTGCCGCGACGGCGTGGGACGGGAAGGGATCGTCCATGAGCATGACGTTGGCGTCCACGAAATGGCTCATCCACAGGCCCGCGATGCCGTTGGTCAGCTCCCGGTAGAGGTGCCAGCGGCGCAGGAGCTTGGAGTCGAAGGGGCGGGCCGGGCGGTTGAAGAGATATGCCTCCCAGTCGACGTCCTCCGGTTTGCAGTCGTCGCAGGGCCTGAGCCAGCGCGGGCCTTGGTTGAAGTGCATCCCCACCGATACGCGGGTGATGGGACCCAAGACGCCGCCGCGGACGATCTCGGCCGCGGCGATGTGGAGCCCGTCGCTGCGGCGCTGCGTTCCGACCTGCACGATCCGCCCGGTGCGCCGCACCGCCTCGCACGCCGCGCGCGCCTCGGCGAGTTCGTAGGTGAGCGGTTTTTCGACGTAGGCATCCTTGCCGGCCTCGACGGCGGCCTTGAGGATCGGCGCGTGCCCGAAGTCAGGGGTCGCGATGATGGCCGCGTCGATGTCGGGCATGGCCAGGCAGTCCTCGAAGCGGCTCGTGGTCGCGATCGGGCCGCCGAAGCGTTTCTCCGCCTCCGCCGCGGCGCGCTCGCGGTTGACGCGCCACACGTCGCAAACGGCGGCCACCGCGGCGTTGTTGGCCTTGGCGAAGGCGTGGACATCGCGCATGAGGGCCGTGCCGCGGTCGCCCGCGCCGATGAGGGCGATCCTGAGCCGGTCGTTGGCGCCGAGGGCTTTGACGGCGCCGGCCGCCAGGGCGGCCGCCGCGGATGAACGCAGAAAACGACGCCGGGGCAGGCGTGCGTGCGTCATGAGAGCCTCCTTTGCCTGGGAACCCGCCCTCAGTTTCCGGGACCCGGGGGCGGGAGTCAAGCGGGCGGACGCCCTTCGGTGTGAGGTCCGCGGCAGGAGGGCGAGCGGCTCAGCGTTCCCGCGCGATTTGGATTGCCCGCCGGTAGGCCGCATAGGTCTCCCGCGCCGTTCGGTCCCACGAAAAGAGCGCCGCGCGCGCGAAGCCCCTTGCGCGCAGTTCGGCGCGCAGGGCGTCGTCGTCGAGGGCGTGCTCCAGGGCGCGCGCGAGCGCCTCCTCGTCCTCCGGATCGACCAGCAGCGCCGCGTCGCCGGCGATCTCCGGGATCGAGGCGCGGTCGGAGGCCACCACGGGGACGCCCGAAGCCATGGCTTCCAGGATGGGAATTCCGAAACCCTCGTAGAGGGAGGGGAAGGCGTAGACCGCCGCGCCGGCGTAAAGCGGAGGCAGGTTCTCGGGCGGCACGTGCCCCAGAAGGATCACCGTTCCCTTGTGGGCCTTGGCCGCTTCCCGGTAGGCTTCTTCGGCGCCGAAACCGTCCTTGCCGGCGATGACGAGCGCCGTGTCGCCGGCGGCGCCGCGGGCCCGGAGCGAACGGAACGCGCGCACAAGACCGGCCGTGTGCTTGCGCGTCGAGACGAGACCCACCGTCAAGATATACCGCGGCGGGAGGCCCAGGCGCGTGCGCGCGGCGGCCGTCTCTGCCTCGGAGCGCACGCCGAACTGCGCACTCCACGCTTCCGGTGTCACGACGATGCGGTCTGGATCGACGCCGAGGTGTGTGACGATATCGCGCTTGGTGTGCGCGCTCGGGGTGATGAATACGTGGGCGCGCGCGGCCAGATCGCGATAACGGCGGATCTTTTTGGCGCGGAAGCGGTCGTCCGCGAACTCCGTCGAGATCAGCGAGAAGAGGTCGTGCACCGTCGCGACGAGCGCCGGGCCGCGCCAATGAGGCAGGCGCGCGTCGGTGCCGTGGAAGACATCGAGCCGGCCGGCCAGGAGAAAACCGAGCGGCTCGACGAAGAGCCGGCGGCGCCAGGCGGCGCCGGGAGGCAGCGGCACGCGCGCGCGATGCCGCCATCTGCTCGCGCGGCAGCATGCCAGGAAGGAATCGCCGGGCGCCGCCGCCGCGTCCAAATGGCGAATAAGCTCCGACACGTACACGGCGATGCCGCTTCCCTCGGGCGTCGCGGCGCTGGAAACATCGATGGCGATTCTCATGGGCGCCTCGGGCACAGCGTGCGGTAGATCGCCGTGACGGCGCGGGCTTGCGCGTCCGCACCGAAGCGCGCGCGCGCATCGGCGCGGGCCTGCGCGGCGAGGCTGTGGCGCAGGCGCGGGTTGTGCGCCAAGCGCAGAATCGCCCCGGCGAGGGCGCCGGCTTCCAGCGGTGTCACGAGCCCCGTCGCGCCGTCGCGGACCAGATCGGGCAGCATGCCGGCGTCACCGGCGATGACGGGGACGCCCGCGGCGAGGGCTTCGCGCACGGCGCGGGCGGTCTCGTCGGTGCCGCCGCCGAGAAAGATCTTGGCGTCCATGGCGCCGAGCGCGTCGACGTAGTCCTCGCCGGTCAGATACCCGACGTGGCGGACGATGTCCGCGATCCCGAGGGCGCGCGCGGGCCGCTCGAGCACCGCGCGGACATGGGTGCCGCGGCCGACCACCATAAAAATGAGATTGCCGGTGCCGCGCCGGGCTTGCCGCACCGCCTCGAGAATGAGGTCGAAACGGCGCCGCGCCTGGATGCGCGTGACGATGCCGAGGACGAAGGCCTGCGGGGGGAGGTCGAAGCGCCGCCGGCACTGCGCGGGGGCGCGCCGCGTTTCGAAGCGCGCCAGGTCGACGAGGCCGTCGAGCTTCCAGGCGCGTTCGGGAGCGAGCCTGAACGCCGCGCGGTTGGCGGCGAGGGAGGCCTCCGAGAAGGCGATGATGCCGTCGGTGAGCCGCGGCAGGACGAAGCGGTTCCGGATCGATGCCTTGACCTTGCCCGCCTCGTAGATGCTGCGCAGGACGGGAGGCGGCCGGCGCGCGCCGCGGGCGGCCTTGCCGCCGATGTGGTGGTCGTTGAGCATATGGCAGTGGACGACGTCGATCCGCTCCGCGTCGATGAAGCGGCGGACGGCGAGGATATCCCGGCGGTGGGCGACTAAGTTGGTGAGGTGCTTGGGCAGCCGCCAAGCCTCGATCACATCGACGCCGATTTCGGCGGCGCGGCGCGCAAGGAAGCTCGGCCCTCCGGATGGACCCTACCCGGCGGCAAGGCGCGCGTCGATGCCACGGTCGCGGAGCGCCTTGACCAGGTGGATGACGGGCTCGACCGGCCCGGTCACCTTCCAGTTCGAGACGAGGTGGAGGACTTTCATCGCCCCGCGCCGCTCTTCCGGCCGCGGCTCCATTTCCGCAGCCAGCGTTCGATTCGCAACTGCGCAATGGCGGCGGCCGCCCGCAGCAGCTCCTTCCGGCGTCCGGCCAGGAGCGACCCGTTGGTGTAGCACGCGAAGAAGCGCAGGCGCGCCGCCATCGGAAAGCAGTAGGGGAGGGATCCGGCGAGCTGGGCGAGATTCTTGGCGGCGCGCCGAAAGCTGACGCCCCGGGCGAAGTACAGCGAGTCGAAGTCGATGAAACGGATGGCGAGTTTGCCATCCTCATCGGCGATGAGGACGTTTTCGCCCTTGAGATCGCGGTGCCGGACGCCGGCTTCGTGGAGTTCGCGGACCGCGCCGGCGAACTGCCGCGTGAAGCTCCGCAGGCGCGCGCCGTCCACCGGCTCGCCCCGCAGCGCGGGCGCGACGAAGTTGCGGTGAAGGTACTGGGCGAGGTTCTCGGCGCCTTCGATCCTGTGGGTGAGAAGGTAGCTCGCGCGGAGGATGCCGCGCGGCCGCCGCTCGACGAGCCCGATGGCCTCGGGCGCCGGAAGCCCGCGCGCCTCGAATTCCCGCAGAGCGGAGAAAGCGCGCCGCCCGCGGGCGCCCTGGAACATGTCCTTGAAGTTCTGCCAGAGCGAGATGCCCGTCAGAGCCTTGACATGGATCGGCACGGGCGCCGCGCCGCCGGCGCGCGCCAGGGCCGCGCGGCCGTCGAGCGCCGCGGCGAGAACGGCATCGGGATCGTAGGCGGCGGAGTGGTAGACTATCCATTCGCCCCTGCGCGCGCGCGCGGGCCGGGCGGGCTGTGTGTTGCGCGCTGAATTCATACGCCTGTGCCTGTGCCTGCCGGCGCGGAACGCCGTCGATGGGCACCATGGTAGCACCGGGAGCCGGGCGGCGTCAACGCGCCTGCTTCGCGTCCTTCTGCGCGGGAAACGGAGTCGTCTCGATGGTGCTTCCCTGGCACTTGAAGGGGCCCATGTGGTAGGTGCAGGAGATCTTGTACGTGGCTCCGTCCTTGGCGCCATCCCATGAGGCGGACCAGATGAAGCCTCTGGCGTCACTGCGCTCGTAACTGAGCATGCCCGTGGCCAGCGTCTCGTCCGCCGCGCTGGCGATGCGGTAGCCGGGTTCCTTGGGCAGGAACCCGGTGTGGTTCAGGGCGAACTTGGTGCTATGTCCGGCCGCGTGCACGATGGTGGCCACTTCCTCCTTGGCGGCACCCTGCAGCGTGAGATTCAAGCGCACGATATTCTGCCCTGGTCCCAAAGGAAACCCGAAAAGCCGGGGTGCTGGTAACTTCTCCGCCTCCACGACGACGCTCGCGGTGAAAGGCTCGCCGAACGAAACCGCCGTGGTGCCCTGGGACCCGACAACAAGCGGCAGGGAGTCCGGCGTGCCGTAGGCCTCGAGCTGCCAAGTGTCGCCCTCGGCGTCCATGCGCGTGAGATCGTACGTCATGAAACGATAGGTCCCGGGCGGGAGTTTCACCGCGGCCGGGGGCGCGATCATGCACACCGAGACGCCCTCGCCCGCGGGGCACAGTATGAGGCGTCCGAGGCCGGCGGGCAGGGCGACGCCGGCCAGGCCCGCCGTGACGGGATCGAGCGTGAGTTTTCCGGCGGCCACATCGGGCGTCACGCGGAAAAGCTTGTCGCCAAGGAGCAGCAGGTCGCACAGGAAAGGGTCGTCCCAAAACGTGTTTTCCGTCCCATCGTCGAGGTGGAGGAAATCGGCCGGCGCGACGTTGCCCCCCGCGCCGGCCGCCGGCGCCGGGCCGATCTTGTCGCCGAAGAGACCGTTCGCGTTGCCGTCGCTGAGGGTGAGCGCATACTCCTTGCCGCCGAGTTTCAGCGTGCCGGTGTAGGAGCAATTCGGAACGAGGAAGGCCTCGAAAGGCGGCGCGTCTTTCTTCGCCGGTTCATCGGGGTCGCGCTCGAACTTGAAGGCATGAACGACGAAGCTGTACGGCACGGCCGCGCCGCCCGCGCCGACGGTGATGTCGATAGGCGCAAACCCGCCCGGCGCGAACTCCTCGGGCGGCGGGGATTCGTCGATGGGCGGGTTGTCGGTGAAATCGTGGTTGCCGTCGGCATCGAAGAAGATGCGGCTGTACGGCGCAGCGCCGGCCTTTTTGGCCGTGAAGAGGAAGCAGCGCTTTTCCCCGCCGAGGGAGGCGAGCGCGAAGTAACGGGGTCCGGAGACGGCGGGCAGTTTGTAATCGCTTCCCGGCGGTGAGGTCGTGAGCACGAGTTCCTGGAAACCGCCGCCTTGGCGGGGTCCTTCCTCGTCCGAATGCCTCACGTACTTGAGCGGCACTTCGAGCGCCCAGGCGGACGCCGCCGCGCAGAGCAGCAGCCACAGGACGGATCGACGCGGCGCGCGTCTCGGCATCGCGGCACCTCTTCTTGCCAGACAAGCCTTGATTATATCCCCCCACCCTCGCCGATCCAACGCGTCAAGGCCGCGTCAGAGCCTCCTTGTCCGGCCGGAGCAGCGCGGCGATGGCGGCCAGCATGATTGCGCCGCCCGCGAGCTGGATCGGCGTCAGGCGGTCGCCCGCAAGCAGGTAGCCGAACAGCGCGGCGAAAAGGGGCTCGAGGAAGAAGATCGCCGCGGCGTTGACGGCCGAGAGATGCCGCTGGGCGAGCGTCTGGATGTAGAACCCCGCGGCCGTCCCCAGCAGACCCGTCACGCCCAGCGCGAACCAGACCTTGGGCGTCGGCCACACGAAGCCGTCCACGAAGGGCCACAGCGCGAGGAACCCGGCCGCCGCCGTCGCCACCTGGACGAACGCCAACCCGACCACGCGGTGGCGGACGGCGTAGCGGTCCAGCAGCGCGATGTGAAGGCCGAACAGCGATGCCCCGACCAAGGCGAGGGCGTCGCCGAACCGCCCGGACGCCCCGCCGCCGGCCAGCAGGAGGAGCCCGGCGATGCTCAGGCCGATAGCCAGCCAGTCGAAGAATCTAGTCTTGACGCCGAAGAGCAGCCGGTTGAAAAGCGGCGCGAAGACGATGAAGAGCCCCGAGATGAGACCCGCGTTCGTGGCGGTCGTCGCCCGAATGCCGTAGGTCTGAAGCAGGTACGCGCAGACCAGCGTGAGGCCGATGATAACGCCCGCCCTGAACGTCCCGCGGTCGATGCGGCGGGCGGCGAAGGGCGCGAGGGCCAGTGTTCCCAAGACGAAGCGCAACGCGAGAAAGGCCGTGACGCCGTAACAGGCCACGGCGTCCTTGATGACGACGAACGTCCAGCCCCAGACGCAGACCGCCCCCAGGAGCAGGCCGGAGTAGAAGAAACGGCGCATGCGGGGGGTCAGAAGGCGGCGCGCAGGGCGGCTAGGCTTTTCGGGATCGCGGGCCGATAGTCCTCGCGGCCCTCGTACTCGAGGGCGATATACCCGCCGAACTTGTGCTCTTGGAGAATTCGCGCGATGCGGGGATAGTCCAGGTCCAGGGTGTACCAGATCCCGCCGCCGTAATAGGTCTTGGCCTGGACATAGACGGTTTTGGGCGCGATCATGCGCAGCTTGTCGTAGGGATCCTCCAGGAAGTTGCCCGTGTCCATTAGCGCCATGAGCCACGGCGATCCGATGGCGTCGATGATCCTGAGCAGGCCCTCGGGAGTCCGGCCCAGCCCCCAGTGATTCTCCAGGCCGAGGACGACGCCGCACTCCTCGGCCTTCGCGAGGCACCGCTCGATGGAGGCGATCACCCAGCCGAAGGCGTCCTCGTCGGTGTAGCCGGGCAGCGGGGGCTCGATGCCGCGCTGGGCCATGAAGTCGTCGAAGCTCTTGACGGTGCGCCACCTGCCGGTGTTGAGCCGCACGATGGGAATGCCCAGCGCGTAGGCGAGCTCGATGCAGCGGAGCGTATGGGCGATGTTCTTGTCGCGCTCGGCCGGGTCCGGCGAGACGAAGCCCTGGTGGATCGAGAGTCCGCAGAGGTCCAGGCCGTTCACGAGGGCGCGGCGCTTGAGCGTCTGGCAGAAGGCGCGGTCGTCCTTCTCCATCTGCATGTGCAGAATCTCGACGCCGTCGAAGCCCATCTCGGCGGCGAGGTCGATGCATTGCTCCACGGGCAGTTTCAAGCCGTCGAGGAAGCGCCAGAAGGAATAGGTCGAGACCGCGATTCGCTGCCGCCGCGCCGCGGACGGCGCGGGCGCGGGATCGGCCTTCGCGGCCGGAGCGGCGCAGCCGGCGCTCGCCGCGGCCAGGAAGCCCGCCGAGCGGGCGATGAAGGACCTGCGGGAAGGATGCATGGCGGGACTCCTTTCACGGCGGATTCGCACGGCGCAACTATAACCGAAGGCGGGGACGGAAAACAGAGGCGCGCCTCCGCCGCGCGCCTCAGAAGCGCTCGATGAGCTTCTCGATCAAGTACGTGCTCTCGCGCAGCGCCTGGTCGCCGAAGGAGCCGAACCAGTCCGCGATCTTCGCGAATTCCTCGCAGAAGGCCGCTTCATCGCCCTTTTCCAGCATGGGGAGGTTGTCCTGCAGCGATCTGACGAATTCCTTGAGCAGCCCGCGGCGCTCGGGAATCGACAGGATGATCGAGGCGTACAGCGCGGCGTTCTGCGCGAAGAGGCGGCCCACCATGCCCAGTTCGAGGCGGTAGATGGGACTTGAATACTCCAGCGTGCCGTGAAGGTCGATTCGCTTGCGGTACAGGAACTGCCCGAACGCGAAGGTCGCGAAGTGCCGCAGAGCTTGAATCACGGCCATGCTCTCGTCGTGCGCGACCGGGTCGGCGGGCACGATGACGCAGCCCCAGGCCGCGAACTGGTCGATCACCCACTGGCAGGCCGGAAGGTCGCGGCCCTGGACGACCACGACGAGCTGCTTGTCCATGGAAGTTGTGGCGGGGCCGAAGAGAGGGTGGAGGCCCAGGACCGGCCCGGGGTGCGCGGCGCGCATGGCTTGCACGGGGCCCTGCTTGACGCTCGTGATATCGGCCAAAACGCAGTCCGGGCCCAGAAACGGGGCGAGCCGCGCCACGACCTGCTCGGTGAACGCGATCGGCACCCCGACGAGGGCGAGATCGACGCCGGCGCACAGCGCGCCCGCCTCGGGCCAATCCTCGCGGTCCAGCAGACGCACGTTGTAGCCCGCCCCCGCGAACCAACGCTCCAAATAGCGGCCCATGGCGCCGCGGCCGCCGACGAGCAGCACGGTCGCGCCGGGGCGGACCGCCCGCTTGGCGATCTGCGCCGTCTGCGCGATTCGCGACTGGCGCAGGACGGCGCGGTAGATGTCCTCGACGAACTGCGGGTCGACGTTCGCCGCCGCGGCCCGCGCGCGGCGTTCGGAGATCAGGTTCTCCTCCCGCGCCGGATGATACACGGGCAGGTTGTGCTCGCGCTTGAGGGCGACGACCTCGGCGACCGCCGCCTGACGTTCTCCGAGAAGGTCGATGAGGCGGCCGTCGACCGAGTCGATTTTCCTTCTCAACACGGCCAGGCGCTGGGCCACGGCGCGGTCGACCTGCGATTCCTCGGGGCTCTGGTTTTGCATGATGGAGGCTCCCTTACGCGTCCCGCGGCCGGTGCGCCGACCGCGGATGACCCCCATGATTATGGGCGCCGCCGGCGGCTTGGCAAGCCTGAGCGCATGGAAGGCTTGACCGCCGAGAGCGGCCGGCGTATAGTGGCGAAGTGGCCGTCGAAGGACGCGTCTTCGCGGCACTTGCCCGGCTGGTGAGCCGTTCCGAGGAGCTTTCGGAGGACCAAGCTATGAACACGGACCTCTTCTTTCCCACGCAGAACCGTGCCTTGACACTGTTGCTGTCAGCGGTGCTTGTTGCGTTAGTCTGGGGCGGCGGCTGTGCGAGCAGCCGCGTCGCGAATGACTGCGGCGCGGGCACCGCCGGCTGGGGCGCGCTCGGCAATCTGACTAGGCCGCACGCCGGCCGGTCGATGCGCGCGACGTCGACGATGCGCGTGGGGGAGATCCGCCGGGGTGAGGGCGGCAGGCGCGACAGCGGGGAGCGCCGCTACGACCCGAAGGCCGAGCCGCGCGGAGATTCCAATGTCCAGAGCAACTGGGACAACTTCAACGTCCCGCCGGGAGAGACGCATGTGTTGATGGATGCCGAGGGGCCCGGCGTCATCACCCACATCTGGATTACCTTCCTGGGCCCCGAGCCTCACAACTGGGCTCCGAACGGCTCGGCCAACCACCAGGAATTGATGCTCAGGATGTACTGGGACGGCAACCCCCGGCCGGCGGTCGAGGCCCCCGTCGGCGATTTCTTCGCCAACTGTTTCGGGGAGCGGCGCGAGGTCATCAGCATTCCGGTCGTCGTCGAGGACGCCGATTCCTACAACTCGTACTGGCACATGCCTTTCCGCAAGTCGGCCCGCATCGAGATCGAGAACCAGAGCGAGAAGCCGCTGAGCCTGCTCTACTACACCATCGATTGGGTGAAGCTCGATGCCTTGCCCGAGGACACTCCGTACTTCTACGCTCAGTACCGCCAGGAGTATCCGGTCCAGAACGGCAAGGACTACCTTCTGCTCGAGACTACCGGCAAGGGGCATTATGTCGGCACGGTTCTGGCCGTCCGCATGCGGAGCCCCGCCTGGTTCGGCGAGGGGGACGAGAAGATCTACATCGATGGCGAAAGGACGGCGTCGATTTGGGGAACGGGGACCGAAGACTATTTCCTTTCGGCCTGGGGGTTGAAGACGTGCGGCACGCCCACCTTCGGCGTCCCGTATTTCGACCAGCGGGGGATCGGCGGCCACACCAGCGCCTATCGCTGGCATCTCAGCGATCCCATCGTGTTCAACACGGGCATCAAGGTGACCATCGAACACATGGGGTGGATGTCGGCCGATGAGAACCCCGACTACAAAACGACGAGTTGGAACGAGCGGGAGGACGACTACGCCAGCGTGGCGTTCTGGTATCAGGCGGGCACGCCCACCTTCTCCGCCCGCGCGCCCGGCGATGGCGCGGATCGGCCCGATGCCACGCACCAAGACCGTCGATACGTCTACGTGGCGCGGTCTCGTCGTGCCGGAGGCCTGTCGCTGGGTATCGATCTCACACCCGAGGGACATTGCAGCTTTTCGTGTATTTATTGCCAGGCTTCGCATCCGCCCACATCCCATCCCGAACTGGCCGTCGATGTCCCGCGCATGCGTGAAGACCTACGGCTTCGTCTCCAACAGGACAATGGGGAATTGAAAGACATCGTGCTGGCTGGCTCCGGAGAACCCACGATGGTGCCCAATCTCGCCGATGCCTTGGAGGCGATCGTCGATGTGCGCGACGAACTCCGCTGCCCCCTACCCATCAAGCTGTTTACCAATGGTCGGCATCTCGGAAAGGATGCGGTCCACCAAGCTGTCGGGCGTTTTGCACAACGCGGCGGGCAAGTATGGATC
>ERZ1026810.1023-NODE-1023-length-12041-cov-4.888870_pt1 | contig 12041 bp, 14 predicted proteins | sample MGYA00520872_ERZ1026810 | MGnify/ENA primary metagenome ERZ1026810 (study PRJEB33270, sample SAMEA104284477) | anaerobic digester metagenome | biome: Anaerobic digester microbiome; feature: mesophilic sludge digester; material: Anaerobic digester biomass... | reverse complement strand
CCGCCTCCCAGCCGACGCCTGACCTCCCCGGGTACAGCGCCCAACCGGTCCGCTTCAGCACCGAGAAGCCGCTGCGCCAGTGACCGACGCGTGTCCAGACATGGAAATTCGCCTGCGTTACGCTTCGGACCCTCCGAGGGGGGTGTTCCTGTCTTGTTGTCAAGCGGCTTGGGGGAGGTTTTCGGGTTGGGGTTGCCGGTAGGGCTCGCGGTTCTTGAGCATGGCCAGGATGAGGTCGCAGCGTCGTCTGGCGACGCAGATGACGGCGGCGTTGTGCTTCTTGCCTTCGGCTCGTTTGCGTTGGTAGTAGGCGCGGGCGTCGGGGTCGTGTTGGGTCGCGACGAACGCGGCGAGGAACAGGGCGTTCTTGAGCCGGTGGTTCCCTCGGCGTTGCCTGGTGGCGGTGTCGAGCGTCCGTCCGGATTGCCGGTTCACTGGGGCGAGCGCGGCGTACGAGGCGAGGTGCCCTCCGGTCGCGAACCGGTGGGGGTCACCGATCTCGGCGAGGGTCCTTGCTCCGGTTCTGGGCCCGAACCCGCACAGGGTCACCAGAACCTTCCCGAGAGGGTGCGCAAGGAACGCCTCCTCGATGTCACCCTTGAGGGCATCACGCCGGGCAGCGATCTTGGTGAGGTCACCCGCGAGATCGGCGATCACCTCACCCCAAGTGTCCTCGGCTGGGAGCGTCAACGTTTGCGCATCCAATGCCTCCCAGATTTGGTCGGTGAGTTTGTCGGCCAAACGCGGCGACCGTTTCGAGACCAGCGTCCGAACCCGGGTTTTCCCGGCTGCCCGGAGGGCGGTCGGTGTAGCCCAACGACCCATCAGATCCTGCACACCTCCGTGGCCGAGATTGGGGCCGACAACCCGCTCCAACGCTGGAGAACTAGACACGAGAGCGTCACGGCATCGGTTGATGGTGCGGGTGGCGTCACCGGCCAGGTCGACGTCGCGGCCGTTCAACACCCGCAGACGGACCAGCAGCTCGTCGTTGATATCGAGCCAGGTGAGCCGGTCGACATGACGGCGCGCGTAGTCAGCGAGGATGAACGCATCACGAGGGTCGGTCTTCGCGGAACCCGCGTACAAGTCAGCCGCGCGTCGCATCTGCAGGCCGGTCACATACGCGACCGGGACCCGTCGGGCTGCGGCGGTCGCCAACAACAAGTGCGCCGACGACGCTGTCATATCGATCACCAAAACCGTTCGACCCGCAGCGCTGGCGGTGTCGATCGCGGCTTCGATATCAGCCTGGTCGTTGCGGACCGTCCTCGCGTACAGCTCGTTCCCGTCAGGCCCGATCGCGTGGGCGTAATGGTCTTCTTTGGCCATGTCGACCCCGACGAAAACGTCGACATCGGTGGCGGTTGGTTGGTCTCCCATCGATCGCTGCTCCCCTTGGATTGTCGGTTCTGGAAACCGCTCGACTCATGGGTGAGGTCGCCGTCAACCACCTTACGAATCAGCCCCTCAAGGCATGTTCCTGTCAGAGGTCAACCCAACCCGAACACAGCGGGTGGCAACACCCCCCAGGCCATCAAAGTGACAGGGGGCAGGAGCCCTGCCCGCCATGTCGAGCGGTCAGCCCCAAGTCTTGCTCAGGACCTACCAACAAGGTAAGGGGGCCGGCGGCATCGCTGCCGCCAACGCCCCGTCGCTCAGCTCGTCAGCCTCAGTGAGCGAAGCCCGACTTGGAGGCCTGGGGCCGTGCCCCGACCTTGAGGTGCTCGACCACCTGCTCGATGGCCAGGCCCAGCTTGTAGGCCATGTCGCGGCTGAAGCCCTCGCGCACGACGACGCGCAGCACGGCGACGTCCTCGGCATCGGCCGGCATCGTGTACGCCGGCACCTGGAACCCGAGGGCCCGCAGCTCGTGGGAGATGTCGAACACGGTGAAGCCGAGGTCGTCATCGCAGTTGAACGAGAGCACCGGGATGGCGGTGCCGTCGGTGATCACGTTCAACCCGTCGATCGTGGCGATGTGCGCGGAGATCATCTGGGCGGTGTCGCGCAACGCCTCCATGATCCGGGTGTAGCCGGTGCGACCCAGCCTGATGAAGTTGTAGTACTGGGCCACCACCTGGTTGCCGGGGCGGGAGAAGTTGAGCGTAAACGTCGGCATGTCGCCGCCCAGGTAGTTGACGTGGAAAACGAGGTCCTCGGGCAGGTACTCCTTGGAGCGCCACACGACGAAGCCGATGCCCGGGTACGTGAGGCCGTACTTGTGGCCGCTGACGTTGATCGAGACCACCCGCGGGTTGCGGAAGTCCCACTCCAGGTCCGGCTGAAGGAAGGGCACGACGAAGCCGCCGCTGGCCCCGTCGACGTGCATGGGGACGTCCGGACCGCCGGACTTGGCCAACTCGTCGAGCATCGCCGAAATCTCGGCGACCGGCTCGAGCTCACCGGTGAACGTCGTGCCGAGAATGGCCAGCACGCCGATCGTGTTCTCATCGACCGCGTCGCGGATCTGCTCGGGGGTCACCACGTAGCGGCCCGGCTCCATCGGCAGGTACTTGGCCTCGACATCGAAGTACTTACAGAACTTCTCCCACACCACCTGCACGTTGGTGCCCAGAATGAAGTTGGGCTTGGAGGCATCCTTGCCCTCGGCCTCGCGCTTGGCGCGCCAGCGCCACTTCATCGCCAGTCCAGCCAGCATGACCGCCTCGGAGGAGCCGATCGTCGACACGCCGGTGGCGGACGTCGCATCGGTCTCGGACAGGTCCTCGGCGTGGAACAGGTCCGCCACCATGTTGACGCAGCGGGTCTCGATCTCGGCGGTCGAGGGGTACTCATCCTTGTCGATCATGTTCTTGTCGAACGTCTCGGACATCAGGCGCTCGGCCTCGTCGTCCATCCACGTCGTCACGAACGTCGCCAGGTTCAGCCGCGAGTTGCCATCGAGCATCAGCTCGTCGTGGATGAAGCGGTACGCGACCTCGGGGTTGTTCTCGTCCTTGGGCATGCGCAGGCTGGGGATGGCCTGCACGCTCAAGCGTTCGGTGAACGCCGGTTGTACGAGGCCCGGATCGGCTGCTGGTTCACGGCTCTTCACTGTTGCTTCTCCCTTGATAATGAGTTGTTGATGACCTTAGGTCCGGAGCCGGGCTCCTAGACGACCACCATCGAATACAGGCGGTCCATCGTGTACACCCGGTTTCGCCAGGCGGACAGGGTGGAGGCGGCCAGGCTGACGAGCAGGATGCCCACCAGCACGTCGATCGCCACCCACAGCCGCGAGTCGACCGAGACGGCCACGCTGAGCTGGCGGTACCCGTTGACCGTGTAGGTCATCGGATCGAAGATGTGCAGGGCCTGGATCGGCCCGGCGGTGGTCTGCACCGGATAGATGCCGCCGGAGGAGACCAGCTGCAGCATCAGGAACGCCAGCGTGACGACCCGGCCGACCGTCTCACCGAAGATGGCGTTGATCGCCTGGATCATGGCGATGAACGTGGCGGAGACGAGCACGGCGAAGAGCCACATGCCCACCGGGTGCGTCGGTCTGAGCCCGATGACGAGGACGACCCCATACAGGATCGAGGCCTGGATGAAACCGATCACCAAGGCGGGCCAGTACGACGTGAACACCGCACGCGCCAGCCCGACCCCCGCCTCGACCGGGCGTGAGCGAAGCGGGGTGAGGATCATCCAGACGATGATACCGCGACGAACAGCGACAGCGACATGAAGAACGGCGCGAAGCCGGTCCCGAAGGTGTCCGCCTCGTTGAGCGTCTTCTCCTTCAACAGCACCGGCGTGGTCAGCGCCGATGCCACCGAGTCGCGCTGGGCCTCGGTCCGGTTGGGCACCTTGCCCAGGACGGTGGAGAAGCCCTTGTCCAGCTTCTCTGCGCCAGCCGACAGGTCCTCGATGATCGCCGCAAACTCGGCCGCGCCGTCGACCAGCTCGTCGCTTCCGCCGGCGAGCTGGTTGACGCCCTCGTCCAAGGTGGCGATGTCCTTGCGGAGTGCGTCCGCCTGAGCACGCACCTCACCGATCGCATCGGCATCACCCTGATCGACCAGGCCGGACAGCGTTGCATTGACCTCGTTCAGCCGCCCCGAGGCCGCCTGAAGCTGTGTGGCCACCTCCTGGGCCGGTGGCAGGTCGACCGCCTGCAGCTTGGCCACTGCGTCGTTGAGCTCTGCGGTGACTTCGGCGATCTTCGCTTGGTGAGGTTGTCCCCCCGTGAGGGACGCAACCGCTGCGCTGAAGTCCTCGGGGATCACGATGACGAAGTAGTACTTGCCGCTTTCGAGGTCGGCCATCGCCGCCTTCTCGGTCTTCACCTTCGTCCACCCCACCGAACGGGTTCCAGAAGGTCCACAGGTAGAGGGCGCCGTACAGCAGCGGCATCTGGATGACGGTGACGATGGCCAGGCGGGGAAGGGAGAAGTGGAAGTAGCGGCGGGCGTCGCTTCCGAGGGAGAGACCGGCGATCATTGGCTGGCCTCCTGGCCACTGGTGCTGTAGGTGGGAACGGCCGACATGTCGCTCAAGTCGACCACTTTGATGTTCCAATCGGCCGGGGGGCGGTTGGAACAGCCGACGATGATCGACTGCCCCTTGCCCAACTCCACCAGGCGGGCAGCACCTGGGACTGGTCGTCATCGCTGGTCACATCGTCGAGTCGGCCGACGACGAGGAGGGGCGGGCGCCCGATGTTGGCGAGGGAGATCTTCAACAGCAGCTGTTGAATCACCGGCAGGTTCTCGACGATGTCGCCCAGCCGGGGCACGGGCACGTCGCCGAACGTGCCGGAGCACAGCGCCCTCAGGGCGGCGTCGTCAGCCTTGGGAACCCACTTGAAGAACGGCGAGTTCCAACGCAGGTACTCGGTGACGATGCTGCGCACCATCACCGCCGGGTCGATGCCGTCGATCTCGTCGAGGCAACACACCGCCGAGTCCTTGAACGTGGCGCGTGGGTCGTTGGTGTGACCCATGATCATCAAGGTTCCTGCTGACAGGTGCCTGCGTCCGCTGAGGGCCAGCAGCAAGGCCGTGCGCGGCACGCTGGCCGGCGCCAGCAGCCTCGTCACGCCGCCGCTTTCCAAGTCGAGGTCGAGGGGACCAAACATGTGGCCCCGTTCCTCGGTCAGCGCGATCTGTGCCGCGGCGACCAGGGGCCCGGCCCCCGCTGCGGGGCCCGCGTCCACCGCCGCGTCGTCATCGTCCACTGCACGGTCCTTCTTGGGGTTCTCTGAATCGTTCATGCGGTGCGCGCAGCGCTTCAGATGCCCATGCCGGCGAGCAGCGCCTTGGTAACGTCGCCGCCCAGAGCGTCCAGCTGGCTGGTCAGCATCGCCCGGGGCTCATTGGCCTCCTCGATCGCCGACAGGTCAAACGACGTCCAGCTGAAGGCGTCGTAAGAGCGGAAGAAGAACTGCCCACGGCTCAGGTCGGCCATGTTGGTCCACACGGTGTACTCGGTGGGGGGACCGGCGTTACCGCTGTCGATGCCTTGAGACTTCATGCCTTGGGCGCCACCGGTCGCCGGGCTGGTCGAGAGGGCGCGGGGCCGGTCGAAGTTGTTCATGATGCGCGACAGGTTGTGCATCGCCTTGTCGGGGCGGGCGACCTTCTCGGTGAAGTTGGAGTAGAAGACCGCGCGGATGAAGCGCCCAACCGAGGTGCTCGACCCGGGCAGGGCGGCGGTGGCGATGCCGGAGTCCGGCTGCTTGACGTCGAACGGGCCGGACGCTGCCGAGCTCTGGTCGACGTTGGTGAGGTGCGTCCAGTTGCCCAGGTTGGTCAGGTGCCACGGGAAGGTGGGCCCGTTGGTCATCACGCCGAGCGGGTTGTCGTAAATCTCCTGTTCACCGTCGAGCCACTCGATGACGATCGACGCGCCGGACTCGAAGCCGCTGCATTACACCACTTGTCGGTTCATTTCACGGTGAGGTGCAAGCCGGCACTCAGGTACGGACCTCGAAGAAATCCCAGATGACCCTGGTGGCGTCGATCTGAGTCGAAACGGGACCGAGCAGCCCCTCATACGCGCCCATGCCGACGCTGCCGGGCCAGCTGTGCTCGCCGCCGTCGATCACGTACAGCTCGACGTCCATGTCGTCCCTGCAGCCCGGCCAGACCTGCAGGCTGACACCCGGCCCCACCTCCTCGGCGGTCGACTCCTCGATCGGCTCGGCGTCGCACCCCGCTCGCTTCGCCCACGCGGCCGACGAGGCGAGTGCACCAGGGCGTTCGAGCATGAACGTCAGCCCGGCGGTGGTCTCGGGGCTCAGGCCCAGGTTGGCCGGGCCCTCCCCGATGCCGCCATCGAAGGGGATGAACCGGTCGCCGGTGCCGTGAAAGGACAGCACCGGCTTGGCGACGTCCGGCGCGCATCCCTTCGGGTCGTACAGCCCGGAGACCGTCGCCAACACGGCGATGCGGTCGGACAACCCGCAGGTGACAATCGACGCGAACACCCCGCCCACGGCGAAGCCGGTGGCCAGCACCCGCTCGGGATCGATGCACGTGGTGGCCTCCACGTCATCGAGCACGTCCGCGACAAAGGCCACGTCGTCGGTCCAGCCGTCGGTGTCGACGTAGTTCCAGGTGAGCAACGCTCCGGCACCGTTGACCGGCTCGGGAGTGACGACGACGGCGCCCACTTCGTCAGCGAGCACCGACCCGTCGGCATCGGCCTTGGTGAACCCGCTGAACTCGGTTTCCATCTCGGCCGGGGAGTAGGCCGGGAAGTCGAGCACCAACGGCGCCGCATCCCCGGCCCCCCCACCATCTCCGTCTACATCGCCAGGTCCACCACGGGGGATGTAGCGGAGGTAGGAGCGCTCCCGGCCGCCGCTGGTGATCGTTACCATCGACTCGCCCGGTTCGGGTCGCTTGGCCTCGCACCCGCCGGACGCCGCACCCGTCGTCGCTGCGCTGGTCGAAGTGGCACTCGCTGCGCTGCTCGTTGACGGAACGGAAGCTGGATTGGATGCTGCGCCGTCGCCGCCACCACAGCCCGCAAGAGTCAGCGCAATGGCGGCCATTCCGGTAACGATTCGGCCGCCGGCGAGGAGAGTCATGAGAGACGACCGTACTCCCAGGTCAGAAGCTTCTCAGAGGCGCCCAGGGCGTCGAAGGTGCTGGTCGGCCCCACCCGCCCCGCTCATTCATTCTGAGAAACCTGTTCGATGACGGAACAGGCACTGCTCAGAGAGAACAGCGCCTTCGAAATGAGAACGGGTCGTGAAACCCCATGGCTCCCCTCCTCCGCGCCGACCCGCTCCACCACACTGATACGTGGGAAACGAGCGCAAGGACACACGCGGGACCGACGCCGAGGGGCGCTTACCGGTTGACGCGCTCGGGCGAGGAGCTCGGCGCAACCCTTGACGACGTGGGACGCTGGGCGATCAGGTGGCTGAGCCGAACAGCCACCCCTGACCCCCACGCTTGACCGCCACCGCCGCAACAACCACAGCACGCCTCGCCCGACAGGCTCGACCCACCGCACTCCCAGACGCGGCCGACGCTAGCTCCGAGCGGCGACCAGCTCGACGCCATACCGGCTGAGTACCCGGTCGGCGGTGACCAATGCCGGCACGTCCAACTGCGCCTGAGCGACGAGCATGCGAGCGAACGGATCACGATGGTGCATCGACAGTTGTCCGAGCGCAACCTTGATTCCCAGTTCCCACGGCGTGACCGCAGAGAAGAACACCTCGGAGGCCTGCTCCAGCTTGGAACGACACTCAGGCCCCATCTCGTTGTTCCTCTCGAGCCGCCACAGGGCGACGTGGCTGTCGACCAGCAGCCTCACAGCAACGGAGACTCGGCGGACTCGTCGAAGCGTGCGACTACCTGCTTCGGCCTAGCGAGTCAGCTCGGATAAGCGACTCTTCGCCTCGTGCGTGTTCACGACAAGGGCCGACATGGGCAGAGCTTAACTAAGCCTTAGCTCAGCCCGGACTGTCGGCATCAGCGCGACGGCGAGGGACGCTCGGTAACCATGCCGACCAGGCCGCGGAGAACCAGCGCCAAGCCGGGCACCAGCAGCCACAGACCGAGCACAAACCCGTTGGCGACCAACATGATCCCGACGCCGAGGACCAACGGCCACAGCGACGATTCCACCGCCCCGCTCCCCCCGGGCTCGGCCCCGCCGCCGACCCCGCCGCCGACCTCGACGCGCTCGTCGCCTACGTTGGCAGCCTGGTCGGGCCCGGCGGTCCCGGGCCGGCGATCCCCGAGGTCGACGTCGCCGACCCGGACCTGGCGCTGGGCGGCGAGTTGTACCGGGCCAACTGTGCGGCATGCCACAACGCCTCCGGTTCGGGTGGCGCGCTCAGCCAGGGCCGGGCTGCACCGACGCTGTGGAACGCAACGGCGACCCAACTGGTCGAGGCGATGCGCACCGGGCCCGGACAGATGCCGGTGTTCGGCCCCGACACGCTCTCCCGCTCGGAGGCGGACAACATCGCCGCCTATGCCCTCACGCTGAGCAACCGCGAGGGCCGGGGCGGCTTCGACCTGGGGGCGATCGGGCCGGTGCCCGAGGGGTTCGTCGCCTGGGTGGCGCTGACCACGGTGCTCTTCGGCGTCATGCGCTGGATCACCCGCCGGCCCAAGCCCGCCAACTCCGACGACGATCGGGGCAAGTGGTGAGCGGCCACTCCGACGACAGCGAGACGAAGACCGGCGACGACCGGGGGACCGACAGCGACGGGCCGATCGATCCGGCGCTCGTTCCCCGGGCCGAGGACGCCCACCTGATCATCGGCGGCCGGGTCACCGTGCCGGTCCTGGCCTTCGCGGTGGCGATCCTCGCCTCGATTGCGCTGGCCTGGGTGTACGCCATCGGGGGCCAACCACAGGCGGAGGGCATCTTCCTGGCGCTGGCGTTGGCCGGCATCGGCATCGGCCTGGTGTCGTGGGCGCACCGCTTCCTTCCCGCCGAGGAGGTCGAGGAGCACCGGGCGCCGCTCGCCTCGCCGGCGGCGGAGCTCGAGGCCCTGGAGGACGACCTGGACCTCGCCGACGAGGAGGTGGGCCGCCGCAAGATCCTGGTGCGCATGCTCGGCGGCGTCGCTGCCGCATTCGGCGTCGCCGTGCTGTTTCCCCTCCGGTCACTGGGCCCGCGTCCGGGTCAAGGGCTGACCACCACGCCGATGGGCAAGGGCGTGCGCCTGGTAACGCCCGAAGGTTCGCCGGTGAAGCCCGGCGACATCGCCACGTCGGGCGTGCTGACCGTCATGCCCGAGGGCCACCTCGACGATGCCAACTCCCCCACCCTGCTGATCCGCCTGACCGCCCAGCAGTTCGGCCCCCAGACCAGCCGCGAGGGCTACGGGTTGGGCACCCTGGTGGCGTTCTCCAAGATCTGCACCCACGCCGGTTGCCCGGTCGGACTGTACGAGTCCAACCAGGGCCTGCTGTTCTGCCCCTGCCACCAGAGCACGTTCGACGTCACCAAGGGATGCAAAGTGATCTTCGGTCCGGCCCCCCGGGACCTGCCCCAGTTGCCGATCGGCATGGACGACGACGGATATCTCGTGGCCGAAGGCGATTTCGAACGGCCGGTCGGGCCCGGCTTCTGGACCCAGGACCGCGACTCGTGAGCGCCCCCAAGCCGGTGCTCACCGTGCGGCTGCTCACCTGGTTCGACGAGCGGCTCGGCGGGGCGAAGTACACCAGGAAGCTGCTCGACAAGGTGTTCCCCGACCACTGGTCGTTCCTCTTCGGCGAAGTGGCGCTCTACAGCTTCGTCGTGCTGTTGCTCACCGGAACGTGGCTGTCGTTCTTCTACGAGCCGTCGTTTCAGAGCGTCGTGTACAACGGCAGCTTCGAGAAGCTGCAGGGCGTCGAGATGTCGGCGGCGTACAGGTCGGCGATCTCGCTCAGCTTCGACGTGCGAGCCGGCCTGGTGATGCGCCAGATCCACCACTGGGCGGCGCTGATCTTCGTGGCGGCGATCGTCGTGCACATGGCCCGCATCTTCTTCACCGGCGCCTTCCGCAAGCCCCGTGAGATCAACTGGGTGGTCGGCGTCACCATGCTGCTGCTGGGCATGGTGAACGGATTCGCCGGCTATTCGCTGCTCGACGACCAGCTGTCGGCGGTCGGGCTGCGCATCGCCAACTCGATGATCCTGTCCATCCCGGTCGGCGGCACCTGGCTGTCGTCGCTGGCGTTCGGGGGCCCCTACCCGGGACCCGACACCCTGCAGCGCCTGTTCGTCGCCCACGTGCTGTTGGTGCCGGCTCTGCTCACCGGGCTGATCGGCGTGCACCTGGCGCTGCTGATCCGGTCCAAACACACCCACTTCCCGGGCAAACGGGAGCGCGAGGACAACGTGGTCGGCCAGCGCCTATGGCCCACCTACGCTGCCAAGGCGATCGGGCTGTTCTTCCTCACCGCCGCCCTCCTCGCACTGCTGGGCGGCGTCGCACAGATCAACGCCATCTGGAACTACGGGCCCTTCCGGGTGGCCAACGTGTCGTCGGCCTCCCAGCCCGACTGGTACATGGGCTGGCCGGACGGGGCGCTGAGGCTGTTCCCCAACTGGGAGATCCGCCTCGGCGGCTACACGGTGGCCAACGTGTTCTTCCCCGGGGTGCTGCTCATCGGCGCAGTGTTCACGCTGATCTACCTGTGGCCGTGGATCGAGGCGCGCAAGTTCGGCGACGACGAGACGCACAACGTGCTCGAGCGGCCCCGCGACAATCCCCGCCGCACCGGGATCGGCGTGGGCGGGCTGACCTTCCTCGGCGTCCTGCTGGTCGCCGGAAGCTCCGACGTGATCTCGATCACCTTTGGCCTGTCGGTCAACGCCGTGATCTGGAGCCTGCGGATCCTGCTGTTTGTGCTGCCGCCGATCACTGGGCGCATCACGGTCCAGCTGTGCCGGGAACTGCAGGCCCGGGATCGTGCGACGGCGGTGGTCGAGACCGGGGCAGCCGGGGATCGCCCCCAGGTGGACTCGACCGGCTGAGGCGGGCTTCCCCGGTAGCGCAGGGCTCAGCCTGTTGAGGCGAGGGCCGCACGGCGCTCGCGCCGCCTGCGGCGCACCAAGCGCTGACGTTCCACAGCGGTGGCACCGCCCCACACGCCCTCTTTCTCGCGGACGGTGATGGCGAACTCAAGGCAGTCCTGACGCACCGGGCACTCCGCGCACACCGCCTTGGCCCGTCCCGCTTCCTCGTCGGAGGGAGGGTAGAAGATGCTCGATTCGAGGCCTGCACACGAGGCGCTGCGTTGCCAACTCTGCATGGTCAGAACATTACGGTCCCGTAACGACCAGCTCAAAATTTCTTACGAAATAAGGTCGACCGGTCGGCAATTTGATGACAGAAACGCACCAGACACTCGGGGCCCACCCTGGGTTCTGCCCCAACCGGACCGCCCCGGACCGGCGGTGCCGGCCGCTCAGTCCTGCCGCAGGTCGGCGATCAGCTCAGCCGCGGTGCCCTCGCCCAGGGTCACCGACGCCTGGTACTCGGGGTGGTTGACCGCCAACTCCACCGGGCCGGAGGCAAACGTCTCGACCTGGGCGGGGGTCAGCTCGAAGCCGATGTAGTGGACCGAGGCGGTGATCTCCTCGCGGGTCAGCTGGGCCTCGTGTTCGGCCTCGGGCGTGTCGACGATGACCGACCCGTCGGACAGGCGCAGCTCGATCGAGCGCTCGATGCCGACCAGCTTGGGCAGCCAGGTGCGCAGGTCCTCATCGTTGGTCAACTCGACGAACAGGGTGGCCGACAGGTTGCCCGGCTGGGGGATGAGCGGGTTATAGGTCTCCAGTTCCTCGATGATCTGCGCGTCGGTCTCCATGCGCTCCACCCGGGCCATTTCCTGGATCTGAAAGCGCATCGTGTCGCGGTTTTCAAACCTGTCTCTTATACACATCTGACGCTGCCGACGATCTACTCTGTGTAGATCTCGGTGGACGCCGTATCATTAAAAAAAAACAAAACTTCAAAAAAAAAATAGGCAAAAACTATCGATTAACTTACAGCTATACACATAGTACAATTGCAGTTAATGTACATGCGATTGTACGCAGATCATACAGTTCTATACAAGCAA
>ERZ1026810.1009-NODE-1009-length-12201-cov-3.182375_pt1 | contig 12201 bp, 10 predicted proteins | sample MGYA00520872_ERZ1026810 | MGnify/ENA primary metagenome ERZ1026810 (study PRJEB33270, sample SAMEA104284477) | anaerobic digester metagenome | biome: Anaerobic digester microbiome; feature: mesophilic sludge digester; material: Anaerobic digester biomass... | reverse complement strand
TGGGTCTCGTCTGTTGTTATACACTCTTGATACTCGTGTATGCTCTGATGTTGTTTCTTTTTTTTTTTTTAATGATACGGCTACCACCTAGATCTACACAGAGTAGATCGTCGGCAGCGTCAGATGTGTATAAGAGACAGTCGTAGTATAAAGCTCATTAGAACATACGGTAGCATCTTCACCAGCAACAACTACTGGGAGCATCTGGAAGCATAACTCCATAAAGTCTTCTGCCGAAACAATACATGGATTAATTGCCTCTGCAGCTACACCTAAGGTAATACATTGTTGAGGATAGTCAACAGTGGGACTTGGGCAATATTCCGGTTCTAGAATATTTTCATCATCATATTTACCACCTCCATTAGTTGTAAACCACTGAATTCTACTATAATTTGAAGCCTCTACTAACCCTTCAAAGTTCATGCATTCCTCTTCGCAAATGGTATAAGAGTCAGGAATGATATTAATTGAGGGTTCTGCTTGAAGGAAAATTGAAGTTACTGAAACAACTTGATCACAAGCTTCCTCAACATGAACAGTTAATGTAAAGGTAATCAAACCGCAATTTTCAAGATCATTCGGACCAAAAGAATAAGTAGGTTGTGCAATGGCAGGATCATCAAAAGAACCATCACCTGTGGATGTCCATAGGATTACCCTTGTAATGTCAATATCAAAATGCGGGCATGTAGCTTCATCTGGTGGATACCAAATATCAAATTCAACTACAGCGTTATCAAATGTATAGGTCGCAGTTTCGGCTGTTACACATAGTTCAGCTGGGTCTCCTGCAAACACATTTGTTGGCTCTACAAAGAAAAGGTACATAAAATCTTCGTCAGCCACCTCACAAGGATCAATAGCTGAAGCAGAAACTCCTAATATAACATAGCGCTGTGGTAAGTCAACAGTTGGTGAAGGATTATAAGTAGGTTCCAGCACGATTTCATTTGGCGTATAAGTACCTCCTCCATTGGTTGTAAACCACTGAATCATATCATAATTTTCAGCTTCCACCTTTCCGGTAAAATCGTAATTTTCGTCAAAACAAACGAAATCATAATCAGGAATGATATTGATGGATGGAGAAGCCTGAAAATCAAAGGTAACTGATTCAGTAAGCTCGCCACACTCTAAGGTTACAACAGTTAAAGTGAGCTCAACGCCTGCTAAGTCAGCTTCGCTAGGATAATAAACAGCATTTGCAATAAATGCATTGTCGAAAGTACCTGTGCCATTTGTTGCCCATAATAAAGAGAGGTGTGTTGGCACGACAGGATCAAGTTGAATTTCTAAACCTGGAACGGCGCAAAGTGTTGCATCATCGCCGGCTGAAAGATTAGAAACCTGTACTGTAACAAAAGCTTCGGCAGTCAATAAGCCTGAAGTTGCTACGACTTTAAAATTTGTCGTCTTGTCAACATAAACGACAAAAGTTTCACCAGTTCCAAGGCTAGTTCCGTTGTCAAACCACTCCCACGTATCAACAGGGTCACCAGCAAGTAGGGTTCCGGTTAATGTAACATCAGCGCCCGATCCGCATATTAATGTAGGATCGGCACTGGCTGCGATAGAAAAAGTTGGTCCCATCAAGCTGATAACTTCAGTAAAACCAAAAACAGTAAATGTTTCTGGTCCATCTAATTCAGCTTCACACCAGAAGTCATCTCCGCCGACATGAGCACGCCACAGGAATGACTCCATTGGGTCAAAACCATCTTTTTCAGATGTAGTAGGGTCATTTCCAAAAGCAGAAAAAGCATTTGCAACACCTTCGGTGTATTGAACGTTTCCTCCGCATTTCAAAACCCCGCCATCATTGTAAAATACTCCAACCCAATCGCCAGTTGAAATAGGTACGCCATCAATTTCCGGCGTAACGCTAGCTGGGATTGAGAGAACATGAGTAAACAACGTTTCTGTTGTTTCCCAACCTGCTGGCTGCGCGGTTGCCAAGAATGGCACCAGTAACATAACCAGCAGGAATTTACACTTGTAAACTTTAGATAACATGTAATCCTCCTTTTTTAAGGTTTAATAATTAAATGATTAAAATAAATTATTTTCATTTTAATAAAATAAAATTGCAAAAAACGGAACAAATATACTATAAATTCTATTTGCACGACAAAAACAAGAAAAAAAAAGCAATTTTAAGAATTTTTAACATTTAACAACTCTCAATGAAAAAATTATTGTTTTTCATCTTTGCAAAGATAGAATTAATCTTTAAACAATCAGTTTACAATATTTAAATAATTTGATGTATGTAATCAACAAAGTAAGTATTGTTCTGAATGACACTAAATTAAGGTTGGTTTAATAAAATTGATAGTTCAACTTAAATAGACTTCCTATTGATTAATTCGGGTTTATATTTTCAAATTAACCTATTTTTGTCGTCTAACAAAAAAGATTTTTTTGGTATTATATTAATTTAAGGTGTATGTTCGAAAGCTTAAGTGAGAAGTTAGACAGGTCGTTTAAAATATTGAAAGGTCAGGGAAAGATTACTGAAATTAACGTTTCCGAGACCCTGAAAGAGGTGCGTAAAGCATTACTTGATGCCGATGTAAGTTACAAAATAGCTAAGCAATTCACTGATGAAGTTAAAGAGAGAGCTTTGGGTCAAAATGTCTTGACAGCTATTTCGCCGGGTCAATTAATGATTAAAATTGTACACGACAACCTGACAGAGCTGATGGGAGGTGAACATACCGACATCAATATTAAAGGCGACCCTGCAATAATTTTAATTGCCGGCTTACAAGGCTCGGGGAAAACAACTTTTTCAGCAAAACTTGCTAATTATTTAAAACAGAAAAAAGGCAAACGCCCCTTACTTGTTGCCGGCGACGTCTATCGTCCGGCTGCCATTAATCAGTTGCAGGTATTGGGTAATACAATAGATGTAGAAGTCTATACTGAAGAGGGCAGTATGGAACCTGTAAAAATTGCCCGTAACTCTATCAACCATGCAAAAGCAAACGGATATAATGTAGTGATTGTGGATACTGCCGGCCGCCTTGCTATTGATGAGCAAATGATGGATGAAATTAGCTCTATAAAAGAGGCTTTAAAACCACAGGAGACTCTTTTCGTCGTTGATGCCATGACAGGACAAGACGCCGTGAACACCGCCAAAGCATTTCACGACCGGCTAAACTTCGAAGGTGTTGTTCTTACAAAATTAGATGGCGACACAAGGGGTGGAGCCGCTTTAACAATTAAAGCTGTAGTTAGTAAACCCATAAAATTTGTTGGAATCGGCGAAAAAATTGACGCATTAGACGTCTTCTACCCAAAACGTATGGCCGACAGAATCTTAGGGATGGGAGACATCGTATCGTTAGTAGAAAAAGCTCAAGAACAATTCGATGAACAGGAAGCCAGGAAACTACAGAAAAAAATTGCTAAAGATCAGTTTAACTTTAATGATTTCCTTGCGCAGATAAAGCAAATCAAAAAAATGGGTAACGTAAAAGATCTTATGAGTATGATACCAGGAATGGGCAAAGCAATAAAAAACCTCGATATTGACGACGACGCATTTAAACATGTAGAGGCTATAATTTATTCCATGACACCCAGCGAAAGAGATAATCCTAAAATCATCAACGGCAGTCGCCGTAAAAGAATAGCCTTAGGAAGCGGCACGGATATCCAGGAGGTTAACCGTTTGATTAAACAATTTGATGAAACACGCCGTATGATGAAAATGATGACTACAAGTGGTGGAAAGGGGATGATGAAAATGATGCAAAATATGCAGGGGGCAAAAAGATAAATATCAAATAGGAGAAAAATCGAATCGCTATGATTTTCAACCTAAAAGTTACTCTGGCAAAATGAATGGCTTAATATGCAGAACTTACACTATAAAGAATTAAAAAGAATAAATATTCTAAACTCATTCAGTATTTAAACATCTTACAAAGAATTTCTTTAACAAAAAATAATATGCAAATTATTGACGGAAAAGCTGTAGCAGCAGCAATTAAAGAGGAGATCAAAGCAGAGGTTGCCCAGATCATTGATAATACTGATGAATCTCCACATCTCTCGGCTATCTTGGTCGGTCATGATCCTGCCAGTGAAACATACGTTGCAAGTAAGGAAAAAGATTGCAAATCGGTTGGCATGATGTCATCCGTGTATCGTTTGAGCGAACGTACAACTGAATCTGAACTTTTAGAAACTATTAATTTCCTTAATCAAGACGAAGAAATTAATGGATTTATCGTACAATTACCACTTCCACGCCATATTAATGTCGAGAAAATAATTGGATCCATTGATCCTAAGAAAGATGTAGATGGATTTCACCCATACAATCTTGGTAAAATGATGCTTGGACAGGAGAGTTTCTTTCCTGCTACGCCTTATGGCATTGTAGAGCTTTTGAGAAGATATAAGATTGATACCGCTGGCAAACACTGTGTTGTATTAGGACGTAGTAACATAGTAGGGACTCCGTTAAGTGTTATGCTATCGAGAAAAAGCGATCCGGGTAATTGTACCGTTACTATTTGTCATTCACAAACTCGTAATATCAAAGAACATACGACTCAGGCCGATATTCTTATAGCAGCTATTGGGCAGCCCGAATTTGTAACCGCGGATATGGTAAAAGAGGGAGCAGTTGTAATAGATGTGGGTATTCACCGAATAGCAGATCAGTCAAAGCGATCAGGATATTCCCTTACCGGCGATGTCAATTACAACGAAGTAGCCGCTAAATGCAGCTATATTACGCCAGTACCGGGAGGTGTTGGTCCTATGACAAGTGTTGCACTTCTGATGAATACCTTGAAAGCATTTAAAGCAAACAGAAAATAGTCATTTAAATCCACACCTTATTGTCGCATCATTTTCTTCAACGAAAAAAAACAGTATTACCTACCTGTGTTAAATCCAAAATTTATAAGTTACGAACAGAAAAGACATTTTGAAGAGGGCAAGCTTTTGCCTGTTATGGAGGCTTTTTATACACTTCAGGGCGAAGGTTACAACACTGGCGAGGCCGCTTTTTTCATAAGGATTGGAGGCTGTGATGTAGGCTGCCGCTGGTGCGATATCAAAGAATCGTGGAACCCTGAAATACATCCGCTCACAAGTACGCTTCAGGTAGTGGAACAAGCTGCCGCCTACCCTTCAAAAGCTGTGGTAGTTACTGGTGGAGAACCTTTAATGTATAACCTCAACTATCTTTGCGCCGAGCTGAAAAAAAATTCTATAAAAACTTATCTTGAAACATCAGGCGCTTACCCTCTCTCCGGTCAATGGGACTGGATATGCCTCTCTCCTAAAAAAAACAGCGCTCCAATTGACAGTATAACCTCTATTGCAAATGAGCTGAAAGTTATCATTTTTAATGACGGCGATCTGACGTGGGCCGAAAAATATGCTAATTTAGTGAGCAATAAATGTAAATTATACCTCCAACCCGAATGGAGCCGTTCAAAATTTATGACACCAGTTATCATCGAGTACATAAAAAAATATCCGAAATGGAAAATCTCATTACAATCTCATAAATTCATGAACATTCCATAGTCATTAAAAATGTTAGTTATGTAAATAAAACTCATTTAATAATAAGCGTACTGAAATATAACAAATTAAGACATCTCTTTTGTGCGGTATTTGGAAGTGGGACCTGTAAAACAAAAATTATTTTCCAACATTAAAAAAAACTCTGAAACACGGATTTATAACTTTTCGAGAAATGAAATCCTTTAAAAGGCTTTCCTAACAAGTAAAAATGGACAACACTACAATATCGTTTTTAAACAGCGGCAAAAAAACCATCGCTTCATCAGCGTTAGTTGTTTTGATAAACTCAAAGCGTATGGCTTTTTTGTATTTAAAATTAGCATCAATTATCAGATCTCTTTTGGTGGTTATTTTTTTAGTTTCAAGCATTTATGTAAGCTTGGCTCAAACACTTACAACTACATCGAAAAAAGCAATCAGGTTATATCATGAGGGGAGAAATCATTTTGCTCTTTTGGAATACGAACAGGCTGAACTAAAACTGAAAAAAGCTATTGGTACCGATAAAAATTTCCTTGAAGCTTACATGCTTCTTGGCGATATCTACCGAACACAAAATAAAAACATGTATGCTGTAGAAACATATAAAACAGCAATAGAAATCAACCCTGATAAATATCCTGAAGTCTTCTATTTTTATGGTATTCTTTGTTTTGAGATGCAGCAATACCAATTATGTATAGAACAACTTGAACAGTTTAAAAACTATAACATAATCAATGAGGCAAGGCAGAGAGAGGCCGATTATTACCTTGCCTCTGCCCGATTTGCACAACGATCGCTAAAAAACCCGGTACCTTTTCAACCTATTAACCTTGGAACAAATATTAATAGCGCCAATGATGAATTTATAAACGCAGTAAGTACAGATGAGCTTAAGATTTACATAACAGCTGAAGAGGCCGTACAAGGTTTGGTCGGCGTTTCCGACAGATTTTTCATTTCCTATCGTGATGATCTTAACTCGGCTTGGCAACCAATAGCATTGCTACCGCCACCGCTCAACTCGGAGGATACTCAAGGGGCGCTGAGTCTAACGCACGATGGCAGATATCTACTTTTTGCCGGCTGCCAGTGGTCTGATGGCTATGGAAGCTGCGATATATATGCTGTTAAAACTGTTGGTAAAAACATTGGCAAGCCTCAAAACTTAGGTCATACCTTAAACAGCACAGCCTGGGATTCACAACCATGCCTTGCTCCGGATGGCAGAACGCTATATTTTTCCAGTACCAGAAAAGGTGGATATGGAAAATCCGATATTTGGAGAAGCTATCTGCAGGATAATGGCGAATGGAGCACACCGGAAAACCTTGGAGAGACAATAAACACCTACGGATCCGAAATGTCACCCTATATTCATGCTGATGGCAAGACGCTTTACTTCTCTTCCGACCGACACCCAGGCATGGGAGGTATGGACCTCTTTGTGGCAAAAATGGACAGCGCCGGTAATTGGGAAAAACCTGTTAACCTTGGATATCCAATAAACACATCGGGCGATGAAATTAACATTATTGTAAATGCAAGAGGTGATAAGGCCTATATTTCAGCAAGACTACCTGAAGGAAACGGCGGATTTGACATTTATGAGTTTGAAGTCTATCCCGAAATAAGACCTAAGCCTTCGACCTACGTAAAAGGGATAGTCGTTGATGCAAAAACCAATAATCCGTTGTTATCCTATTTTACATTGACAGAGATAAATGCAGGGAAAGATATTATCACATCATTTTCTGACGAAAAAACCGGCGAATTTTTACTATGTCTTCCGATAAACAGAGATTATGCTTTAAATGTATCAAGGGAGGGGTATTTGTTTCACAGTGAGCATTTTTCTCTGACCGACTACAAGGAAGTTTTCGAGCCATATCTGCTGAATATCGCTTTGAACCCTATAATCCCGGGCGAAGTTACAATAATGAGAAATATCTTTTTCGATTCCGGTAAAGCAAACTTAAAGGATGAGTCGTTAGCTGAATTAAACAAATTATACGAATTTCTTATTCAAAATCCTTCTATAGCTGTTGAAATTAGCGGGCATACTGACGACGTAGGAAGCGAGGATTACAATATGACCCTTTCTGATCAACGAGCTCAGGCGGTAACTGACTTTTTGGTTGCCAAAGGCATTGATAGCAACAGACTACAACACAAAGGATATGGTTTTACCAAGCCGTTAACCACAAACCAAACTCAGGAAGGAAGAGCTAAAAATCGCCGAACGGAAATAAAGGTCATTGAGATGCCAAAATGAGAATATAAAATTATCTTCATCATTTTAGTTCCTGCCTCAACATGTTAAGAGCGGCAAGAGCTGCTCTTCGGATATTTCGATCACGGTGTTCGCCAAAGTGGAACCTATGGGACACCACCTTTTCAGAAGTGGCAACTGCTATCCAGGTTGTTCCAACCGGTTTCTCTTCCGATCCGCCATCCGGGCCGGCAACACCGGTTACGGCAATTGAATAGTCAGTTTGTAAATTTTTACGAACACCCTCGGCCATTTGCCTAACAACCACTTCGCTAACAGCGCCATTATCTATTATTGCTTGTCTGGCAACATTTAATTGAGAAACTTTAACCTCATTTGAATAAGCAACTACTGATCCTTTGAAATAGAAAGAGCTACCCGGTATGCTGGTAATCAGATGTGCTATATATCCACCTGTACAGCTTTCGGCAGTACTTAAAGTTTTGCCTGACATCCTCAAAAGTTGGCCAACAACGCTTTCCATACTATCATTATCAAACCCAAAAACCAAATCAGGGATAATATGCAACAACTTAACCTGCTCCTCATTTAATTGATTTTCGAGTAATGATTTATTATTTCCAACTGCTGAAAGCCTCAGACGTACAACGCCGGGCTGTGGCAAATAAGCAAGTTTTATGTTCGATGGCAGGTTATCTTCCCATGCTTCAATAGTCTGAGCTAAAAAAGATTCACCAACACCATGGGTTAATATCGTTTTATGCAAAATGTAAAGGGTATTATTAACTTTTGCCAGTTTAGGAGCTATTTGATTTATAAATATTGACTTCATCTCAAACGGCACTCCCGGCATAGATATAAATATTTTACCATCCTTTTCAAACCACATCCCAGGCGCTGTTCCTTCAGGATTTGGGATGGGAGTACATGCCGCCGGTATAGATGCTTGTTGGCGATTAATTTCGGTCATCAAAAAGCCTCGTTGTCTGAATAGACGTTCCACATTTTCGTATGCATCCTGATTAAACACAAGATAGGTGTCAAAAAATTCGCAAAGCGCCAATTTTGTAACATCGTCTTTTGTTGGCCCCAATCCACCGGTTAACAAGATTATATCAGCGTGTCGGGAGACTTCGGTAAGGGTTTTTATTATCTCTTCGTGGCTGTCGGATATAGTTGTAATCTGGTGTACTTTTATCCCAAGAAGGTTTAACTGCTCTGCCAACCAGGCTGAGTTGGTGTCAACTACTTGGCCTATCAACAACTCATCGCCAATCGTAATTATCTCTGCTTCCATCTAATATTAAAGTCTGGATTAATATTACTTTTGCAATCTTTTTATTGCAAAATTAGAATTATTCGCTTGTGGGATATGAAAAGAATTAAAGATTCCGAATTAATCATAAATAGTGATGGTAATATTTACCATATTAACATAAAACCGGGCATTCTGGCTGAGAATATAATTTTAGTAGGTGATCCGGCCCGGGTTTCAAAAATTTCAAGACGTTTTAGCAAAATTGAACATCAAAGTCAAAATCGTGAAATAATAACAAACACAGGGATATACAATGGCATACCTATTTCGGTTGTTTCAACCGGAATGGGTACCGACAATATAGACATCATCATAAATGAGCTTGACGCACTTGCTAACATTGATTTTAAAACAAGAGAGCCGAAAAAATCGTTCACCAAGCTAAATCTGATACGAATTGGCACCTCTGGAGCCATTCAGCCCGATATTGCAATCCATTCTATTGTTGCCTCCACACATGGAGTCGGTTTAGATGGGCTTTTATATTTTTATAATAGCGATCATGTAATTGAAAAAGAGCTAACGAAAGAGTTTATAGCTCAAACCGGCAGCTTCAGTAATTTACCAAAGCCATATATCGTCTCTTGTTCCGAAAAGTTAATGAAAAAAGTCGGTCATGATCTGTTTCAAGGTATCACGGCAACAGCGCCAGGCTTTTATGGGCCGCAAGGGCGTACAATAAGGATTCCGCTTAGGCATGTGGAGCTATCGGAAAAAATCAAAAACTTTAGCTTTGAAAGACATAGGGTGTTGAATTTCGAAATGGAGACCTCAGCATTGTATGGATTAGGGAAATTACTCGGACATGACGCACTAACAATATGCGCTGTTATAGCCAATCGTGCCACAGGTGATTTTGCAGTAGATTATAATAAAACAATTGATGAGATGATCGGGTTGGTACTCGATAGGATTACCAGTTAATTTTTGTTAGAAGGAACAGGTAAGATCTTTTTAAATCTCAATTTTATTACCCCTAAAACGGCTTCTCTAAAAATCCCTTTAGTCATTTTTGAGGTTCCTACTGTCCGGTCGGTAAAAACTATTGGCACTTCAACCACGTTAAAACCAAGCTTTGAAGCTGTCAGTTTCATCTCAATTTGAAAAGCATAACCAATAAATTTTATTCTATCAAACCATATTGTTTCCAACACTTTACGGCGATAACAAATAAACCCTGCAGTGGAGTCTGTTATTTTAAGTCCTGTTACGAAACGAACGTATTTAGAGGCATAATATGACATCATCACCCGCCCCATCGGCCAATTTACTACCCTGATCACATTACCGACATATCTTGATCCGATAGCCACATCAGCTCCCGATTCACATGCATCTAATAGCCTGTGCAGATCATCAGGGTTGTGGGAAAAATCAGCATCCATTTCGAAAATATAGTCGTACTGACGGTTCAACGCCCATTTAAAACCATGGATATAGGCAGTTCCTAATCCTAACTTACCCTTTCTCTCTTCGATAAAAAGCCTGTCCGGATACTTTTTAATTAACGACTTTACAATATCGGCTGTACCGTCCGGCGAATTATCTTCAACCACCAAAACATGAAAATCACCCTCCATGGTCAGGACATAAGTAAGGATGGCTTCGATATTTTCTTTTTCGTTATAAGTTGGAATAACAACTAATTTTTCTGACATTTGATTTTAAGTGTTGATTATCAATATTTAAAATAACTTTAACCCAAGCTTACTTTTTATTAGTTTGGTAAATAAATAAGCTTTTCTGAAATCTGAATCTGGTCATCAACAAAGATAACAAAATAAACGCCTTTTGTTAAATTCAGCTCAAGCAAGTTCAAAACTAATAAATTATCGTGTGGATCAACAGGTATAATCCATTTCTCATTACCCAAAATATCCAAAATCCTGATTACCGGATTTTTGCCTCTATTGGGAGGAATGGCCATTGTAACAGTTTCATTAGAAGGGTTTGGATAGATGGCAAGCTTAACTGTTGGAGTCTTCTCTCCTACACTAGCAGGCTCAGCGACATCATAAAGGTATCTTAACTCAATTTTCCAGTTTGAATTTTGATAATTCAGCGGGCCGGTTATCGTATATCTTTCATTGAGGACAGGGTCAATGCTGAAAACGTCATTATTTTGCACGTTAACCTGACCATAGTCATCGCTTACCCTCCACATACTGCTATTGTTCCAATGTTGTGTAAAGGTACACTCTGCATTCTCAATTCTTATTAATACAGCTTCCCAGTCCTCGCCAATCTGGTTCGAATCGAGAACCTCAGGGGCAGGCATTTTACGATCCGTTTTAATCAGTTTATACATCGAAACATTTGTAATCTCCGTAAGGCCATAATACTCTGTAGCAATACCTGATACCACAATGCTATCGCCGATAGAGGGGTATCTAGATGGATCATACACAAACAATCCTGACCCTTGGCCCCTGACCTGCCTGAATAAAATAACCTGTAGGAAGAAATGAGGTTACAACTCCCGTTGTAGTAACTTGTATATTCTGATAAGGCGTTTGATCTCCCGTGCCTTGTATTTCTTGAATCGAAGTTATTGGCTCGCCCCATGCCGCTGCCACCCGGTATGAATATGTAGGCGATATTGATAAATTTGCGCCATCGCCCGCCTTTACTGCAAAATAAACAACTTCACCCTCCTCATTTGGTAAAAGATCAGCTTGCCATAATCCGTTATTAAACGTCATCATTATTTCATAATCGAATTCATTGAAATCACTTCCGACCATCACTTTCACCTTGTCTGTGGCCGGAGAGGGATAAATGGAGCAATAAAGGACAACGGACTCACCTTCGTAGGGCTGATCATCGGAAAGCGCAATATCTCCTATCGAAAAGTAGGGCAACGATTTATCTCCCCAAATCAGGCCAACAAAATCGGGATTATCAATAAATGGATTTCGATTTTTTTGAAAACGATGAACTACATTATTACGATTATACTCAAAAAGATCGGGCAGGTCCATCTCATTCCACTCAAGAAGGGCTGAGAGTTTGCCTGTATCTTATACACATCTCCGAGCCCACGAGACTCATGAGCAACTCGTATGCCGTCTTCTGCTTCAAAAAAACACACCAAAAACTACACACCACC
>ERZ1026810.1006-NODE-1006-length-12218-cov-4.953933_pt1 | contig 12218 bp, 12 predicted proteins | sample MGYA00520872_ERZ1026810 | MGnify/ENA primary metagenome ERZ1026810 (study PRJEB33270, sample SAMEA104284477) | anaerobic digester metagenome | biome: Anaerobic digester microbiome; feature: mesophilic sludge digester; material: Anaerobic digester biomass... | reverse complement strand
GTGTGTGATAATGTGTAGTTCGCGGTGTTGGTGATCGGTTGTTTGGTTATGTGTTTGTTTAATGATACGGCGACCACCGAGATCTACACAGAGTAGATCGTCGGCAGCGTCAGATGTGTATAAGAGACAGGCTCACCCCCCTTGCGGATGCAAGCGATGCCCTGCTGGGCGCGAAAGCGGAGACCGTCGGGATGCTCGGGTGGCTCGGTGCCGCCGCTCTCCTTCTCTGCGGCATCCGGAGAGACGACAGGCCTCCCCCCCGGTAAATTTTCGTTGACAAACACAGCGCTACGCTTTATGCTCACCGCACCTTTGAGAGGGTTGGATTTCAACATGAAGAGCAGCATCGGCATCATCCTCCCCATTATTATCGACATAATCGGCATACGTCCGGGCGGCGTAGGGGGCTGATGATGGCTTGATGCAACAATCGGAAGAATCAACGAAATCCGTTATCAGGCTCCCTGGTAACGGATTTTTTATTTCAGGGGGAAAGACGGCGATGGACGACAGGACAGTTCTCATCTACGACACGACCCTGCGGGACGGCACCCAGGGAGAGCAGGTGAACTTCACGGCCGAGGAGAAGCTCCGCGTGGCCAGGCGACTCGACGAGTTCGGGATTGCCTACATCGAGGGCGGCTGGCCCGGCTCGAACCCGAAGGACATGCGCTTCTTCGAGCTGGCCCGGAAGGTGAAGTTCACAACCGCGCGTCTCTCGGCCTTCGGCAGCACGCGGCGGGCCCACACGCCCTGCGCCGAGTGCCCGAACGTCCAGGCCCTGCTCGAGGCGCAGACCCCGGTGGTGACCATCTTCGGCAAGAGCTGGGACCTGCACGTCAGGGAGATCCTCAAGATCTCCATGAAGGAGAACCTCTCCATGATCGGCGAGACGGTGGCCTGGCTCAAGGCGAAGAAGAAGGAGGTCATCTACGACGCCGAACACTTTTTCGACGGCTACCGGGCGAACCCCCGCTACGCCCTGCAGACGATCGAGGCGGCCTTTGCGAGCGGCGCCGACCTCGTCGTGCTATGCGACACCAACGGCGGGACCCTGCCCTCGGAGATCGCCCGCGTCGTGGACGAGGTGGCCTCCCGGATCCCGCGGGAGCGCCTGGGCATCCACGCCCACAACGACGGGGGGCTTGCCGTGGCCAACTCGCTGGCTGCCGTCGAAAAGGGCGTCCGCATGGTCCAGGGGACCGTCAACGGCTACGGGGAGCGCTGCGGCAATGCGGATCTCGTGCCGATCATGGCCAACCTGGAGCTCAAGATGGCAAAACGCTGCCTCCCCGAGGGCGCCCTGAAGGAGCTCACCCGCCTGTCGCTCTTCGTCGGCGAGATCGCCAACATCACCCCGCTGAACTCGCGGCCCTTCGTCGGACGCAGCGCCTTTGCTCACAAGGGCGGCGTCCACGTGCACGCCGTGCTCAAGAACCCCGCGGCCTATGAACATCTCTCCCCCGAGGTCGTGGGCAACAAGAGGCGCGTCCTTGTCTCGGATCTCTCCGGCAAGAGCAACATCGAGTACAAGGCGGCCGAGATGGGCCTCTCCCTGGGCGGGGACGACGCAAAGAGCCGCCGCATCGTCGAGGAGATCAAGCGCATGGAGAACGAGGGGTACAGCTTCGAGGCCGCCGACGGGTCGCTGGCCCTCATCATCCGGAAGGCCACGGGCGAGTTCGAAGAGCCCTTCTATCTGGAGTGCTTCCGTGTTATAAACGAAAAGCAGGGCAACGAGCCCTCCCGCTCGCAGGCCCTCATCAAGGTCATCGTGGGCAAGGATGCCGAGATCACCGCTGCCGAGGGCAACGGCCCGATCAACGCCCTGGACAACGCCCTGCGCAAGGCCCTCGTGAAGTTCTACCCCGAGCTGGCCCGAATGCACCTGACCGACTTCAAGGTGAGCATCCTCGAGGGCAGCGAGGGGACGGCTGCCAAGGTTCGCGTCTTCATCGAGTCGCGCGACGACAAGGATATCTGGAGCACGATCGGGGTCTCCGAGAGCGTTATCGAAGCGAGCTGGCATGCGCTGGTGGACAGCATCCAGTACAAGCTGAGCAAGGACAGGCTGAACCGGAACGGAAAGGAAGCGCGGAAGGCCGTCGCTTAGAGACGGACGAGCGGAGGCGCCCCGGCACGGAAAACAGGGCGCTTGATTTCCGCCTTGCGGAGGTGAAGAGCGGAAGAGCAGAACCTCGGACGCGCGGAAAGGACCATAGCCTTTGATCCGATCTTCCGCTTTTCCTCAGTTCCGCGGTTCATGCACAGCAACCGGAGCCTCTCGAAAAGGCTCCGGCTTCCATATCGAGCAGACAAGCGGAGAATGAACCATGCCCATGACGATTACGGAGAAAATTCTTGCCCGGCATGCGGGGCTCGAGAGCGTCGCCCCCGGAGACCTCGTCGAGGCCAGGGTGGATCTCGCCTTCGCCCACGATTTCACGGCCCCCATCGCCATCCAGGTGTTCAGGCAGATCGGCGCCCCGAAGGTCTTCGACCGCAGGCGGGTCGCCCTCGTGGCGGATCACTTCGTGCCGAACAAGGACATCGCCTCGGCCGAGCAGGCCAAGCTCATGCGCGAGTTCGCCCGCGAGCAGGACCTCGAGCTGTACTACGAGGTCGGCGAGGCCGGCATCGGCCACGTGCTCCTTCCGGAGCAGGGGCTCGTCGTGCCCGGTCAGCTCGTCATCGGGGCCGACAGCCACACCTGCGCCTACGGGGCCCTGGGGGCCTTCTCCACCGGCGTGGGGAGCACCGACTTTGCCGCCGTGATGGCCACGGGCGAGACCTGGCTGCGCGTCCCTCCGACGATCCGCGTCGAGTTCACGGGGACCCTGCGGCCGCTGGTGGGCGGCAAGGACCTGATCCTGCGGCTCATCGGCGAGATCGGCGTGGAAGGGGCGCTGTACGCGGCGCTCGAGTTCTGCGGGGACGTCGTCGGGAAGCTCTCCATGCCGCACCGGTTCGCCATGGCGAACATGGCGATCGAGGCGGGGGCGAAAAACGGCATCATCGCGCCCGACGAGACGACGAAGGCCTATGTCAAGGGTCGGGCACGGTGGGAACCCCTCTGGCTCGCCAGCGATGCCGGCGCGAAATACGAGAAGGTCATCACGATCGACGCAACGGGCCTCGAGCCCCAGGTTGCCTTTCCCCCGTCGCCTGCGAACGTGCGCCCCGTCTCAGAGGCGAAGGGCATCGCCCTGGACCAGGTCTTTATCGGGTCCTGCACCAACGGCTGGCTCGAGGACCTGCGCGACGCGGCGAAGATCCTGAAGGGCCGTAAGAAGGCGAAGGGTCTGCGCCTCATTGTCATCCCCGCGTCCCCCACGATCCTGAAGGATGCCACGAGGGAGGGGCTCGTCGAGACCTTCCTCGAGGCCGGGGCCGTTGTCGGCCCCCCCTGCTGCGGGCCCTGCCTGGGCGGACACATGGGGATCCTCGCCTCGGGCGAGCGGGCGCTGGCCACGACGAACCGAAATTTCGTGGGCCGCATGGGACACCCGAAGAGCGAGGTGTATCTGTGCAACCCGTCCGTCGCGGCGGCGTCGGCGGTGTTAGGCAGAATCGGTTCCCCTGAGGAACTATAGCCCGCTGGAGAGCGGAACGGCAATCACCCGCGGGCTTCCGGATTCAGGCCTCGGGATGCAGGACAGCCCGACAATGCGTTTCCTTCAATCCTGAAGCCTGTAGCCTGATGCCTGATGCCTGAAGCCTGCGTCGACTGCAAGGAGATGCCATGAAATATGAAGGAAGAGCCTGGAAGTTCGGCGATGACGTGGACACGGACATGATCATCGCGGCGCGGTACTGCAACGTCTCCGACGGGGCCGCCCTGGCGAAACACGTCTTTGCCGACGGGCGGCCCGAGTTCGCCTCCTCCGTCTCCGCAGGCGATGTCGTCGTCGGGGGACGGAACTTCGGGTGCGGCTCCTCGCGGGAGCACGCGCCGATTGCGATCAGAGCGGCGGGGGTGCCGCTCATCATCGCGAAGAGCTTCGCCCGGATCTTTTACCGCAACGCCTTCAACATCGGCCTGCCGCTCCTGGAGTCGGCCGAGGCCGTCGACGACATCCGGGACGGCGACCGGCTTGCCGTCGATCTCGCCGCGGGCCGCATCGAGAACCTCACCCGCGGCAAGTCCTACAGCACCCGCCCGATCCCGCCGTTCATGGAGCAGCTCATCCGGCAGGGCGGGCTCGTCGAGTACATCCGGAAGGAAAAGCTCGCCGCCCGGTGAGCGAAACGGCCATCAGGAAACCACACAGACGGGAGACAGAGCATGAAAACCTACAACATCGGCGTGCTGCCCGGCGACGGCACGGGACCCGAAGTCGTCGCCGAGGCCCTCAAGGCCCTCAAGGCCATTTCCGATGCCGAGGGGATCGAATTCCATTTGACCCGTTACGACATCGGCGGGGAGCGCTACCTGGCCAAGGGTGACCTTCTGCCGGACTCCGTGCTGTCGGAGCTTCGCGCCATGGACGCCTCGCTGCTCGGCGCCATCGGCCATCCGGGCGTCCGGCCGGGGATCCTCGAGACGGAGATCCTCCTGAAGATGCGCTTCGAGCTCGACCTCTACATCAACCTGAGGCCCGTGGTCCTGCTGCCCGGGGTCTACACGCCGCTCAAGGACAAGGGCCCCGAGGACATCGACTTCGTCGTCGTGCGGGAGAACACGGAGGGGCTCTACGCCGGCAGCGGGGGGTTCCTGCGCAAGGGCACGGCGGGGGAAGTGGCCGTGCAGGAGTCGGTGAACACCCGCAAGGGCGTCGAGCGCTGCATCCGGTACGCCTTCGAGTACTGCCGCAGGCGAAACCGGCAGAAGAAGCTCACCCTCTGCGGCAAGACCAACGTCCTCACCTATGCCTGGAACCTCTGGGAGAGGGTCTACTACGAGGTGGCCAAGGAATACCCCGACGTCAAGACCGATTACGCCCACGTGGACGCGATCTGCATGTGGATGGTGAAGAACCCCGAGTTCTTCGACGTCATCGTGACGGACAACATGTTCGGAGACGTCATCACCGACCTGGGCGCGATGATCCAGGGCGGCATGGGGATTGCCGCGGGGGGCAACATCAATCCCGACCCGGGCCAGACGGCGATCTTCGAGCCCATCGGCGGCTCGGCCCCGAAATACGCGGGCACGAACCGGATCAACCCGCTCGCGGCCATCTGCTCCGTCCAGATGATGCTCGAGTTCCTCGGCGAGGCGACCGCCGCAGGGGTCCTGCTCGATGCCGTGAAGAAGGTCATCCGCGACGACATGAAGAGCATGGACGCCGGCAGGATGGGTCACGGTACGCGGGAGGTGGGGGATCTCGTCGTCAAGTACATTCTCGAGCCCTGAACAGGCGACGAAAGGCCCGGACCGCCGGGCCTTTTTCATTGGTGCGCGTTCTTCCTCCCGCCCAACACCCCGCGCCGCTTGCCGGCAGGAAGGCCGCCCGGCGCCGCGCCCCGGGTCGCCGAGACTTCACGATTGACGGAGACGGGGGTTTCGTTTAGAGTTTCCTGAAATCGCGATCGAGACAGGAATTCTCGGGAGGCCGTTGCGGTGCGGGATTACGTGGGATATCTGGGCAGGCAGACCGCGGACCGGTTGAACCGATACGCGGACCAGTCCGCGCTGTTCTACCGCATCCTGCGCCAGGTCGTCCTCAACCCCAGGGCCGGCCGCCGGCTGAGACTCCGGATCGTCGTCGAGCAGATCTACTTCACGGCCGTCGAGGCGCTGTGGATCGTGATCCCCATCTCGCTGCTGCTCGGCAGCATGATGATCCTCCAGCTCTCGGGCGTGGCCGCCCAGCATGACCTGGGCAAGGTCACCGTGGCCCTGCTGATCCGGGAGTTCGGTCCCCTCGTCACGGCCCTGGTGGTCATCCTGCGGTCGGCGACGGCGGTGACGATCGAGACGGGCTACATGAAGGTCCTCCGCGAGATCGAGGCCCTGGAACTCCAGGGCGTGGACCCCCTGGACGTCCTGTTCGTGCCCCGGCTGATCGGCATCACGGTCTCCCTCTTCTGCCTGATCACCATTTTCTGCATCACCTCCGTGCTGGGAGGGTACGCCATCGCCTGGGTGCTGACGACCCTGCCGCTGCAGAACTTCCTTGCGCAGATCGGGAAGGCCATCGAAGGGGTCGACATCGCCGTGGTGGCGCTGAAGGCCCTCTTTTTCGGCGTGGGCATCACCGTGATCTCGCTGCACTACGGCCTCGCCGTCCGGAGGGGGATCACGGAGGTCCCCGTGGCGACGTCGAGGGGGGCCGTGGCGTGCCTCTTCTACTGCCTGGCGGTGAACTTCGCGCTCTTTGCCGCCTTTTTCCTGTAGGTGGGTATGGCGCTCATCGAACTCCGAGACTACGCGCACGCCCCGACAGGCCGGGGGAAGGGCCTGAGGAAATTCTCCTTCTCCCTTTCGCAGGGCGATGCCTTCAGCCTCCACGCCGACCGGATCGACGACGCGCACCTTTTCCTGCGGGCACTGGCGACCCTGGAGCCGCCGGAAGAGGGCCTGTACCTGTTCGACGGCGAGGAACTGGATTTTCTCAAGCCCCGGCGGCTTCTCGCCGTTCGGAGGAAGATCGGCTACATGGGGGTCGATGCGGCCCTGATCGGCAACCGGACGCTCCGGACCAATCTGCTGCTTTCGCGCTACTACTACGAAAACAGCCTGGATCTGACCCTGGGCGACGAGGAGATGTCCCTGTGCCGTCTCCTGGGGATCGAGGAAAAGCTCGACCTCCGTCCCGCGCAGGTCGCGCCGGAGGACGTGCGGGCGGCGATCATCGTCCGGGAGATGACGAAGGGGGCCGAGGCCTACCTCATCGAGCAGGCCTTCGTCGCACTTGCCCGCCCGGCCGTCGAGCTCTACATCGAGATGACCCGGAAGATGATCGATGCGGGCATCCCCTGCGTCTACTATGCCGGGCTGACGCAGTACGACCGTCTGTTCAAGAAGAGAGACATCTATATCCGGGACGGCGTCGTGCAGGTCGTCTGAGCGCCGCCCCGCTGCGAGGAGCACATGGAACTGAAATTCAGCAGGATGGACCGGGCGGTCGGCATCTTCATCATCGCCGTCCTTTCCCTCATGGTGGGCTCCGTCGTCCTCATCGGGCGGGGCAAGGACTGGTTCCGGCCGACGGTGACCTACTACGCGCAGTTCAAGGAGAACTACAACCTCGCGCCGGGATCCCCCGTGAAGCTCTACAAGGCCGACATCGGGAAGGTGCGGAGCGTGTCGCTCGTCGGGGACGCCGTCCGGGTCCGGCTCTCGATCTTCGAGGAGTACCACACGCGGTTCCGGGAGGACACGGTGGTGACCGTCGAGAGCCCCACCTTCATCGGATCCGAGTACGTGGCCGTCCGCCCCGGAAAGCCCGAAAGCCGGCTCATCGAACCGGGAGGGACGGTCAAGTCCGAGGAGAAGCGGACCCTCTCGGAGGTGCTGGCCGAGTACGAGGTGGAGGAGACGGCCAAGCGCCTGACGGAGACGATCCGCAACCTGGCCGACATCATCGACGAGCTGCGCGACCCCGAGGGGCCCCTCTTCGGCTCCCTCAACGCCATCGAGAAGAACCTGAGGAACGTGGAGCTCGTCACCAACGATCTCAAGGAGGGCAAGGGAACGGTCGGGCAGCTGCTGCGGTCGGATGAGCTCATCGACCGGGTGAACACGTCCATGGAGCGGCTGGACAACGTGTTGAAGAATCTCGAGGGTGCCACCCCCGGGGTCACGGAGAACCTGAAGGAAAGCATGGAGAAGATCCGGGAGATCACGGCCAACCTCGAGAAGGGGAGTCGCGATGTGCCCGCCGTGATCCGGGCGACGCAGCGCGGTATCCGGGAGATCCGGGACGGGGTCGACGAGATCAACCGCGTCGTCAAGTCCCTGGAGAAGAACCCGCTCATCAAGGGAAACCTCCCCCCGAAGCCGGAGGGCAAGGACCTGGACGCAGGCCTGAGGAGGTGAGTCGGCTATGAAAACGGTGAAGCGCTGCCTGTTGGTGATTCTGGCGGTCCTGGCGGCCTCGTGCGGCGGCAGGAAGGAGGCCGTCGTTCCCGGTCACCTCAGCGCGGGCGCCGAGCAGACCGCCAGGGGGACGCCCTATTACGAGAGGGGCTGCTATGCAAGGGCCCTGGAACACTTCACCCGCGCGCAGGAGCTCTATACCGCCGTCGGGGACAGGCAGGGCATGGCCATGAGCGCAAACAACATCGGCGTCGTGTACCGCGCGATCGGGGAGGCCGGGGCGGCGATCCCCTTCTTCGAAGATGCCCTGCGGCTCTACGGGGACCCCGGCGAGCCTGACAGGGTGCGCCAGGCCCTGTCGAACCTCGCGGCGGCCCAGGCTGACACGGGGGATCTGGCATCGGCCGGAAAGAACATCGACGCGGCGCTGAAGATCGAAAACGGCGGCACGCCGTTTGTCCCGGCCCTCACGGTGAAGGGAATCCTCCTGGCCCGGCTGGGCGACGTCAAGGGGGCCGAGACGGTGCTGAAGGAAGCCCTCGATGCCGTCGGCCGGGGGCATCCGGAAGGCGGGGCGGCCGCCAATTACGCCATGGGCGAACTCCTGCTCGGCCAGTCCCGGTTCCAGGAGGCAGCCCCCTATTTCGACAGGGCCCTGGAGCGCGACCGCAAGGCCGGCTTCTACGGCGGGATCGCCGATGACCTCGCCGCCCTGGGCCGGTGCCGCGCAGGGGTGCGGGATGACGCCGCTGCGGTGCGATCCTGGGAGCAGAGCGTGCGGATCTACGCCCTGCTCGGGATGGGGGAGAAGGTCCGCTCGACGATGGCCCTGCTCGAAGAGGCGGCGAAGCGGTCGGATCTCGATATCGGCCTGACCCGTGCCCTGGCCGAGCGCTGGCTCCGGGGCGAGTTGACGGACAGCCTCTGCGAATGACCCCTCCTGAAAAAACGGTCATGCGTTTTGAGCGCTGGGCGTTGGACGGAGGAGACCCGTCCCCGCCTACCGATCATGACTCAACGCTCACGATTCAACGCCGGAGGATGATGGACGTCTACGGTCTCGGCCAGTGCTCCCTCGACGTGATCGCTCGAATCCCCGCGTGGCCCCACCCCGACAGCAAATGCGAGTTCCGGGACATGGTCATCCAGGGCGGCGGTCCAGTGGCCACGGCCCTTGCAGCCCTCTCCCGCTGGGGTCTTGCCTGTCACTTCGCCGGGGTGACCGGCGACGATGATTTCGGGGGCCGGATCGCAGCCTTCCTCCGGGACGAGGGGGTGGATGCATCGGGCCTCGTCCCGAGGCCCGGGCATCGCTCCCAGTACGCCTTCATCGCCGTCGAGCCCGGCGGCCGGCGGACCATCTTCTGGCAGAGGCCGACGGGCATGGCGCTCGCGCCGTCGGAGCTCCGGATGGAGATTCTCCGGGGCTGCCGGGTCCTGCACACCGACGGCCTTTTCCCCGAGGCGTCCCTGGCCGCCGCGTCGGAGGCGAGGGCGGCGGGAGTCCTCGTCTCCGTCGATGCGGGGACCCTCCGGGAGGGGATGCTGGAGCTGGCGCGGACGAGCGATTGTTTCGTGGCCTCCGAGACCTTCGCCCGGGCACTGACCGGCGGGGACGACCCCCTGGGGGCCTGCCGGATGATCCTCGAGCGGGGGGCGCCAATCGCAGGCGTCACCCTGGGCGCGAGGGGTTACGCGGCGATGTTCGGCGGGCGGACGATCGTGAAGCCCGCCTGCGCCGTGGCGGCCGTCGACACGACGGGCTGCGGCGATGTCTTCCACGCCGGGCTCGCCTACGGACTGGTCCGCGGGTGGGAGCCGGAGAGATGCTTCGACCTCGCCGCCTGGGCGGCCGCGCAGGTGGCGACGAGGATGGGCGGCCGAGCGGGGATCCCGTCCCGGCAGGCCCTTTACGACAAGGGGTTCGAGTGAGGCCGACGGAGCCCTCGGGATGGCCGTTTCCGGGGCGAGCCGCCGGAAGCGGCCAAGGCTTTCGAAAGGAGATTCCCGGAGGCATGACGAACCGGGTCATCATCATCGGGGCAGGCCTTGCCGGGCTGATGGCGGCACTCGCCGCACGGAAGGAGGGGGCATCGGTTCTCGTGGTCGACCGGGGCCCCATCGGGCTGGGGACGAACTCCGCCCTGGCCAACGGGGTGATGACGGGTCCTTCGGAAACCTATGGGCCCGAGGATTACGTCCGGGATACGCTGCGCGCGGGCGACGGGCTCAACAGCGGCTCGCGGGTCCGGCTCACGGCCCGCGAGGCGCCGGCGGCATTCCGGCTCCTTCATTCCGTCGGGGTTCCGTTGAGGGAGCGCGGCGCCCGGAGAACCGTCGTGTCGCCGGACCCGCGGGTGATCCCCGGGGTGACCCTGATGCGGAAGCTGGCGGGTTACGTGCGGGGCCTCGACGGCATCCACACCCTGCCGGGCTTCTGCGTGACGGAACTCCTTCACCGTGAGGGCCGCGCCTGCGGCGTCCGGGGCTTCAACCGGAAGGGAGAGCCGCTCGAGATCGGGGGACCGGCCGTGGTCCTGGCTGCAGGTGGGGCCGGGGCCGTCTGGCGAAGGCACGATAACCAGAAGCGGATCATGGGGCAGGGGTACGCGCTGGCCGCGCGGGCCGGTCTCCCCCTGCTGGACATGGAGTTCGTGCAGTTCTATCCCCTCGTGCTCGCCGAACCGGGGCTGCCCGCCCTCATCGTCTATCCGCCGTTTGCGGGGGAGGCGAAGCTGATCGATGTCTCCGGGGCCGATCTGCTCGCAAAGCACGGCCTGGCCGATGTCAACGACGCGATCGTCAAGAAGCGCGATCGCTTCTCGGCGCTGCTCTTCGAGGAGTCGCAAGCGGGGGGCGTCTTTCTCGACCTCCGGGCGGTTCCCGCCGCGGCCTGGAGCGTGCACCCCCTGGCCATCTTCCGGCGGTTCCGTTTCCCCTTCCGGGAAAGGCCCGTGGCCGTCGCCCCGGCGGCGCACTTCATGATGGGCGGCGTGCGGGCGGCCGAGACCGGCGAGACGGACCTGATGGGGCTCTTTGCCTGCGGCGAGATCCTCTGGGGCCTCCACGGGGCCAACCGTCTCGGCGGCAACGCGCTGACGGAGTGCGTCGTGTCGGGGGCGCTTGCGGGCCGGTTTGCCGCGGAACTGGCCCTGGGCGCGGCGACCGTCCCGTCCCCCGTGCCGGGAGCGAAGCCCGCGGCCGGTCCCGAAGACGCCGGGACGGCGGCGGATTACCGGGCGCTTCGGGCCGCGCTGCAGGAGGCGGCCTGGAGGGGAGCCGGGATCATCAGGACGGAGGACTCCATGCGCGAGGCCCTTTCCGCGCTCGGCGGGATCGAGGAGCGGCTGGGGCGGCTTGCCCCGGGGAGCGCGGCGGAGAAGCTCGCGCACTGCGATCTCCGCGCCGGGGCCGTAACGCTGAAGGCCGTCCTGGAGGCGGGCATCGGCAGGAAAGAGAGCCGCGGGAGTTTCCTGCGGAGCGATTACCCGGCGCAGGACGACCGCCGCTGGCGGCGTAACTCCTGCCTTCGCTTCGACGCGGGGGGCGGCGGCTTTACCGTGGATTACCTCCCCGCGGACGATGCCTGAGCGGGGACCTGTTCCCGAAGGCGCGCTCACAGCTCGCCAGGGGCGAAGGGGAAGAGACCGAAGACGGAGGGCGAAGGGCTAAGGGGTAAGGGAATTCCCAGGCCTGCGGGCCCAGGGCACGAGGGGGTCGATCTTCCGTCGTTTCGTCCTCGGCAGGCTTTGCCGTCAGCGGCTTCGCGTCCAGACCCTTTTCCCGGAGCATGCGGACCACGGGGTCGACGTAGCCGTGGGTGACGAGAACCTCGCCGGCGCCCGTTGCCGCGACGGCCTCCATGAGGCCGGGCCAGTCCGCGTGGTCGGAGAGCGCAAAGCCGCGGTCGACGCCGCGCCGCCGCCGCATGCCGCGCAGGCGCATCCAGCCCGAGACCAGGGCGGTGGAGCACTCGCCGAAGGTCTTCATCCAGCTCGTGCGGCGGGCCGAGGGCGGCGCGAGGATGAGGGCTCGGCCGAAGTCCGCCTTCCGGCCCTGTCTCTTATACACATCTGACGCTGCCGACGATCTACTCTGTGTAGATCTCGGTGGTCGCCGTATCATTAAAAAAAAAAACAACATCGATATATCCAGTAGCATCCATACTGATACTACAACCCTCACTGCACACCACAAGTTTCTACGCAAGACTGTGATCCTCAATTACTCTGAA
>ERZ1026810.985-NODE-985-length-12407-cov-3.470603_pt1 | contig 12407 bp, 9 predicted proteins | sample MGYA00520872_ERZ1026810 | MGnify/ENA primary metagenome ERZ1026810 (study PRJEB33270, sample SAMEA104284477) | anaerobic digester metagenome | biome: Anaerobic digester microbiome; feature: mesophilic sludge digester; material: Anaerobic digester biomass | place... | reverse complement strand
GCATGGCATCGCAAATAGCATGAAGCAGGACATCCCCGTCTGAATGGGCAGGGCATCCCCGTTCAGAGGGTATTCTGACACCTCCGAGCCAAAGGTCAAGACCCGGTTCGAGGCGGTGAAAGTCGATACCCTGACCGATCCTGATATTCATTATCCTTTAAATACCGTTTCTTTGAAGAGCCTGTATGTCGAACGCGAGCGAGAACCTGAGCGTTCTTGCAAGCGGATGGTTCGACACTGTCGGCATCAGGTAAGAGAAGTCGATTGTGAATCCCTTGAGTTTGAATCCTGCTCCTGCAGTGAAATATTTTCGGTTTCCCTTGCTCTCGTTCTCATGGAAGTATCCTGCTCTCAGGGCAAACTGATTACTATACCAATATTCCAGTCCGATGGAAACCATCCACTCACGTAGTTCCTCTTTGAAGCCACCGGGTGCATCATAGAATGACTGGAAAATTGCAACAGGAACGGAAACATTCGGATCTTTTCCCGCGATTATGCTGTCGGGGTTATGGGAACTGTATTTGGGTGGTGTCGGTACAAGAAGCTTGTTAAAATCCAAGGCAAGGCTAAGCTTGTTGAAATCATCAAGTTCGATGGTGCCTGATCCGCCAAGCCGGAGGTTCATGGGGATGAAGTCTGCAGACAGATCCTCGTCAGAATAACTCATTTTTGAGCCTATGTTCGAGAAATTGATACCCAGGCCAAGCTCACCGTCCTTCCCGAACATGCTGACACTGTTGTTGTAGTATCCGGAAACATCGGCTGCAAAAGATGTACCTGCCTTTGTGGGAACGCCATGCGCGTAGGATCCGCCTGTCATGTTGGAATAAATATACCTGAAAACAACTCCTCCGGAAAAGTTCTCACTAAAAAGTCTTGAATAGCCAAGATCCAGCCCGAATTCATTTGGACTGAAGGTCATCTCGTGGTTTCCGAAATCATCGGTAAAAAATACATCGCCAAGTGATGAATACAAAAGGCTTGCACTTATAACCTGTTTGCTGTCAATTCTATAGTAACCGGCCAGATATCCGATGTTCATATCCGGTACAAGATTTCTCAACCATGGTGAATATGAAATGCCGACACCTGCATTCCCGTCAATAAAAGCATACTTTGCAGGATTCCAATGCTGACTGTAAACATCCGGAGATGTGGCAACTCCCGCGTCACCCATTGCACCGGCTCTTGAATCCGGTGAAATTGTCAATACCGGTACCATTGTACCGATGTTATTCAGTTCCTGAGAATGCAAGAAGGAATTTAGTGGGAAAAGTATTAGGGAAATTATTGACAGTGTAAAAGTTTTCTTCATATTATATATGTATTGATTTAGAAAATGCAAATATAAAACAAATATTTCGTTGACTTATTGTGCAGTTGTTAATAAATGATCATTCTTCCTGAAATAGTGGCAGTTTCACCGTTTTTAGAGACGATTCCCACGGTATAGGGGTATATTCCGCCGGGCAATTTCTGCCCGCCTGAAGAACGTCCATCCCAGGTAATTGGCTCAAGCTGGTAACCTGTTGATTCAATTGATGTAAGCAAGACTCTCACAAGCTGGCCCCTAATATTGAAAATCGACACGCTAACCTCAAGTATGCCTTCGGGCCTGTTGTGCTGAAGGCTGATTCTTGTATTTTCACTGAATGGGTTGGGGTAATTGATCAGGTTTCTGAGAACAAGCTTTTGTTCATCAGCAACGATGAAATGAATAGTTTCTTCAGATGAATTGTTGAAATTATCCCAGGCCTTCAGGGTGAGGCTGTGGCTTCCCGGGCTTAACCCCGTGACAGGATAAGTAACAGTTCCGGAACTGTAGCTGCCGAAGTCATTCCGGAAATAACCGTTCAGTACAACCGGGTATGACTTGTTTCCATCAAGCCAGAAAATAAGGTTGTGCCCGATACCTGTCCCTGCAATATTTATTCCGCCTGTATCTTCGATCCTTGCAAGGAGTACAGGATTGCTTCCTGCCATCCCGCCGTTTCGGAAAAGGGTGTCGTTCAGGAACAGCCTGATGTTGGGGCCGGTCTCATCGCTGATGACGGACTTGCTGAAACCTCCGGTAACAATGTCTGTGAAACTGCCGTTCATCTCAGTTAATCCGTCTGATGCGTAGTATACTATTTTTCCCTGGCCGGGGGCATAGTCAATATCCCGTGGGACAATGAAGTTAAAGCGGAATCTGCCTTTTTCCGTTTTGGTTTTACCGGAGAATAGGATAGCTTTTCTTTCTGTAAACTCCATTATTTGCCCTCCGTCATTGGCAAGCGTTTCAGTCTGTACTGATTTTCCAAAAACGGTCATTGAAACGATACCGCTGAAGCTTTCGGCCTGATTCCCTGAGATATCTTCCAGATGTCCCGAGATTGTTACCATTGAAAGAGCTTTAAGCGTATCGGTATATTCTGCAACAGGAACATTATTGATTGAATCTGTCACCACCCTGCCGCCCCATGGCCATGCAAGCCTTAAGGCCGGATCGCCGAGCAGCATGAAATTTCTTTTGTTGGTATTTGATCCCGACATGTTTTTTGCTGTTCTTATTATGTCGCCCAGCCTCGTGGATCTGCCCTCCTCATCCCTGTTGAAAGCTATTTCAAAGATATTACTGTTCAGGATATAATTTGGTGCGGAATATACAAGCCTGGTGGTAGACATCAATGCTATTGCCCCGCCTCCGGGATGAAACAGTATTTGTTCTCCCGACGACTGTTTCTCTATCACTGTAGCTGTCAATGGGTTTGATGAAATATCATCGAAGCGGCTAAATTCGCAGGTGGCGGTTATAAAGAGAGGCAGCTTCTCATTGTTTCGCCAGCTCGAAATATCTTCGGGTGTTAGGATTCTTTCATGGGCAAGGCTGGTTTCGTTTCCATGCCCGATATAGTTGACTATAAGTGCTCCTGAATTAATCCGGTCGTTTATTGCCCTTGTGGCGTCAGGATAGAACTGGCCGGTAAATGTTGTTACCTGCCTGAAAGCATCAATATAGATCTTGTCAGCAACAGCCCAGGGAGCCCGTTCTTCTGCTGTTGCAGCAAGCTTCTCGGTATCAGACATATGAATGTTTCCGTCCTCGTCGTCCGCGATAAGGCAGAGCACGTTTTTCCAGTCAGCCTGATCCATTGCCTTCATATAGTTTTCTATTTTATTAACCACTATCCGGGCTTCAACAGTATCCGAAACGGGTAACCTTCCAATTCCAATATCTTCGCTTCCTGTTTCCTCTCCTTCACCGGAGTCGAGCAGTCCGTAAAAATCGTCAGATGTGAAGGAAGAGACAGTGACATTGGAGTTTTGTGTCTGGTAAGTGGGGATGAAGTTTGTATTCCCGGGTGGAGGAGTCTTGTTGTCATACGACCCGTCGCCGAATAAAAGCAGGTATCTCAATTCGCGTTCGCTGTTTTTTTGTCGCAGATACTTCATTCTCAGGAAATTTCTGATAGCAACGATGTCGGGTATACCGCCTGAGAACTCGTTGTATATCTGCTGTGGGGTTGTTACCAGAGTCTCCAGAGCACTGTCCTTCCTGTGAAGTTCCGCCAGGATCAAGGCATAATTATAGAACAGGGGGTGAACGACTATTACCATATCTGCACCGGGCGAGCTGTGAAGGTTCTGATTGGGAAGCTGAGCTGTATTGATGTCAGGGATTATTGCCTTATCAGGTCTGAATGCTATGAATGTTTTCAGGGAATCGGTTTTGCTTGTGAACCTTATTTCATTGGCGCTGAATGTGTGCTTCATTTCCACCGGAGCTGCAGGGTCGCTTACGTCCCAGATGACTGCATCACTGGATGGGGCAGATAATACGAATTCCGTGACTGTGTCTTCGCCAACCGACCGGGAATCGGTAAAAGAAGAAAACTTTCCGTTGAAATTATTCTTCTTCCGCCCATGAATAAGGATATAATCGATCCATCCTCTTGCCGATATTTCCCCGTTATTTGAATATGAAATTCCGAAAACCGGCTCTGACGTACGGGGATATGTTTCTCCGGTCATTTCAGCAGTCCTGGCATAAATACCCGTGGTTGATGAAATATTGACACCATCGACATCAAGGCTTGAAAGCCCGGATACTGCATCACTGAAGATAAAATTTGTTGTTTTTGAGGCTCTGGCAAGTACCCTGATTTTATATCTGATTTTTTCGCTTGTCAGAATATCGCTGAACCCCGGATTTATTTCAATTTTTCTTCCGGCTCCGGTAGGCTGATACCATTCCCTGCCTGAGTGAAGTATGTTTTCTGATTCAATTTCATGAACGAACAGGGCGTCCGATGATTCGGAAAGAATGTCCGGCTGCCGGGAAGGCAATTCCGACATTTGTATTCTTTTACCCGGAGTCTGTCCCGAGCTTAAGAAATAAAAAGCCGTATCAGAATAATAATGCCTTTGGTGTGAGAACTCATCCGAAGAATGATCGTACAGCCATCTGCCGGTGCCTTTACCATAGAACAGAAGATAGTCTCCCTCATTGAAAATCCCGTCGCTGCCCGTGTTTGTAAAAATTGCTATTTCTTCAAGGTCGTCGGGATGAGAGCCGTCGTTGTAGAAGGACAACTGGCCGTGGTTGTTGCCGAATATCCTTGGATTTGAAGGAAACTCAAGTCCGATTTTCTTAAGTGTGGAATAATCAATTCTGTATATATTGTCTTCAGTAACGGGAATCTTGAACCATATTCCTGATGCAAGTACTGAAGAGTGAGCATACTCCTGTGAAATTCCGGGTGCGCTCAGGATTGCGAAGAAGATGGTCAGGCACTCTATTTTGAGAAGATTTTTCATTATGACAGACAAAGATAGAAATGTAGTTAAGGTTTTTGGTTTATTTTGCAGATTGAAATATGTTGTGAAGGAAATTACAAAGGTGCATAAACTTTTGCAACCTGACTCCAGATGAAAAGAGCCACCCGGGTCATATTATTGGTTTTAATTGTATTTGGTGAAACGGCACAAAGCCAGGAAACCTGGTACGGACCGGGTTATCAGACTATGGTGATGAATAATCCAGCCTTTGCCGGGAGTGAATACGACGGGATCATGAGACTGTCGTATATGAATTTCTATCCGGGGAACAATTATAATTTTCATTCTTTCTATATTTCCTATGACTCCTATATGGAATCGCTTCACGGTGGTGCGGGAATGTTCCTGGCCAGTGATCACACAGGAAATATCATGAACGATCTGAGAGGCGGACTGACTTATTCTTATTTTCTTCAGGCAGGCAGGGATTTTTACCTGAACGGAGGCCTGTCAGCATCTTTTTTCAGGCGGGGATTCAGTTTCAGAGATGCAGTGTTCCCTGATCAGATTGATGCAATGGGGAGAATTACCCTTCCCGGGAACGACCTTGCCGACAGTCAGAGCCGGACAGTATTCGACGTGGGAACAGGAATTATGTTCATTTTTAAAAACATTGCAGGCGGACTGGCTGTTACTCATCTGTCGCGGCCCGATCTTAACGGGAAGGGATCTCCCGAACAAAGACTTGAGAGAAAACTATTTATTCATATTTCAGCCGATTTCGGATTGAAAGGATGGAGTCAGTTAAGGCTGGTCCCGGCAGGGAGTTTTGAAATGCAGGGAGATTATCATTCATTGACGGCAGGGATGGTGATAGAGAGTAATTATCTGTCGGTCAGCTCTATGTTTATCAAGGGAAACACATTCGGGCTGGATTGTCAGGCCGGGTTTTCAGTAAAACTTGAAAGGATAGCGCTTTTTTACAGTTACAGATTCAATATTGCATCAGGAAACCGGGCTATGCCATTTTCACTTATGCATCAGACCGGTCTGAATTTCAGTTTCAACAATGTTGAAAAAAGAATTAAAGGGAGGACAATAAATGCACCTGATGTGTAGTTATATTGGTGTCAAAAAAAATATTAACGGAGAACGTGTTGAGGAAAATTCATGAATGCATTTAAATTAATGAGTTATGTATAGATTTAGGTTGTTGTCGATCTTGTTAATTTCGGCTCTGGTCTTTTTTTCTTGTAAAGGGGGCAAAAGGGGCGGTTCAAATGTATCACCTACCACGGGGTGGAATTACAATGATCCTGACAATGGAGGCTTTGAAGTTGCCATCGGTGCCGAACAGAGAACCGGACCGGGTCTTGTACTTATAGAAGGCGGGCGCTTTACAATGGGGCGTGTTGAGCAGGATGTGATGTTCGACTGGAACAATATTCCCAGAACAGTTACAGTATCTTCATTTTACATGGATGAGACTGAAGTAAGGAACGTTGATTACCGTGAATACCTGTTCTGGCTTAAGAGAGTTTACAAGGATTATCCTGAGGTATTCAGGAGGGCACTTCCGGATACCCTGGTATGGCGAAGCCCGATGGGATTCAACGATCCTTACGTCCAGTATTATTTCCGGCATCCTGCATACAACAACTATCCTGTTGTAGGTGTAAGCTGGGTTAAGGCAAATGATTACTGCCTCTGGAGAACCGACAGGGTAAATGAGCAGATCCTTATTGATGAGGGCGAACTCAACCCCGATCCCAACCAGCTTAATGAAAAGAACTTCAATACTGAAGCCTATCTTGCAGGCCAGTATGAAGGAGTTGTAAACAAGCTAAGGGAGAGTCTGAACCCCAATCAGACTGAAAGGCGCACAACCTTCGAGGATGGCCTGCTGCTTCCTGCCTACAGGCTTCCGACCGAAGCCGAATGGGAGTTTGCTGCATACGCTCTCAGGGGCAATACCTATCAGGAACGCATTTATGAAAGAAGAATCTATCCGTGGGATGGTCATAATGTAAGGAATGCAGCCAAAAAATACCGCGGTGAGATGATGGCCAATTTTGTTCGCGGAAGGGGCGACATGATGGGAGTAGCCGGAAGTCTTAACGATAACGGAAGCATAACCACCGACGTAAAATCCTACTGGCCTAACGATTATGGTCTATATTGCATGGCAGGCAACGTTAACGAATGGGTTCAGGATGTTTACAGGCCCATGACATCCCAGGATGTTGACGGTTTCAATCCCTACAGGGGCAACGTGTTCACTGACCTCAGGCGGGATGCCAACGGACAGGTGGTTGCCAAGGACCGGCTCGGACGGCTTTACATTGATACAGTCAAGGATGCGGACGTTGCAAACAGATATAATTATCAGAGAGGCGACTACAGGAATTACAGGGATGGGGATCTTGCATCATCCATCGTGAGCGGTTCCGACTGGACAGTTGATGACAACAGACAGGGATCGTCAAGGATGTATGTCCAGGGAGACAAGGAATACTACACACTCATAGATGATAACGCGAGGGTTTACAAGGGTGGTTCATGGAAAGACAGGGCATACTGGCTGAATCCCTCCACACGCAGATTCCTCGATCAGGAGAGCAGTCGTGATGATATTGGTTTCAGATGTGCAATGATTAGAGTAGGTAGCCCGTCGGGACTATAGGCTAATAAAATATTTTTATATAAATTGCCTCATTATGTATTCCTAATAATGAGGCAATTTTTTTATTATGTATACTGATCAGCTTTACAGGATATTCCGGGAGGAATCTTCAGGAGTGTCAACAGATACCCGCACGCTTAAGAAAGGACAGTTGTTTTTTGCTCTCTGGGGTCAGAATTTCAACGGGAATGAATACGCGGCAGAAGCTCTTGACAAGGGAGCCTCGTATGCCGTCATCGATGATCCGGCTTACGAGACTGACAGAACAATTCTTGTGGATGATTGCCTGATGGAGCTTCAGGGCCTTGCCCAGCATTACAGGAAAATGCTGGGAGTCCCTGTTCTGGCAATAACGGGAACCAACGGAAAAACAACGACCAGGGAGCTTATAGCGGAGATAATGTCGAAAAAACTCAGGGTTCATTACACGAAAGGAAACCTGAACAATGAGATAGGATTACCCCTTACCATCCTGTCGGCACCCGATAATGCTGAAATGATGATTCTCGAAATGGGTGCGAGTCATTCGGGCGAGATCCGGACATTGTGCAATGTTGCCCGTCCCGATTATGGAATAATAACAAACATCGGGACCGCCCATTTTGAAGGTTTCGGATCCCTGGAAGGAGTGCTCAAGGCGAAGACGGAGCTATATGAGCATCTCAGAAAAATAAACGGCATTGCCATCTATGATGATCGTAATCCTCACCTGACAAGGAAGATTTACAGGCTTGTAAGCAGGGGAGTTCCCTATTCCCATCCCACCGGTGTCGAACTGTCGGTTGAAGCATTAAAGTCGGAGATGAACCTTGCGGTACGGATCAGGTACCTTCACAGGGTATATGATATTCAGACGGCTCTTTTCGGGGAATACAACCTGGAGAATGTCAGGGCAGCTGTTGCAACCGGCCTATTCCTGGGCGTAGGCATTGATGATATCGTGGAAGCTGTTGGAAAATACCAGCCCGGCAACAACAGGTCGCAGGTTAAGACAACCGATAACAATACTCTTATATGTGATTCCTACAACGCGAATCCAACCAGTATGAGAGCTGCCCTGAAATCATTTTCGGAGCTTAAGGCCGGCAGAAAAGTTCTTATACTTGGTGACATGCTGGAACTTGGCGACAGGAGTGAGGAGGAACACCTCAAGCTGCTGAATGAGATAGAGCAGGTAAAATATGAAAAAATATTTCTTGTCGGCACTGAATTCGGAAAAGTCGCGGGTGATAAGGGATTTGAGTTATTCAGTGATGTGGTTCAGCTCAGTGACCATCTAAGGAATAATCCGGTGACGGGAAGCCTGATCCTGATAAAGGGATCAAGGGGAATGACCCTGGAAAAGATTTATGAGTTGCTATAGCTGTCTGTCGTACTGCCGGAGCCGGTTTTGGTAAAGCTGATATTCAACACAACAATCTCCGGCCTGCTGCCTATTCTTACCCGGGGGCCCCACAGCCCGAAACCGGAAGAGACAATAAATTGGGTATTCCCTTTTTTCATGTAGCCGTAGCTAAGTTCGTAATGCCTTGAGGTAATCAGGTTAAGGGGCCACATCTGGCCATTGTGGGTGTGACCTGAAAGCTGAAGATCCACCCCGTTGTCGACGGCATCATCGAGATGATAGGGCTGATGGTCAAGTAGAAAAACAGGCTTTGATTTGTCAGTGCCGGCCAGAAGCTGAGCCAGGGGAAGACGTTCCTTCCCGAAAAACCGTCTTGAATCCCTGTCAAGGCGTCCTGCTATCTGAATCCCGCCTTCAATGCTTATCACTTCATCCTTTAATACTCTGATTCCTTTACTCTCTATATAAGGGATAGTCCTGGCACCACCGCCAATGAACTCGTGATTTCCGGTAATTGCATACGTTCCTGCTTTACACTGAGGGCAGCTAAAGTATTGAAGCAGGTCTCCCCTTAGAACAGGTCCGATCTCTCCGTCCACGATGTCGCCAAGAAGCAATACGAGATCCGGTTCAGCTTTTTTAAGTAATTCAGAAAGTTTTTTAATACTTCTCTTCCTGATAATGCTCCCGAGGTGGATGTCGGATACGGCGGCAATCCTCATTTCCTTAAGATCTCCCGCCGCTTTGTTTATCTGAATAGAGTATTCTGTTGTTCTGGGCGATAGAGCATTTATAAAGCCACCTGCAATGAGGAGAAAACTGGCAGCGAGGGTTGCCAGGTATGACCATTTTTTAAATGCTGTGATATTATTGCTGTTGATGATACCCGTCAGGCGCAGGGGAATGGAAATTATGTCTGAAAGGAAAAGGAACAGAAAACCGTAAAGCAGAAAGGCCAGCCAGAAACCTCCAATGACATTAAGTACATCGGAAAAAACTGTGGAATGTCTCGACTCCAGGATCTTGCCTGCAATAAAAGATGATGCAAAAAGCAGGAAGATAGCGAGATACAGGATCCTGTTCTTCTGAAATGCCTGAATGGCGCCATATCCCTTTATGAATATATAGATATTTGCAAAAGAGTAAATTGCGATGACAATGGTAAAGAATATCATAAGCTGGTGAGATTTCATACCTTTATTATTATAGCCCGAGTTTTGAGAATAGCTTTTGACCTCTCAGATAAAACCGGTAAACAATGCTTATGTTCAAAAGGCAATCGTCACAATTCCCTATGCTGAGTGTTTTGACTGTTTCCCTTTTTACCCGGAGCGAATCAATACTTTTATTAAAATCCCTGTGGGCATTTCTGACAGCTTTCAGGATTCCCGGCACGCCCTTGAACAATAACATCACTGCGGCAAGGCCGTCAAGGATTTTTCTCTGGAATATAATTTTCCCGAGTCTGTTTTCGGGCAGATTTTTATAAAGAAGAAAGAGGTTATTTCTGAAATTCAGGTAGGTTTTTCTTTCTGAATTATATGGAAGTGATCCTCCCCCGACATGATATATTACCGATTCCGGGACACAGGCAACACTGTATCCGGCCAGATGGAACCTCCAGCACAGGTCAATCTCTTCCATATGAGCGAAGAAATCGTCGTCAAATCCCCCGCATTTTTTCCAGGCATCGGAACGGACCATCATACATGCGCCTGAAGCCCAAAATATGTCGGTAGTTGTGTCATACTGACCTTCATCCTTTTCGATGCGGTCAAAGATCCGTCCCCTGCAGAAAGTATATCCGAACCTGTCAATATACCCTCCGGCAGCACCCGCGTATTCGAAATAATCCCTTTTATGGTACGATTTTATTTTCGGCTGGCAGGCAGCTGTTTCCGGATTGTTGTCCATATATTCGACCAGCGGTCCGAGCCATCCTTCAGTGACCTCAACATCCGAATTCAACAGAACAAAATATCTGGCGTCGATCCGCGATAATGCGCGATTATAGCCGCCTGCAAATCCATAGTTTTTTTCGAGTTGGATTATCTCTGTGATTCCCGGATTTCCGGCTGCCCATTCCTGTGAACCGTCAGTCGATCCGTTGTCGGCAATATATATTCTGGTGTCGCTGCTGATGGAATGCTTTATAGTGGTCTCCAGGAATTTCTGAAGCCAGTCCATTCCGTTCCAGTTCAGTATTACTATAGCAGTTTTAAGCATTTTCAGGCTCTTTCTTGTATTTCCACCTTCTGTGCGTCCATATCCAGTATTCTGGTTTTTCCATGATCGTCTTCTCAAGTCTTTTAACGTGAGTATCGGTGATCAGGTATTTTGGGAGCCCTTTTGTATTCTCGAACAGAACATCCAGGGTGACTTCGTAGAATCCCCGCCTTATTTTCCTGATATCCATAAACAACACTGCCATGTTGTATTTCGTGGCGATTTTTTCAAGACCTAGAAAAACAGGAGTTTCCTGGTTAAGGAAATCAGTATAGTATTCGATCAGTGCCCGGGCAGGAGTCTGATCGGAAATGAATCCATACATCGCCCTGATCCCCTTTTTTCTGTTTTCAATGATTCTCCTGAGCACCATCTGCATCGGAGCCGGATCAGCCTTGTATCTGGTTCTCTGATCGTTGAGGAATTTGTTGACAATCTTGTTTTTTACAGGTTTATACGCTCCGACACATTTGTACGCGGTGAAAAGCGGGAAAACGGTTGTCAGCCACTCCCAGTTGTTGTAATGGCTGTAAACCAGTGCAATGTCTTTTCCTGACTCATAAAAAGGTTTGATCAGTTCCGGGTTGTTCAGTTTTACTCTCCTCAATAGTTCCTTTTTACTCATGCCCGGCAATTTCAGGACTTCGATAAAGAGATCGGAAAGGTGCCTGTAAAATGCTTTTTCAATCTGTCTGATCTCTTCCGCTGATTTTTCAGGAAACGATCTGGTGAGATTTTCCGCAACTATTTGTCGTCTGTAGGAGGGATAATAATAAAGAAAAAGGAACAGAATATCAGAGAATACGTACAATATGCCCAGTGGGAGAAGAGTGATTATCCGGTTGATTCCATAAAAGATATAATAACCTGCTCTCCACATGGTTCATTATTTATTTTGCTTCATGAACGACTGTACCACCTCCAGTACTTCATTATAGATAAGGCTATTTGACGCGAGGCTCTCGTTGCCGTCAAGGCCGGTCATATTTCCCGAGAAGTCGCTGAATTTGCCCCCGGCTTCTCTGACGATGAGCATTCCGGCTGCCACGTCCCATATTTTCAGGTCATATTCATAGAAGAAATCATATCTTCCGCAGGCCACATAGGCTAGGTCGATAGCGGCCGACCCCAGACGTCTTACTCCATGAGTATTTTTAACAAGGTATTTAAGCAGGTCCATATACCTGTCTCTTATACACATCTCCGAGCCCACGAGACTCCTGAGCATCTCGTATGCCGTCTTCTGCTTGAAAAAAAAAAAATAAAAAAAATAAAAAACACCATTATCCTGCCAGCCACCATATCACAACATACTACTACTCAAACACCAACACTAACCCAAACAAATCACACTACTACTTGTAACAAACACTACACCAAAATTACTCA
>ERZ1026810.968-NODE-968-length-12593-cov-3.015803_pt1 | contig 12593 bp, 13 predicted proteins | sample MGYA00520872_ERZ1026810 | MGnify/ENA primary metagenome ERZ1026810 (study PRJEB33270, sample SAMEA104284477) | anaerobic digester metagenome | biome: Anaerobic digester microbiome; feature: mesophilic sludge digester; material: Anaerobic digester biomass | place... | reverse complement strand
GCTCACGTTGCTCGGCAGTGAGTGGCATTTGGTGGCGCGAAGACGCAAAATGCTGATTGCCGCGTCCGCCTCGTCCACCTTTAGCAACCACGAGCGTTTGCCCAGGCTGCACCAAATCCCCGAGCAGTTCACCGGTTTCGTCGTTATAAACCAGTGTGCCCGGCGGAACCGGAATGATAAGGTCGTCAGCAGATTTGCCGGACTGCTTGTTTGGTCCTCCGTTGCGGCCATTCTCAGCAGCAAAATTTTCGTTATAGTGAAATTTACTCAAAGTATTCAGGGTCGGTTCCACGCGCAACACCACATCCCCCCCTTTTCCGCCATCACCGCCGTCCGGACCACCTTTAGGGCGGTACTTTTCACGGTGCATGTGCACCATGCCGTCCCCGCCTTTGCCGGATTTTACTTTTATTACCACTGAATCGCTAAACATGATTTTCCTTAGTACTTCAATGTATTCAACAATTAATTATAAATCAGGGGTCAGGCAACCCTGACCCCTGTGAAGGTTTTGTGCTTGAGAACTTCAGCTTATTTGCCGAATTTCTTCTGCAAAATATCCGTCAAGGTTGGCTTGCCGATCTCCTCCAACGCATAGCGTACGCGCTGGTTGGGTTTCTTAATCTTCATAATGCGGTTGAGGTCAATCGGTGTGCCAATCACGACCATATCCACATCAGCATTATTGATGGTTTGCTCTAAATCGCGCACCATTTGCTCGCCATAACCCATTGCCGGCAATATTTTGCCCGTACCGGGATATTTTTTGTAGGTTTCTATAATGCTGCCTACCGCAAACGGACGCGGATCAACAATTTCTGCTGCGCCATAACGCCGAGCAGCCACATACCCAGCCCCAAAAGCCATACCACCATGCGTAAGCGTGGGGCCATCCTCCACCACCAGCACCCGTTTACCGCGGATGGCATCGGGGTCATCCACATAGATAGGGGAAGCTGCTTCAATGACCTGTGCTGTGGGGTTGAGCGCAAACAAACTCTCACGTACCGCAATGACATCATCTGGGTTGGCGGTATCCACTTTGTTAATCACAAAGACGTCTGCCATGCGCACATTTGTCTCGCCTGGGTAATAATTAGCCTCATGCCCCGGGCGCAGCGGATCCGCAACCACGATGAGCAAGTCAGTCGCATAGAATGAGAAGTCATTGTTCCCCCCATCCCAGAGGACGATATCCACTTCCTTCTCGGCTTCGCGCAAAATGGCTTCGTAATCCACGCCAGCATAGACAATTACGCCTTGGTCGATGTGGGGTTCATATTCCTCGCGCTCTTCAATGGTGCACTCGTGCTTATCCAGGTCCGCATACGTCGCGAAGCGCTGCACTTTTTGTTTGACCAAATCGCCATACGGCATAGGGTGGCGGATTGCAGCAACTTTGTAGCCCATTTCCATGAGTATTTGGGCAACTTTGCGCGTGGTTTGGCTCTTGCCAGAGCCAGTGCGCACGGCACAAACAGCCACGACAGGCTTTGTAGACTTTACCTGCGTTCGTTTTGTGCCCATCACAAAGAAATCTGCACCCAGTGCATTGACCTGGCTGGCTTTGTGCATCACATAAGTGTGAGGAACATCGCTATAAGCAAAGACAACTTCATCAACCTTAAAATCCTTAATCAACTTGGGTAGCTCATCTTCGGGATAAATATCGATGCCGTTAGGGTATAGCTTACCCGCCAACTCAGCAGGATATTTTCTGCCTTCAATATTGGGGATCTGGGTTGCCGTGAAAGCAACCACTTCATATTGATCGTTATCACGGTAAAAGGTATTGAAATTGTGGAAATCCCTGCCAGCGGCTCCCATGATGATTGTGCGGATACGATTCATAAAATTTTTCTCCTTTTGCTAAATTTTTTATTGTGCCTTATTTTACATCACTTCTGGGGCTCGGATGCCCATAAGCGTCAAAACCTTCGCCAAACACGTACGCGCCGCAGCCACCAATGCCAGACGAGCTGCCCGAATTGCTGGATCGGCATTCAAAACCGGGCATTGATTGTAAAAATCATTGAATGCTTTAGCGAGGTCATAAGCAAAATTTGCCACCAGTGAAGGTTTTAGCTCTTTGGCTGCTCGTTGAATTTCATCTGGCAGCCTGGCGAGCAGTTCAATCAGGTTTATCTCACTAGGCTGCAAGTCGTATTTAAACTGCGGCACCTCGGGCTGCTCCAAACCCGCCTTGCGCAAAATGCTATTGGCTCGTACGTGTGCATATTGAATATAGGGTGCTGATTGCCCGTTGAAGTCTAAAGCACTCTCCCAATCAAATGTGACCATTTTAGTGTTTTCCCGTGCCAACATCGGATACTTGATGCTCCCCAAAGCCACAGCTTCGGCGATAGTTTGCATTTCTTGGGGATCGAGTTCCGGGTTTTTTTCACGCACAATCTCAAGCGCACGGTTGGTTGCTTCCCGAATGAGGTCATCCAAAAGCACCACCGTCCCCTCACGTGAAGACATAGTGACGTTCCCCGGCAGGTTCACAATTTCATAAGCTAAGTGGTAAATACGCTCCGCCCAGGGATATCCCATCAGCTCCAGAACCTTGCGGATTTGTTTCATATGCAAGCTTTGCCGCACGTCAATCACATAAATGGATTGCTCAAGGTCATACTCAGTAAACTTGAGGATAGCAAGGGGGATTTCTTTGGTGGCATAAAGCGAGGTTCCATCCGAGCGCAAAATAATCACCACGCGGTATTCCTCTTTTGTGCCCAGCAATTCATCCAAATTGATGATCACCGGCTCTTCGGGTCTGCCATCCTGTGCCAAACCGGATTTGATCAGCTGATCAACAACGGCTTTACCTGGCTCTTCTACCTCACTCTCGAAGTAAATGCGGTCGAAATGCTCTCCCAGCAAGTCATAAACCTGCGCAAAACCTTCCATTGACCATTCCCGGGTTTGCTTCCAGAGCTCTAAGATGTGCGGGTCGCGCGCATCCCAGCGGGCAAAGTAAGCCCGTACCTCCGCCTCGAAGCCTTCTTCGTAGGCAAAGCGGCGGTCAGCCTCAGCAAACAGATCCCCCATCCAGCGCGTTTTATCTTCGCTCGGCGTTTCACCTTGATGGTATTTTTCGTAATTGCATAACCACTTGATCACATGCAGCCCAATATCCCCAATGTAATTGACCCGAATAACCGCTTTGCCGCTGGCTTCGAGGATATTCGCAATCGAACCGCCCAAAATGACATTGCGCAAATGTCCGACGTGCAAGGGTTTGTGCGTGTTTGGATTGGAATATTCCACCATGGTTGCCTTTCCTGAAGGTTCACAGGTGCCATAGCCCTCACCTTGATCGAGGACAGCTTGTACGACTTTTTGGGCATATTCTGGTGGAGAAAAATAAAGGTTAAGGTAGCCGCGAACAGCTTCAATTCGGCTGAAGCCAGGCAGATCTCCAAGATAAGTCCGTAAAGATTCTGCCAAAAACTGAGCATGCTGCGGCACCGGCACTTGACGATTGGAGTCCGCAGCTGCGAGAGGAAAAAGCGGTGCAGCAATACCCCATTCTCCGCTAAAGGGGATATCGCGCCATTCTAAGGGTTTAGCGGGCAGCCCGCGCTCTTGACAATAATTTTGAATTATATTTGCTAGTGCTTGCTTTTCCTCTTCGAACATGCTGCCTTCCTTCAACCCAAGATAATCCTAGCCCGCGGCAAACAGGCTTCGAAAGCTATTTTACCATTGCGCTGTCTCCAATTCAGATCGGCAACAAAAACGGAGGCATAAAGCCTCCGCATCGTTGACAAAACTGTCAGTGTTTATTGCATTGAGTTTAGCTTTTTGACCAGACGTGACTTGCGCCGGGCAGCGTTATTCTTATGAATCACGCCTTTGCTGGCAGCTTTATCCAGAGCTTTAATCGCCTTCAGCACTTCTTCTTGGGAGGCTTGTGCATCGCCAACTTTGATAGCTGCTTCAGCTTTGCGCACGTAAGTGCGGGCTGTGCCACGATAGACACGGTTGCGCATGCGCCGTTTCTGGTTTTGTTTATTACGTTTGATCTGAGACTTAATATTAGCCAATTCTTCCTCCAGACAATAATTCCATATTCACGAACTTTTATTTTACAACAGATTCACAAAATGTCCAGTCCAATTTTACTGAAATAAAGATTTTTCAAAGGTTTTTCATGGTGAAAAAACGGATTGAGAGCGCTTATTCCCTTGATGATATCAGTTCGAATTCTCCTTCTAATCCTGAGGTTGAACCCGGTCCTACCCACAGCTTGAATTTTCCTGGCTCAATGGTATAACGATTCCTCAAGTGATAAAAACAGGCTCCCCGAATTGGGGAGCCTGTAAACTAAACAAATGCTTCGGCTAAGCCATTTCGTATTTTTCTGATGCGATCTGCGACTTTGGGACACCCATAGCTGCTAAATGCTTATGCATCGCATCCATCATCGGTAGCGGACCGCACATGAAGTAGAACAGTTCCTTATAGTTCTCCGGTAGCTTCGCTAAGAGCAATTCTTTGGTGATATAGCCCTTATACTCACAAGCCTCCGGATTTAGCGGTTTTTCAAGCACCTGAACTAAGGTCATGTTCAGGCGTGATTTTAGGCTCTCGAATTCATCTTGGAAAAGGACTGTCTCTTCGTTTAGGTCGCCATAAAATACATACACGGGCCTTTTATCGCCTTTATCCGCCATTGTGTTCAGAATGCTCATGATTGGCGCAATGCCAATACCACCGCCTAGAAGTACTAAGCCCTTTTGCATACGCGGGTCATCCAAGTCGAAGGTCCCATAAGGCCCATCCACATACATCCTCTCACCGGGTTTCCATTCTGAGATGGTGTTGGTAAAGTCTCCAGCTTTCTTAATTGAGAAGCGGATCGCATCCCATTCGGTACTCCCTGAGTAAGAGAAAGGATTGCGGCTGATCACAAATGGTGAGTTTCCGCGGCTAATCCAGGCTACCTGACCGGCTTTAAAGGCAGGGCGTTCGAACCCATCCGGTAAAAGATACACAGAATAGGTATCTTTGCCTTCGCTAACAACTTTTTCAATTTTGTAAGGATGCTTCGCTAGGATTAAAGGTCGGATAAGGCGAATATACAGGGCTAATCCACCCCAAATCACCATAAGCACAATCCAAGCAGCAGTCATCGCCGAATTACGCATATAGTAATTCCGGCCGAACATGTGCCACAGCCCAAATACCATGATACACAAAGTGAAAATGTCGTGTAACAACAGCCAGGTGGTATAGCTGATCTTGAGCTTCTTCCGGAAAATCGATGTGATCGCGATGAGGATTAACCCTAAGAGCGCGATTTCCCCGGCTTGCAACCAGAAAGGCTCTTCAAAAAACATCTCCTGACCTGCTAATAGGAGGATCGGATGTAAAAGAATCAAGCCCACGGATACTGCTGAGATCACGTGGTGGGTCTTGTACATCTTATCCAACGGGATAGAATCAGCTAACCAAGGCATTCGCGAAATGGGCAAGAACTGCATTCCAACGATGGACATCCCAAGGAAAGCTAAAGCCACGGAGATATCCCGCATAGGCCACACCCAGTTGGCATTCAACAGCATTATTGTTACGGGTGTAAGCGTTAGAGCAACACAAACTACTAAGAAGATTACAAATTTCGTTTTATTTGACATGAAATCTCCGCACTAAAGCTCAATTTTCAAGCTTAAGGACGCACTAAACCTTCTGTGCTCACACCGCTGAATTCAGATAAGTCTTCAATTGAATCGTACATAAGTTGTAATACGTATTCTGGGTTATGCACGTAAGCGGCTGGTTCCTTGGTGACAAACATCAGGTTGTAGGCAGCCTTGAGCATTCGTGGGGTGAATGCCTTAAACTGATTGGGGTAGATTGCTTCTCCTTCGCTGACTTCGCCATCGCCATTGGTATCGATGAAGGCATAAGGATATACCTTGGGCTCGAAGATGAAACCTACACCAGATTTCTCGTTGGCGTAACCTTGTAAAGCCTTTATTAATACCTGCCGCATTCCTTCGATCTCATCATAGGTGCTTTCTGTGGTGCCATCGCCATCATAGTCCACCTTGGACATAGAGATTTTCTTGTAATCCTGATAGCTTTGCACGTCGGAGTGACAAGTGGAGCAAAGGTTTGCATCACTACCTTCAACTTCCTTGGTGTGGAGCGAGTGCGGATCATGGCACTCGGTGCAGGAATTCACAGGGTCGGCATGCTTAAAGGTGCCAACGTAGGATTTTCCTTCATATTGATATCCCATGCCCCCATCAGCGCCTAACTGTACCGAAGCTGCTGCCAAGTAGTGCACACCCAAAAGCGCTTGTCCTTCGATTACATCATCTTCACCTACGCCAGCACTCGTGATAGCGGCATCGACTGCATCAGCGGAACCCATACCACTATGGCAGGTCATGCAAATGGCGCTATTGCCGAGATCGGTAATTTCTTTCCCATTGGGTAAGGTTACCGAGGTGAGCTTATCAGCAGCGTCATTGTGGCAGGTTGCGCAGGTAATGGGGTCGATAATCTCGCCAGGTGCATCCACAGCTCCAACAGCTGAACCATCATCTCCAACGAAATCCTGAAAGCCTTTAGAGCTATGGCATTTTGCGCATGCAACTGGGACTTCAGCTGGATCTTCCTCATTCCAGTGGTTGAAAGCCTCAGAGGCGGCGTCGGCGTGCGCAGAGCCTTCCCATTTGGCGGACACTTCATTGATGAGCGCCATTTGATCGACGTCGGTAGGTTCTTTTACTTCTTCTTTGGTTGTGCAACCTACCCAAGCAACCAAAGCTATTGCAATTACTGCGACTAAAATAAACAGGGAATTCTTTTTCATACTTTTTCTCCTCTCAAGAAGATATAGAATGGAATTACTTTCACCACTAATTATATATAGTTTACATCAGAAGTCAATGTGAATTTTTTCACCAAATTCAAAAACGGTAGGTTAATATTTCTCGCTAACATTTTAATTATTCTCGATAACCGTCTCTCCTTTCTAAATAATTTCTCCTCTGTACTTAAAACTTTAAAAGACATCTAAATTATTTGTCTTCAGTAGAAAGCTCCTCGCGCTGCCGATTTATCTTCCTTTTCAATCGAAATAGATGCCCTACATAGCCAAAGATATGCACAAATATGACGATATATCCAGCGATAAAATACGCAAAAGTATCAGGCATTGGCTTGATCCTCCCAATCAGCATCGATCTCAGTTTGCAACCGCAACTGCATGAGTGTCTCTTCAGCTTGCATCAAGCGTGCCCGTTGCAGGAGCAACGCAACATACATCACCGTGAATGCCCCTAAACTGATGAACATCGTGGTCAACATCGGTTGATTCAGGTTCATATCCACTTCGCCGGAGCCAAAAATGACTGGGTGAATGGTGCGCAGGAGGCGGGCTGAGAAGAAGGTGAGTGGTACGGTAACAAACCCAATAATGGCATAAATTGCACTAAATTGTGCCCTTTTGGAGGGCTCGTCCATACTGCGCCGCAAAAGAATAAAGGCAATATAAGTGAATGCCATAATGGTGACTGTAGTCAGCCTGGGGTCCCAGGTCCACCACGTATTCCAAATCGGTCGTGCCCAAATCATCCCACTGAGGATGCAAATCACCGTAAACAGTAAGCCGATTTCAACGCTGGAAGCAAGCAACCGATCCCACTTGAGGTCTTTATGCACCAGATAAAGGATCCCAAAAACGGCTGCCATTAGAAAAGCTAACATGCCCACCCAAGCAGCGCTCATGTGAAAGTAGAAAACTTTCTGCACGAGCCCCATATTGACCTCAATGGGCGCATAAAAAATAACCATAAAGAAAGCAAAAACAAATAGTACTGCGGCAAGAACAGAAAGAAATGTGATTGTTTTATTCTCGGATAACATATTCAAACACCATTATTGAAACTACAGTCATAATAACATCATAAACAAGCAAAAGATTTATCCAGCTTTGAAATTCCGGTACTGAAGAAGCAGCGATAATCGCACTGCCCGATTTTACCACAGCCATGTTCACTGGCAGCAAAAGTGGGAACAAAAGCACCGGTAAGAGTAAATCCCGCATGCGCGTTTGCACCGTCATGCTCGAGATCAATGTACCCGCAGCACTGTAGCCCCAGGCTCCCAACATTAAGATGCCAAAAAAGCGCAAATCGAACAGAGATTGATTATAGAGCAAGGAATAAATAGGAATGACCAAGATTGCTAACCCAAACATCATCAACAGGTTGGTAATCATCTTCGCTAAGTAAATCACCGAGAGTTCCGGAACAGCCATCATTAGCCCTTCAAAAGAGCCCTGATCCTGCTCGGCTGCAAAAGAACGATTTAAACCCAAGGTGCCGGCAAAAACCATTACCACCCAGATCAACCCCGGCGCAATCTCTGCGCGATCAATGGGAGAAAGCTCGAGGGCATAATTGAAGATAAAAAGTGAAAGCACAGCAAACGCAAACATCGAGGTCAGCACATCGCGGCTGCGCCACTCCTGTACCAGGTCTTTCCATACCAGAACCCATGCGGTGCTAAGCCATGTTTTCATGCGGCTGCCTCGGATTGGACTTTTACCCGGTTATTCACAACGGTGTTGTAACGTTCCTGCAGCTCATCCAGGCTCAGGTCTGCGTTAGGTATGCTCTCGGCAATTTTGCCTCGGTGTAAGATATCAAAACGTGATGCCACCTGGCGGATAAAGCTAAGCTCGTGCGTTGTGATCAAGATAATGCGCTGCTTATCCCTCTCCTCAATCAATAATTGGTTGAGCATTGTGGAACCTTGCTGGTCTAAGCCAGTATAAGGCTCATCCAGGAGCAAAATCTGCGGTTCATTGAGCAAAGCGCGTGCAATCGTTAGGCGCTGCTTCATCCCACGCGAGTAACTCCGTACAGGCACAGGCCTTACCTTGCCTAAGCCAACCCGAACCATAAGTTGTTTGAGGTCACTTTCCGTAAGCCTTGTCCCATAGAGGCGGGCGTAAAGCTGCAAGTTTTCTAATCCGGTAAGTTGTTCGTACAAAAAGGTCTGATGCAAGATAAGCCCAATTTTTCGCCTAACCTCAGCCTCGCTGAAATCTACCAATGCGTCGTCGATAGTAATCTCGCCAGCAGTTGGCTTGAGCAATCCACTCAGCAAGCGGATCAAAGTGCTCTTTCCGGCGCCATTAGGACCTAACAGGCAAACAAGCTCTCCAGATTGTAAGCTTATGTCTAAGTTCTGCAGCACGCGCTGCACACCATAAGACTTGCAGAGCTTATTGACTTCAAACTTCAAGTGGTTCCTCCTGCAAAAGCTCTTCTTCTTCGCGTAAGTAGCTTGAGGTTGTTGCCACGCACACTCCACCCAATACGAGGAATATTCCCCCCAACCACATAAAGTTGACTAAGGGGTTCACCGACATCCTCAAAGTAATATATGGCACATCAACGTCATAACCAACCAGTAGGAGATATACATCTCTGCTTAAGTTGCTATCTACAGCTGGAACGCTGATAAACTGGTCACGCTCCGGGTATATATGCTGCGCTGGAAAAAGCCGAGCAATTTCTTTTCCATCTTTGTAGAGGGTTGTATCTGCTTCGGCAGTCATATATTCAGGGTTTGTAAAAGTTTCGCTAATGCTGTTGAATTCTATTTCATAACCCATCAGCGGCATTTTTTCATGAGGCAGCATGGTACCTTGAATGCTCGTAGAGAGCGTCTCCATGCCCACGATACCTAAAGCGATCAAAAGGATGCCGGCATGCACCAGCCAAGCCCCGTAGCGGTTGCGCTGCCTCCAGAGAAAACCCCAAAACTTCGGTAACCCTACAGCAATTCCATCGCGAATGGTTAATGTGAGGAGGGTAAAGAGCCCTAATGCCACCAGGAAAATGCCACCGAGTGCCATCGCGATGCGCAAACCGCTGAGAAAGAGAATCACGATGGTGAGGATAGACAGCCCCAATGGGATCCATAACTTCTTTCCGATTTTCTTGAGCTGAACCACATTCCATCCGATTAATGGACATATAGCCAACAAGAAAACTAGGATTAGAAAGAGCGGTGTCGTCGTGCGGTCATAATAACCCCGATCCAAAACGACCTGATTGCCTGTCAGAGCGCCATTGATCATTGGAAAGATTAACCCCCACAAACAAACCGCAGTCAACGCAAGCAAAATGATATTGGTATACAAGAAAAATGCTTCTCGGCTGAATGGAGAGCTAATTTCGAACTCTCCTCCTAAGGCTTTCCAACGCCATACTAAGAGACCTATAGAGCCTAATAGCCAAAAGCACATGAAAACCAATAAGGGTAAGGAAATTGTGCTCTCGCTAAAAGCGTGAACAGAATTGACCAAACCAGATCGCGTAACAAAAATACTAAAAATAACCAGCAAATAAGTGAGCAGCACCAACACAAAATTAAACCGTTTAAATATGCCGCGTTTACGCTCCAGCAAGAAGCTGTGTAACAACGCTGTAGCCGTCAGCCAGGGCAAGAGCGATGCCGTTTCTACAGGATCCCAAGCCCAATAACCGCCCCAACCCAAGACGTCATAAGACCACCAGCTGCCTAAGACAATCCCGCCAGTTAAGAAGACCCAGCCAAGAACAACCCACGTGCGGGTATCGTGAATCAATTGATCATCACCCCGTTTCTGGATAAGTGTTGAGATCCCTACCGCAAACGGAACAAAGAAAAGTGCATATCCCAGATACAGCATGGGTGGATGAATGATCATCCCAGGGTGCCTGAGAAGTGGGTTCAACCCCATTCCAATGCTGAGTTTATGGACCGCAGCCCCAGCCTCGGGTGCAAAGAGAGCTGAAACCAAGCTGCCATCGCTCAATGCCCAGATACGTACGAAAGGATTATCCCCGAAAAGGGAAAGCCCTAAAAAGAAAATCACATTGGCAGCCAAAACGAGAAATGACCAGGCATCGATCAATTTGCGTTTGCTTGAGAGGGCGATAAAAACTATGAGCGAGACTAACCAACTCCAAAAAAAGAGCGAGCCGGCTTGCCCACCCCACAGTGCGGTAACCTTGAGGATCCCCGGCATGGCTGGGTTTACCACCGATGCCACATAATAATTTGTGTAATCCTCCAGCACAAGCATCACTATCAAGCTTATCACCCCGATAGTCTGCAAGATAAAAGCGGATTTTGCTAAATGACTTGCAAGCGTTGGTAGTGCAGTTTGTTTGCGCAAAATTGCCAGAAGAGTCAATACTACGGCTACCGTGAAGGCAAGCAGTGCTAAATAAGAAGGGATAAGACCTGCAAAAAACATTTTTGCCTCTGTTAATTAGGGATTTCTACTGATTTTGATCTGGAAGCTCTGATTGATATTTAGAAGGGCACTTCAGCAGCAGTTCGCTCGCTTGGAAAACGCCATTTTCGTCTAAGGAGCCAGTGATAATAGCTTGAGCTTCATCTTTGAGTAAATCAGGACGTGGACCTACGTAATGGATGGTCATCTTAGGCAAGGTTGGGTCGTGAGCCGCTTGCGCTAAAACCACGGACATGCCCCCCATCTGTTCAATCACGCGATGATCACCAGGGATCTGTGCCACCTGAAAGGTCAGCTCTAAAGTTTGCGGGTCGTACTTAATCGAATCTCCTAATACAACGCCGGACATGCGGACATTTTTACCTACATATTCCGCTTGATTGGATTGCAGCTCTTCCACAGTCAAAAAATACTGGGATTGCGAGAGCGTGGAGGAAGCTATTAAATATACAACGGCAGCGATAATAATGACGACGCCAATGATAAGCTTTGTGTTCTTCTTCTTCAATTTTCACCTCTTTAGTCGGCATTTATTTTAGCTGAAAAACCTGCTTTAGGGAAAGATCAAATCACCCGAGAAGGAATGGAAATGCAACAAAAAGAAAGAATTCAGAGAATATCACCTTAGCAATGAAGCACTGCGCACAAAAGATATAGATATATACCCAATAAATTTGATTTTTCACCCTCTGGCGGGTATGATTTAAATGCTCAGGTCAGCTGGGTGAGCGCGCTGCTCCATAGAGAGCAGTGAGGAAAGTCCGTACACCATAGAGCAGGAAGCCAGGTAACTCCTGGAGAGGCGTAAGCTTCTGGATCGGGCCACAGAAACATTCCGCACACTGCGATCGCAGGCGTGTAAGGGTGAAAAGGTGGTGTAAGAGACCACCGGCGCGGGTAGCAATATCCGCGGCCAGGCAACCCCCTTCCGGTGCAAGGTCAAACAGGGGAAAAGCTCTTTGCCAGTGCTGGCTCGGCACTGTTGATCTCCGGGTAGACCGCTAGAGTACGCTGGTGACGGCGTACCCAGATAGATGCCCACCCGCGACAGAATACGGCTTATAGGCTGACCTGAGTATTCAATCCCCTTAGGATTCCCAGATTAACTCTTGCAGCGTACGCTTGGGGACGTGGTGCGCACCTTGTTCATCGCGCTAATATTTAATATCACCCGATTTATCCACATCTTCCACGATAACCTGTTCAATCGGTTTGCCTAATGCCGTCACCAAAACGATTTGGTAGTATTCCGGTAAGCCCAGCAATTCGGCTAATTTTTCGCGTTGGACTGAGCTCATCATACACCCCACCTACC
>ERZ1026810.967-NODE-967-length-12629-cov-4.279395_pt1 | contig 12629 bp, 12 predicted proteins | sample MGYA00520872_ERZ1026810 | MGnify/ENA primary metagenome ERZ1026810 (study PRJEB33270, sample SAMEA104284477) | anaerobic digester metagenome | biome: Anaerobic digester microbiome; feature: mesophilic sludge digester; material: Anaerobic digester biomass | place... | reverse complement strand
GTGTGGGATGTGTGGGATTGTGCTGGAATGAGTGTGTGAGTCGATGAGTTGTGTTGGTTGATGTGTCTGGTTGTGTTGTACTGTGTGTTGTATGTTTTTTTTTTTTTCAAGGATACGGCGACCACCGAGATCTACACAGAGTAGATCGTCGGCAGCGTCAGATGTGTATAAGAGACAGACCACGGCCCGTAGACCCACCAGGGGTCGTAAACCGGCACATAGACGATCGAAGGACTCGAGGGCTCGACACGGATGACGTCCCGCTCCACGATGACCTTCTGCTGCTCCGTCGATTTGAGGCTCCCCGCGTCGTGGGCCCGCTTGCGGAGCCTCTGGACCGTGTCCATCACATCGGCCTGCTGGGCGAGGAAGGCATTGCCGACCTTCTCGGTCCAGTCCAGTTTCCGGCTCATCATCTCGAGGACGTCGGGAAAGGGAACCAGGGCTTTCACGCTGGGGTCCCAGTTCTGCTTCTCCAGGGCGGCATTGAACGATTCGGCGGGAAGGCTCCTGTTTTCCCGCGCCCATCTCTCCGCCATGACCACCTCCAGGGGGTAGGTGGCGGCGATGAAAAGGTGGGCGAGGAGCGAATCGGGGTAGAGCGCAATGGGGGCAAGCAACTGGTCCAGCTCAGGCTGGGAAAACGCCCTGGCGCCCGTCCTTGCGGCATCGGGCGACGTTTCCTGAGCAATGATCGGCATCGGTACGGCGATCAGCAGCGCCAGGCACCAGACGAGGGCATACCGGGAGGGTTTCCATAGGTTCATGATCGTCTCCGGCCGGACACCGGCACCGAGGCGCAGGCCGCAGCAGGCGCTGCGGGCCGCGAAACCGCTCCCCGGTCTCCCGGGATGCCGGCGCGGGCAAAACGGTCTTTTCTTGTAAAACGCGCCAGGGAGGATCCGGTTTACCGTCCGGGGACTGATTTCGGCTCCCCGGGCCGGGCGCCGTCACTTGCTTTCGACCCGGTGGATGCCGTCCCAACTCTCGGGCGGCGGGGTTTCCCGGTATCGCCGGCAGCGCTCCATCAGGATACGGGCGGGCTCGTCGCCGTGATTGAGCTCCAGGATCTTCCCGCCGTGCTCCATGGCCTCGTCCCAGCGGCGGCCGAGGTATGCATCGAGCGCTTGTTCAGCCAGCCGGGCGATCGAGCGGGTGCGCTCGTCGGCCGCAGCGGTCTCCGCCATCAGCTCGTAGATCCGGATCCCCCTGGCGCTTCCCTTGACGGAGACGAAGTCGAGGGGACGCGCGACAAATTGGTCCTTCACGAGCGCCCGGGTGCTCTCGCCGATGATGATCTGCGTGCCGTAGAGCTTGTTGAGGCCCTCGAACCGGCTCGCCGTGTTCACCGTGTCGCCCACGACGGTGTAGTTGAGGCGGCTGGCGCTGCCCATGTTGCCCACGATCACCTCGCCCGAGTTGATGCCGATGCGCTGGTGAAACAGGGGCTTCCCCTGCCGTTTCCACCTCTCGTGGAGCGCCTTCAGCTCCTCGAGGCAGGCAAGCGCCGCCCGGCAGGCCGACACGGCGTGATCGGCATTGGGCGTGGGTGCCCCCCAGAAGGCCATGATGCTGTCGCCGATGAACTTGTCGAGCGTCCCCGGGGGCCGACGCCTCAGGGCGTTGCTCATGGCCTCGAAGTATTCGCCGAGCTGCTCGACGAGCTCCTCGGGCGCGAGCCGTTCCGAGATCGACGTGAAGTCGGCGATGTCGGAGAAGAAGATCGTGAGATGGGCCTTGCGTCCGCCGAGTTCCGCCTCGCCCCCCGAGGCGAGGATCTCGCGGACCAGGTCGGCCGGCACGTATTTGCCGAAGGAGCGCAGGCCCCGCTTCATGTCGTGGGTGGCCACCATCAGCTGATCCACCTCCTTGATCTGCGAGCGCTCCAGGGGCCGGGGCTCCAGTTCGAAGCGGCCGATGGCCTCGGAGTCGAGGGCGATCCGGCGCAGGGGCTTTGCGACGAGGGCGGAGATCCAGGCGCTCGAGATCAGGATCAGGAAGAAGGCGGCGATCCCGATCCCCACGGTCTCGAGGTTGTTGCGGTCCACGGCCCCCATGATCTCGCTGTAGGGGATGACGAGGGCGATGGTCCAGCCCGGCACGTTGCTGCCCGCCATCCGGCGGTAGCAGCCGAAATAGTCCCTGCCGCCGGCGCCGAAACGGAACATCCGGAGGTCGTGCCCGAGATAGCCGCCGTCCTGCGTGAATTTGTCCATGAAGCGCACGACCTTCTCGTCGGCGAGCTTCCGCCAGGGCGTGAACTCGAACTGCGTGCGGCCCCGCTCGTCCCTGAATTCGCGGGTGAGGATCTCCGGCTGCGGGTGGGCGAGAACCCGGTGCACCCCCTCTTTTGTCTGCTCGATGATGAAGGCGAAGCCCGCCCGGCCGATCGGGTTGGAGTTGAGGAAGCGGGAGATGGCGCTGATGTCGATGTCGACCGTCGTCACGCCGACAAACTGCCGGTCCCGGTCGTAGACAGGCGTGGCCAGGCTGATCCCCGGGACCGCCCGTGCGCCGCTTCGGAGCGTTCGCCCCTCGGTCCAGACCGGCCCCTCGGCGTCGCGGGCCAGGCTGTACCATTCCGGCAGCATTCTCGCGCCGGTCAGCGGGAACTCCCGACGGTCGAACGCCTTTCGCCGCGGATAGTCTTCGGGCGTGAAGTCGAGGATCACCGCCTTGCCGGCCTTGCGGTCGAACCGGGCCTCGCGGATGCTGAACCCGCCTTCCGCGAGGCGCTCGATGGAAAGCATCAGGCCGTTCTCGAAGCCGGCCGAGAGGAACGTGAAGTGGGTCTGCGTCTCCATGACCCGCTGCAGGTAGCGGGTCAGCCAGTTCAGCGTCTCCGGCTTCATCTGGACGGTGCTCAGGATCTGGCGGTTCATCTCGCCCTGGTCACGGGCGCGGGTGAGGAGCGTGCCGACCCAGTGCCGGATGCGCAGGGAACTCTCGTCCAGCACCTGCGCCGAGAGGGTGTCGGCGTTTCGCTTCAGGTTGTAGTAGGACAGGCCCCCGAGGAGCAGGACCGTGCCGATGAGCATGACGGCCAGGAGCGTCGCCAGGGCCGTGCGGAAGGTGACGCGGGTGGATGCCAGTTTCTGCGCGAAGGGGGTCTTCATGTCCGATCCCTGAACCGGGGCTCGCAAGCCGGCGCGCCGCCGGAGCGCTTGCGGCGTACCGCTGCATTGTAGTACAAACGGCGCCTGCATGCCCCAAAAAAAACGGCCCCTGCCCGCCCGGAGATCCCCCTTCCGGACCTGGCCTGAACGGGCGGGCCTTCCGGCTGTTCAGACTCGCCGCCGCCGCGAAAAGAGAAGCCCCGCATCGAAGGTGCGGGGCTTCCTTGCCTGCCCCGATTCCGGCGACCGGCTCCGGTCATTTCGGGGGCTCGGCAAACGGCCCGTGCCGCCAGGTGATCTCCGAGAGTTTCCTCTGCCCCGGCGCGGAGGGATGGAAACAGTCGATGTCCGAGACATGGCTTTCGACGAAGGGGTACTTGAAGATCTCGTCTGTGAAGACGTAGTGGTGGTTGCTGTCTTGAGCCTGATACTCCTCGGTCACCCGCCGGAGAATGGCGTTGAACGCGACGTTACGCTCCCGGGTGAACTGCCGGCCCGCCTCCCCGATGAGCGGGTTGAGCATGGTGCCGCAGGGGTACCACTTCAGCAGCGTTGCCGCCCACAAGACCTCGCAGTCCACGATCCCCAGGGCCCTCTTGTCGCCTGCGACCTGCCAGAGCCGGTAGATGTCCACGATCCCCACGACGTATACGGTGGCCCCCGCCGGCAGGCCCTGTCTCAGCGTTTCCATCCCCTCCCGGAAGCGGTCCTCGAAGACCTCGTCCGACGGGATGTCGATGAAGCGGTCCTGGCAGACGTCGTTGTGACCCATGAGCACCGTCACGTACGAGGCCTTGCGGCTGACGGCCTGCTTTGCCTGGGCCGGGAAGTCGAACATGTCGGCTCCGCTTTTGGCCTCCATGTAGTTGGCGCGGCCGGAGCTCCCGAAGGCCTTCGTGATCCGCTGGTTGTGGCTGTTGACGTTGGTGAGCCCCAAGAGCCATTCCCAGAACCCGTGGTAGCCGTTGACCCAGCTTGCCCAGTGGTTGGCCGCCGGCAGCTCCGCGTCGATGGCCTCGGTCATGCTGTCGCCCGTGCTGGAGAGGCGCTTGGGCTTGAGCTGCGCCGCCTTCCCCTGGGCCAGGGCCTGCGGCGCGGCCAGGGCGAGGCACAGCAGGGCCAGCACGGAAGGATCCAGACGTTTGTCCTGTTCATGATCTTCCTCCTTTCCCCTGTGTCGGTTGATTCGGTCAGCGCCCCCTCACTTCAGGGCCTCTTTCTTACGAACCCCTTCGAGCTCCCGGCGCACAAGGGCCCTCAGGTCCTCGAGGGGGAAGGTCCCGCCGAAGTAGATCCCGTTGACGAACACGACCGGAGCGGCCTGCACGCCGAGGCGCACGCCGATGCCGATATCCTCCCGGACCCTCCGGAGCAGGGCCCCCTGTTCCTGTCCGGCTTCGGCACGGTCCGGGTCGAGGCCCGCTTCCCGGGCCGCCTGGCGGACCGCCTCGGCCGTGACCCTGCCGCCGCGGGCGAAGATCGCGTCATGGTACTCCCAGAATTTCCCCTGCCGGAAGGCCGTCTCCCCCGTCTCCGCGGCCGCCAGGGCGACGGGGTCCTGGATGCCGATGAAGTTCCGGTGCACCCATCGGATCTTCCCGGGGAACTCCTCGAGGAGGCGGCGGATCTTCTCCGCGCTCTCGGCGGAGGGCTTCGAGGAGAACCGGGCGAAGTGAACGAGCGTGACGGGCGCGTCCGCCGGGCCCCGTTGCGGCGCGCCCTCGATCTCCACCCGGACACGCGGCCGTTCGGGAGGCGCCGCAAGGAACCGGTAGTCCGACGTTTCCCTCAGCGAGGCCAGGTAGTCGAGCTTTCGCTGGATCCGGGCGCGCTCCTCGAGGTAGGCCGTCAGCCGTCCGCGGCCCTCGGCGCCCCCGCCCGCCTCGGCGGGATGCGCCGCGACGTAGGCATCGACGTCCTTCTCCGTCACCGGGGCGGTCTTGCCGTCGACCTCCCTCTGCAGCAGGGCCCCCACGCTCAGCCCCTGCCGGGCCGCTTCGCGTTCCAGCAGGCGCCGGTCGGCGATCTCCCGGGCCTCGCGCTGCAGGAGGCTGTGGATGCTGCCGCGGAGCCGGTAGATCTGGAAAGCGGCGCTCCCCTCGATCTCCGAGAGGGTGATGGGACTGCCGTCGATCATCGCGATCACCTCGTCGCCGTCCGCCCGGATGCATCCGGGGGCCAGCACAAGGCTAACGGCCAGGGCGATCGAGAGGCTCCGCAACCGTCCCGTTTTCTTCGTGCCTGTCATTGTCGATCCCGTCCCTCGTGGTCCGCCGCAGAAACTCGTTGATGCTTACGCCCGCCGTCTTCTCGAAGCGGCGGCGGTTCTCCTCGACGCGCTCCATCCACTCGCGGATCCTCTCCGCGTTTTCCGGGGTCCGTTCCGTGTCACGGAGCGCCTGCATCGATTCCCGGAAGGCCTGGACGGATTCGGTCAGCTCGCGGACCTGCTCGTCCGACAGGGGCGTGTCGGGAAGCGCTTCGCGCAGGGACCGGGAAATCAGGGCGGGCAGGTCCCGCCCCGCCTCTCCGGGCTTGGCGGGCGGCGGCTCGACCGGGGTCTCGCTCCTCGCCGGGAACGTCGGCGCATCCTGCGGAGGGGGGGCGAAAACCGGCGCCACCTCCGCGGCCGTGGGCTCGACGGGCACCGGCCGGGAGGCAACCGCCCCGGGATTCGGGGCTGGGAGGCGCGGCCCTGGGGGGAATGCCCAGAACGCGGCCGTGGCGGCGATCGCCGCCACGGCGAGGACGGCAAGAAATCTCTCGAGGCGCGGGAACATGGCTGCTGCCTCTCGGGAAGGAGGGGAAAGGGATGGATGAACCCGTGGATCCCTGTCCTTTCGGATTTATAACAGAGCGGCGCGGGCGACGTCAAGCGGGCCGGGTCGGCTTCCTCCCCCGCACCGGTGCGAAGACGGGGGGATTCGCCCGCCATCTCGCGGCTTGCGGGCGCGCCGATTCTGTGGCAGATTGAATCAACGGCTTATGGTACCTACAGTCACCTTCGGCACCCTCCGGTTCATCGTCGTCGGTCTCGCGGTCTTCGCCCAGATTTACCTGTTCCTCCGTCTGCGGACGGCCGTCCGGTCCTCGCAGAGCTCGGAGCGATTCAAGCTCCTGGCGGTCTTCCTGGCAGGGTCGGTCATCGGCCTGCTGTTCGCCATGAACGTCCTCATCCTCCTGAGGCCAGTGCCCTGGGTGGACCCGCCCGCGCCGGCACAGGCTCTCCTGTTCTACCTGCCGGCCGTCTGGGGCCTGGGTTCGATTTTTTCGGCCCTGCTGCTGGCCGCCCTCCGGCTGGCGGGGGGAGCCCGGCGGGCGGTCGCCGGGCGTTCCCATGGACCCGCCTCCGGGGCGGGCGGATCGTCCGCGGATCCCGGACGACGGTTGATCCTGCAGGCCGGGGCCGGGGCGATCGCGGCCGCGCCCCTTGTCCTCTGCGGATACGGGGCGGCCCGGGCGGGGCGATCCCACGAGGTGAGGGAGCTCTCTCTGCCCTTCGGGGTTCCGCTCCGGGTGGTCCAGCTCACCGATCACCATGCGGGCCCCTACATGACCCGCAGCGACCTGAGGCGTTACGCCGAGGCCGTGATTGCGCTGGAGCCCGACGTCTTTGCCCTCACGGGGGACTACGTCTCGAATTCGATCGCCTTTCTGCCGGGGTGCCTCGAGGAGATGGCGCGCGTCAGGGCGCGCTACGGGACCTTCGCCGTCCTGGGCAATCACGAGCACTGGGTCGCGAGCCCGGAGAGGCTCAGGACGATCTTCCGGCAGCACGGCATCCCCCTTCTCTGCAATGCGCACCGGGTGATCCGGACCGCGAAGGGGGCCTTCGCCGTTGCGGGAATCGACGACATGCGGATCGGCAACGACGACCTCGACGCGGCCCTGGCGGGGCTTGCCCCGGATATCCCGACCCTCCTGCTCTCCCACCGCCCCGAAATTTTTCCGGCCGCAGCGGAACGGAAGATTGCGCTGACGCTGTCGGGCCACTATCACGGCGGGCAGATTCAGCTGCCCCTGCCCGGAGGCGGGGCGACGAGCCTCGCCCACCTGCGGACCCCGTACCCCGAGGGTCTTCACCGCATCGGCGAGTCCCGTCTGTACGTGAGTCGCGGCATCGGCACGACCTTCACCCCGGTGCGGCTGGGCGCGTGGCCGGAGATTACCGTGTGCAATCTGTCCTGAACTTGGCGGTGCGCGACGATCCCCCCGGGGGGGATTTTTTCTCTTTTCCTTCTCTCCGTTGTCCTTATAATCAAAACAGGGGGATCCGCCCGGTCCCCGCGTTCGAACCCGAGACCCTTGAGACGCGATGACCGATGGTCGGAGACGGGCCGGCGAATGCCCATGACGGGCTGTCGCGGGGGGAGAGTCCGCCGCGGGGGCCGGCGTCGCGGCGGGCCGTTGGCTCGGAACGATTGCCGGAGAAAGGAGGCGGGCCATGGAACTGGAAGCGGCCGTGAAAGGCAGAAGAAGCATCCGGAAATTCACCGAGAGGAAGGTCCCGGGGTTGCTGATCGACGAGATCCTCGATGCCGCCCGGTGGGCGCCCTCCTGGGGGAACACGCAGCCCTGGGAGTTCACCGTGCTCGCGGGAGCGCCTCTCGCGGCATTCATGGAGGCCAACGAGCGGATGTTGTCCGGGGGGCTGGCGGCGTCCCCGGACGTCCCCATGCCGGAGGCGTGGCCCTCACCTCTCAAGGAACGTTACGGCCGGATGGGCAGGACCATCCTGGAGCTGATGGGCATCGACCGGGCGGACCGGGAGGCCCGCAACCGGCTCTATGCGCGCATGGCCGGCCTTTACGGGGCGCCCTGCCTGATCGTCGTCGCCGTTCCACGGGACGTGGCCGTCGAGTATGCCCTGTTCGACGCGGGGCTCGTCGTCCAGACGATCTGTCTGCTCGCGCATGCCAGGGGCCTCGGCACGTGCATCATGGCCGCCGCGGTCCGCTACCCCGACGTGCTGCGGAAGGTCGCCTCCATTCCCGAGGAACGCCGCATCGTGGCCGGCATCGCGCTCGGATACCCCGATCCGGACTGCCCCCTCAACCGGTTCGAAAGAACGAGGGCGGACGCCCGGGAGATCGTCCACTGGGCCGGCTGACCCCGCCGGCTCCTTCACGCCGTCGGCAACCTCGGAAAGAAGCCCCCGACGGCGACGGTCCCGTTCTTTCCGGGATGCGGGGGGCGGCGCGGCGCTTCGCGGGCCAGGAGGCCTGCGCCCCGATCGGGGAGTGACGCCGGGAGCGGCCCGGGCCGGGTACGCCGCGCGGGCGAGGCGGGTCGGAAGAACGTCGTAGGGGCAATTCATGCTGCCGTCGTATTGACTTCCCGCGGGAAAGAAACGAGACTGCGGCCATCGAATACGACGGGGAACCGCGGTTCCCGGGAGGGTGTTCCATGAAGAAGACGGCGATTGTGTTTCTGGTTGTCTGCGCTCTCTTCGCAAGCACGGCGCAGGCCTTTGCCGAACCGCCGAAGGACGGCATGGCGATCGTGGCCGATGTGCTGCTCGTCCGCCCCGTGGGGCTCGTCGCCGGCGTGTTCGGGTCGGCGATGTTCCTCGTATCCCTGCCCTTCTCGATCCCCAGCGACAGTGTCGGTACGGCCGGGAAGCTTCTCGTCGCGGACCCCTTCGAATTCACGTTCCAGCGGCCCCTGGGGGATTTCGACTACAGGGTGGGGCAGGCGCAGATGCCGAAGGCGCAGTAGCCGGCGGGCCTCTCAGGGTTTTTCCAGCAGTTCCCGGAGGGCGGGGCGGATGTAGACGTTGCTGAGGTCGAAGGGCTTCAGGGCCTGCACCAGGGTGCGGACTCTGTCCCTGGCCGCCGCCCGCGCGTCGAGGACGATGACGTTCTTTCCCTTGAGCCGGCAGAGCCCGCCGGCGATCGCGACGTCGTCCTGCGGGATTCTCTCGTGGCGGACCTCGATGCCGAGGCTGCAGGCCAGGGCCTCGAGCTGGTCCAGGGCGATGTGGTCGTCCACGGTGTCCCCCGGGGTCCGGGAGCGCCGTCGCGCTCCTTCAGTCTTCGATCGTCTCGATTTCGATGTCCTGCCGGAAGAGATCCTCCGCGTACCCGCCGATCTTTTCCGTCATCCGCTTGGAGAGAAGGGCAAACACCGGGGCCGTGGCCATGCAGATCCAGCGACCGGCGCTTCGCTGCACAAAGCTAGACCCGATCCGCGCGCCGATGGCCGCGGCGATCTTCTGCGCCGCCTGCGTGCTGAGCGCCTTGACGATGAGCCGGGAGCCCGCCCTCTGCACCAGCAGGCGCCCCGCCGTCACGCCCAGGGCGCAGCCGAAGACGTACAGGACGAGGGTGCGGTTCACCTGATCGAGCCGGCCGTGGTACTTGGCGATCTTGTAGAGCAGGTCCATCTGGATTTTCGTGACCGCGGCGAGCTCGGGCAGGATCGTCGCCATGCCGAAGGGGCCCGGCATCATCCCCGAGGCGAAGCTCACCGAGAAGGCCTTGTTGGACGCGAAGTCCGTCATGTCCGGGGGCGCCCCGTCCACGCGGACCGTCTCCGGGTCGGGCGCGAGCCCCATCATCGTCTCGACGAACCACTTCTCGAAGCCGAACCCCTCCGTGCTCATCTCCCGTTCCTCCTTCCTTCGCCGGGGGCCCGGCGTCGGCCTTGTGCATCATGCGGCAGATCGGCCGTGTGCCGCCATTGGAGGAGCAGCCCTCGCCCTTCGGAACCCGACCGTCGCAGCACGCCGGTTTTCGCGAGGCCATCCCCCCCGGCGCGAGATCGGAGCCGCCACGATTTTTCCACATCGGCGGATCAATTGCAACGCTCTTTGCGCCCGTCGGGTCCCTTGTCCCGGACGTCATGCCCGCAGATTTCTGTTGCGGGGGCGGGCAAACCGTGGTGATAGATAACCTGCAAACGATTCCGGGAAGCGAGGAACCCCATGAACGACTCATCCGCGGCGGGGCGGGAACGGAAGCGGGAGCTGGCCCGCCTCCGGGCGAGGATTGCCGAGCTCGAAAAGGCGCAATCGCGGTCCCGGCAGATGGAGGAAAGGCTGCGAGACAGCGAAGAGCGTTTCCGGTCCATTTTCGACAACAGCCTGGACGCGATCATGCTGGCGAGGCCCGCGGGCAAGATCGTCGCGGCAAACCGGGCCGCCCGGGTACTCCTGGGAATGACGGAGGAAGAGATCCGTCGGGTGGGGCGGGCGGGGATGGTCATACAGGACGAGGCGCTGGCCGAGGCCGTCGAGGCCGTGGAGAAGAACGGCCAATGGCGGGGGATGCTCACCTGCCGGCGCAAGGACGGGTCGACCTTTCCGGCCGAGACGAGCGCGAAAACCTTCGGGAGGGCGGACGGCCGGACCATGAGGGTTCTGATCTTCCGCGACATGACGGAACAGAAGCGGGCGGAGGACAGCTTGCGCGAAAGCGAGGAGCGCTTCCGGCTCTTCATGGACAACAGCCCCACCATTGCCTGGATCAAGGACGAAGAGGGCCGGTATGTGTACCTCAGCAGGAGGTGCGAGGACAGCTTCGGGAGCTGGCTGAAGGATTGGATGGGAAAGACCGATGCCGAAATCTGGCCGCCGAACATCGCCGAACAATTCCGGCAGAGCGATCTGGCCGTGCGTGAAGCCGATCGCCCCACCGAGGTCATGGAACAAACGGTCAGCCCCGACGGCGGGCGCCATTTCTGGCTGGGCTGCAAATTTCCCTTCCGCGCCTCCGGGAAGCCCTACGTCGCCGGCATCGGGCTGGACATCACCGCTCAGAAGATGATGGAAGCCGAACTGGCCCGGCACCGCGAGCACCTGGAGACCCTGGTAGAGGAGCGAACGCGGGAGCTGGAGGAAAAGACCCGGATTCTCGAGGAGCTCAATGCGGCGACAAGGGTGCTGCTGCGGCAACGGGAGGAGGACCGGAAAGAGATCGGGGAACGCTTCATGGCGAACATGAAGAACCTGATCCTCCCCTACGTGGAAAAACTCAGGGGCACCCGCCTCGACGAGCGGCAGAAATCCTACCTCTCGATCATGGAAACCCACCTGGACGAGGTCCTGTCACCGCTGATGAGGGCCATGCGGTATCACGGCCTCACGCCCACGGAATCCCGGGTGGCCTCGCTGATCCGGGACGGCAGGACGACGAAGGAGATCGCCGCCGTCATGGACGTGGCGACCAGTTCCGTCGATTCGCACAGGAAGAGCATCCGGAAGAAACTCGGGTTGAGCAACGAGAAGGTCAATCTCCAATCGCATCTCCGGTCAATCGAAATATAGGGAGAATTCATCCCCAATCCATCCCTGTTTTTTAGCCATTGTCTTCGGGCCGTCCTTTTGTCATCGTCGCTCCAGTTCTTCATTTTCCCTCCGCGGTTGAGCGCCGATGAAGAAAGTCGTCTGCCCTTCCTGCTCCCAGGACGTCCAGCCCGTCTCTTACGGGGGGGGATGGGTATGGGTCTGCTGCGGCAAGGTCCTGCACAGCGCGGCCCGCTCTGACGTATCGAGGCATGAAGAAGCAGGGACTGACTCGGGGACCACCGATGCCAAAACGTGACGCGCCCGCCGAATGGAAAGGCGAGCCCCCGTGCTTCAGGGCCGGGGGCTTTTTTATGCCGCCAGGGATGAGGGCCGGGATGCGAGGCGCCCCGACAGGGCCCCGCGAAACAGGAAGCCCCGCCGCAGGGACGGGGCTTCCTGTCGTAGAGCCGGCGGGAGGAGGGGCCTTCGCTTCGGCATCCGCTCACTGGTATTTTGGACTTGTCTTTCCGCCGCTGCCGGCCGTTTTCCCCTCGACGCCCGGTTTGATCCCGTGGGACGGTCTGCGCGACCTCAGACGGCTGAGGATGACGCCGGCCTTGCGTGCCTCGGCGTGCCGGCCCGAGCCAACCGGCAGGTCCCCGAGCAGCTTGATGTGCACGAACCCGTGCCCCCAGGCCTCCTCGATCAGCCCACGGGGGATGAACTGGCCGACAGCGAAGTGTGCGTGCATGCCGTGGTCGGACTTGTGCCACTCCGGCACCCACACATACGGGAACGCCCTCCCGCCGGTCAGGTCACGCAACCGGCGGAAGAACACCCCCAGATCGGCCCGTATCGCTTTCGGGTCGTGACAGCCCGGCGGCCGATAGGTCAGCGTGCCCAAACGGTTCAAGCCGTTCCCAGCGCAATACCGGCGGATCTTGGCTTTCGCCCGTCGTGCCGCCTCAGCCGCTGCCCGCCCAGGCCGCGTCGACCTGCAGGAAGAGGTCATGCGCCCGGCAAAGTCGCCCGAGGGCGGCGAGCGGATCGATGCCCTGTCCGATCAGCTGACCGGCGTACACGAGCAGTCGTGTCGAGACGCCTTCCTCGAGACCGTGGGTGCGAAGGTTTCGCACCTTCTCCGCGATCTTCACGAGTTTCGAGGCGACGTCGGCGTCGATCTGGGCCTCGGTACGCACGATCTCCTCTTCGAGCTCGGGCTTCGGGTAGTCGAAGTCCATCGCCACGAAGCGCTGCTTGGTGGAGTGCTTCAGATCCTTGAGCAC
>ERZ1026810.964-NODE-964-length-12674-cov-6.867299_pt1 | contig 12674 bp, 6 predicted proteins | sample MGYA00520872_ERZ1026810 | MGnify/ENA primary metagenome ERZ1026810 (study PRJEB33270, sample SAMEA104284477) | anaerobic digester metagenome | biome: Anaerobic digester microbiome; feature: mesophilic sludge digester; material: Anaerobic digester biomass | place... | reverse complement strand
GGTCTCGTGGGCTCGGAGATGTGTATAAGAGACAGCGCTCCCCGCTGCCCTGCCGCCTCGCCGCGTCACCGTAGCCACCAAGAAGAAGCTCCAATCTCGCCGCCGATCACACTGATTCTAAAACCCTTATCCGATCACGAACCCGTCGACATCGGCGGGAACTTCCACTCGAGGGCATCTCGTGACGGCGGGTCGCCGCCGGTGCCCCCCGATCACGTGGTGAGGTCGAGCGGCAGGAGGCTCTCCGGGAAGCGCATGAGCTGCCTCAAGAGCCGAAGCGCGGGCTGCCGCAGGTGCCGCCCGTCGATGCCGGCGAGGAGGCGAGCTGCCGGGTGCAGCTCGGGCACCTCGGCGAACGCAGCGGCAAGGTGGGTCGCCGGCAGTGTGGCCAGAAGGGTCTCAGCTCGCGGCACAACTCGGCGGGCGCCTCGTGCGCCGGCGCCCAGGCTCGCGGCCAGGCTGGGGACGAGGTACCTCACCGCGACATCCTCTTCGAGCGCCTCGACGGCGCTGTCGACCGCTCCAAGGGCGGCATACCGCGTGCTGGGGTCCGCGTCTCCGGCCGCCAGATCCTGCAGCGTCTCCGCCAGCTCGGTGGCGCCGGCACGGTCGAGCCGTCCGGCGAGCCCGGTCAGCATCAGGCAGGCGCCCGTGCGAACGGCCTCGGGTGATGTGGGGGATGAGGCCACGGCACGGCACTGACCGAGCACCCACGCCGCCGCGGTGGGATCGAGGCGACGTGTAAGGGCGTGGGCCGCCTTGACGACCGTGACGCCAGCCTCCCCGGCGCCGCTTTTGAGCACCAACCCGAGCAAGGGCTCCAAGAGCTCCCTGGCAGAGCCCTCGTCCACGACGCCGGCAAACGCCCCCAGTGCGGCCATCGCCGTGGCATAGCCGCCTGGCGACCTAGCGCTGCGGGACGCCTCGAGACACTGGCGGGCGAGCGCCCCGGCCCTGGTGGTTTCCAGCCGTGGGGCGAGCTCCCGCAGCACGGCGAGCAGTGCCCTCAGCTCGCCGAGCAGCACCGAGGGCGCAAGCACCGTCCGCAGGCATGCCTGCGCGAAGTTCGCGGCAGCCTCGGCGTCGAGGCGAGACGACAGGACCTCGAGTGCGGTACGTGCGACGTCGGCTACGTCCTCGTCGGTGGGCTCGAGCACCGCCTGGAGACAAGGCTCCCAGACGCGGGCAGCGCCACCCGGGCTGAGGGCGCTGCCGAGGTTCGCGATCGCCTGAAACATTGCCTCCGCCACGTGCTCGTCGCCTTGGCGTGCCAGCTCCAAGCAGGTCGTTGCCAGGTCGTCCCTCGCGTCGCAGGGTAGGCGGCACGCCAGTGCGCCGAGGGCCGCGAGCGCGGCGTCACATGCAGACTCGGAAGAGGCGTGCTGCAACAGGTCGAGGCAGCTCATCGCGAGGGTCCGGGCGAGGTCCGGTGGCAGCCAGGGGGCGTAGGCACGGAAGAACTCCATCGTGGCGCTGGAGGTGTCCTCGTCCTGCTCGGTGTGCGCCGTGGCCAGGCATATCCGTGCGAAGCTCGCTGTGGTAGCGGGATCGAGTCTCCCGGCGCACGCGCCGGCGATCGCCGCCGCCTTCGCGCTGAAGCGTCGTGTGGGCGCTCGGAAAACGGAGTCTTGGCACCGTTTCACCAGGTCGCTCGCGGCCTGGCTGTCGAGCCGCTCGGCAAGAGCCCGGACGGCGGAGGTCGTCTCGTCGGGCAGCCACCTGCGGGAGCTGCGCAGCAACGACCTGACCCACTTCAACGCGGCCTGAGTGGGCCAGACGGCAATCGTCTGCCCGATCGTGGGCATGAGACGGCTGGCCGGGGAGACAGCCAGGCCCAGACGGGCGGCGAAGGAGCCGCCCACGGCGCTCAGGCCCCCCATCAGCCGGCCCGCCCGTTTGCCCCAGAGCGCCTGCCACCACCTCGCCTGCACCAATCCCTGGGCGTCGACGAGCTGCAGCCGATTCAGGCGCAGGGTCGCCTCCGACAGGTGGTCGAGGAACGCTTCCGGCAACGCGACTGGACCGGCGAGGATGCCGACAACCGCCGAGCGCCACCGTGCGACGGGGTCCTGCGGATCGACTCCGTCGAGCCGAGGGTGCCCCGCGGCGGTGCGGCCGACAAGCCACGCCGCGAAGATCACCTCCTTGCGGTCGCCACTCGCGGGGTCGGGGACGAAGGCGTCCAGCTCCGCGGCGACGCGGCGCCACGCTGCCTCGGCGTCGAACGTCATATGCTCCCGCCCCCATCCCGCCTCCATCCAAAGCATCTGAGCGGCGCTCGCGAGGACGGGGTGCCACGCGGTGCTGTCATCGTCGGGGAGGCTCACGATCTCGGCCAGCGGCTCCAGCTCCTCCGGGACATGGCGGGGGTTCCAGTAACGCCGCAGGTGGGCGGCGAGACGTCCCGGCTGCAGCGCCAGCCAGCGGGCGGCCCAGGCATCGCGCCTCTCCCTGGTCGTGAACGACACCTCCCTGTCCACGACCTCGACCCAGCCCGTAACCGCGAGCATCTCCAACAGGTGGGTCGCAGCGTCGCCGACGTCCCCCGGGAAGCTCGCATCGATGAGATCGTCGAGGTACGGGAGCGCCTCCTGGGCGGGCCCGAGAAGCACTCCGCCACCCAACCCGGCGCGGCGCCCCACCGGCCCGAGCTGGGCGCGATAGCCGTCGCGGACGAACAGCACGTAACCGAGGGCCGCCACGAACTCCTCGACCCGCGCCAGCTGGCAGTCGGAGGGTGACACCGCGCCGCTCGAGTGAGCTCGCTCTCCCTCCAGGCGTTGCTGCGTCCACCAGAGGAAGCCGTCCATGTTGGGAAGGAAGAGGGCGCTCGGCTCGTCGGCACACCGGTGGTGTCGGGTGGCGTCGTCGGCAAAACGGAGGAGCGACCCGCCCCGGGTCGGCGCGCTGGCCCCGGAAGCCGCTCGCGTGTGCTCGAGCACCAGCTCGCACACCACCGCAAGCCCGGGCGGAGAGGCGGCGATGCCGGTGGTGAGAGCGACATCGAAGACCCTCCGGAGGGCCTGGGCCTCCTCTTCCCCGTGGTCGGCCGGCGGACTGGGGAACGCCTCGGCGGTCACCAGCTCGGCGAGCCTTATCCGCTGGTCCCACGCCACGGGCTCGAGCTGCCATACGGCCGGGGCAGACTGCTCACGCTCGAACGCTTTCGCGAGCCGCGCGGCGGGCGGGGAGTAGCGGCCTGCGACGATCAGGCTCAGGTGCTGCGCGGCTGCACAGGCACCGATCTCCGGGCCCAGCTCCGGGGCGTCGTCGAGCCCGTCGAGGATGAGCACCGGGTGCACCGGCGCCGCGTCTTCGGCACGATGCCCGCCACGCAGGAGTCCCGCGAGCGCGCGCCATGCCGCGCCCTCGCGCTCGCGCGCCGACACGGCAGCCTCGCCGTGGCGGATGATCCGCTCCACGAGCCCCCCTTCGCCGCCATCCCCCAACAGGGTCCGCACGGGCAGGTAGAGTGCCAAGACCGCGCTCTGCTGACCGAGCCTCAAGGCGAGAGCGCGCAGCAGCGTCGTCGTGCCGTGTCCCTGCTCTCCCAGGAGCACGAGCCTGGTCCCGGGTCGAGCAAGACGTGTCGCGAGGTAGTCGAGCGCGGGCTCCCGCTCGCCGATGCACTCGACCTCCTCCCGGTCGAGGTCCTCGCTGTCGGGCTCTTCGTCCGCAGGCCATACGCCGTCTGCCGCGATCCTCTCGAGCCTCGTCCTGTCCGCCACGGGGGCGATCTCCCGCGGGATCGCATCCACATCGGAGGCGCCACGCGCGAGCGCCTCGGCGGGGTCGACCAGCACCTGGTCGAGGCCACTCAGTAGCCTGGTCAGCACGGGTCGGGTCCGCGACCCGACCGGGAAACAACGGCTCGCGAGCTCCCGGAGCGAAGAACTGTCCATGCCTCCTCCAATCTGACGAGCGGTGTCGGCCGGAGGCCATGTGCGGGTTCACCTCCGTGCGGCACCCGATCCCAGCGTCCCCTGTGGCCACGGATGCAGAACGTGGCGTCAAATTAGCTTACCGCATCTGGGCCGGAAGCTCGGCTTGGTCGACCGCTGCTGCAGACCCCTGTGCCGGGGCAGAAGGGCGTTGGTCGACCCAGCCGTCGATCCTCCCGCCTTTTGCGCCCCGCAGCGAGTGGGTTGTCCGCTTCGAGCGAGCGAGCCAGCCCGGCGATGATCCCGGCGCGGCAGCAGCGGCGAGCGTTGGCCTTGTCGGCCCTCCCCACCCCGAGGCCGAGGTGCCACCCGCCGCTTTGGGGAGCATGCCGATCGCTGCAGCCGGATCGGTGGCGTGCGCAAACGAAGCGATGTCACTGCATCTCTCAGCACCACAAACCATGCCCGGACCGGCCGAAACTGGCGAACATGAGCGCTGTCGGTTCCGGCAAGGCTGGAGAAATCAGAGCCGCAACCACTCGAGCACGGCCAGGGTGGAAATACCCAGAAGCAGAAACCCGAGCCCGACCAGCAGCGGGATTCTGTACTTGGATTCTGCACCCCGCAGACCGGGCTCCAGAACCACTCTTGCCGGGTGGCGGGGGTCGTACCAGGCGCTGACCGCGGCGCCTTTCGGGTATTTCGCCACCGTGGCCCGCGCTTCCTCCGCGGAGTAGTTGACCCGGACCAGCAGCACCTGGTTGGACCTTCGCCTCTCTCCCTGGACCTCGTACTCGTACTCGATGTCGGGGTAGTAGGAGACGGTCTCGCTGTCGGCGTTGATGCCGTCGTTGGTCGAGGAGCTCTGCCTTTCCTCGATGACCTCGGAATGGAGCACGCGCGCCTGCGTCGGGAACCAGGAGATGCTCGCGGCGGCGAATCTCCGGGCCCTCCAGCCATAAACCAGGATCGCCGCCCCGAGGCATGCGAATGCGAAGGCCCAGAACTTGAAGAGCGCCACGTTGCCGAAAGCTTTGCAAGCCCACACCATGCCACCCAAAAATGCCAGGGCGAACAACCACCAGGACTTTTCCCAAAGCTTCCAAAAGACCGTCTTGGGCTCACGACCGGTATCCGACGCTTCCATGGATTCCTCCGCGCCACGATTCGCGCCCCTGGGAGTCGATGGGCTCGTTCCAGGCCCCTTCCCACTCCTCTCCGCTCCCGGGAAAGGCCGATCTACAGCCAGGGCTTAATCTTCGATATTACCCCGACGCCGGAGCCTGGCCAAAACCTCGCTGCTGTCTCCTCATGGGCTGCGGTCGGGGGGTGGAGCTGACGGCTCGGGATTCGGTGGCGCTGCGTGTCCAAACGCCCATCACCACCGGTCTGGCACCGTACTCTGGCTTTCCGGAGGTGGCGTGATTACCATCGACCAACTGCCCGAGCGTCCCCGGGGCGGTTCGTTCGACACGTTCACGAAGGAGGAAATAGCGATGGGTGAAAACAAAACGGTTCGCAAACTCACGCTTTTGTTGTCGGCGCTTCTCATCTCCGCCTTCTCGGCTTCGCTGCTCGCCGCTGGAGCCGAGAGGATTCCTCACGGCACCCAGACGCTGTACGTGTCGGCCAACACCGGCAGCAACCGCGGTGACGGCAGCAAAGAGAAACCCATCAAGGATCTCCAGAAGGCAATAGACGAAGCCAAAGAAGGCGCGGTGATCCTGGTTGCGGAGGGCAACTACCAAGGCACCTTGGATGCTGGCTATATCTTGGTGAAGAAATACATTTCCCTCATCGGCGGCTTCAGCGATGATTTTTCGAGAAGAGACGTCACCAAGCATATGACCATGATTCGCCCCGGAGCCAAGGCCTCCGGTACCGGCGCCAATTTCGGGCTGCTCGACATCTATGTCCGGGGGAAAAGGGACGGAGTGGTCGTGGTTGACGGCTTCGTCCTGGATAAAGGGGAGATGAACGGTTACTTCTTGCCCGACCCCAAAAACCCGAAAAGCGGAACCCCGGAAGGAGTCTCAACCGGCAGACTCGACCCACCCGGGTACGGCTCTTCGGGAGCTCCCAAAATGCCGGGCCGAAAAAGCGTTTCCAATCAGCTCATTCATGGCGATGTCGAAGGCCGAGTCACGATCCGCAATTGCATCTTGCTCAACGGAAGCCACTTCGGCATTCAGATGGGAAACATCGGTGGGCACTTCGAGATCGCCAACAACATCTTCTTGGCCAACAGAATGGCGGCCTGCGAGATACGGGGGATGAACAAGAACCCGGGAGAGGCGACGGTCGATTTTCACCACAACACGGTACTGTTCGTGTGGCGACGAGACCCAGCCCCAGGTGCCAAAGACATGGGCTATGGTTTCAGGTACATGACGGGCATCAACGCCAACGTGTACAACAACATCTTCGGCTGCATCGACTTCGCCGGTTTGGATCGGACCTATATCGATGCCGACAAGAACAAGGAGCAGAAAAGAGTCACGTCGGCCTGGAACAACCGCTTCTTCGCCAACCTCGAAGCGGACTTGACACTACCTTCGGGCGGCGGGAAATTCCTGCGCGTTTTTACGCCGCAGTTCGAAGACGCGGCCCAGCTCACCAAGTACGAAGGCAACTCGGAGATGTCACAACACGAAATCACGCTCTTGACCAAGGCTTTGGACAAGCCTTACCTGACGGGGTTTCTCAGCATGGATGGGACTTCTTCGATGGAGCACAACCCCAACTCGTCGGAGAACCTTTTCCGCTCAGCGCTGGGAATGAACCAACGCGGGGTGTCCAGCTACACCGTGACGATGTATATGAACCAATACCCCTTGCAACGCGCCGCCGAGCTGTTCGGGGCGCTGAATGAGGTCGGCGCGCAAAAACCCGGCTCCTGGTAACCCGCCCAGGGTGTGGCGTGCCGGCCTTCCAGCGGCGCCCGTCCTCGCCTCCGACTACACCACCACCTTCGCCGCTGCGGCCTCGACCTCGGACACCTGCAGCGTGACGCGGGTGCAGGCGGTGGCGAGCCAGCGGGCGGCCTTGTCGGCGAGCAGGCGCCACTCGTCGGCGCGGGCGGCGGCGCGGGTCCGCAGGAGGTGCAGCGCCACGGCCGTGGCGACGATCGACTCGAGGTCGTACTGCGGGGCCGCGCGGCTCGCGAGCTGGGTGACCAGGCGGCGCAGCGCGGCCAGTTGGACGCCGGCGAGCCGGGCCAGGGCGGCGTCGAGCGCCCACGAGCCGTCGGCCCGCTGCGCCGCGACCAGGGGCGCGAGCAGGTCCGGCTCGTGCCGCTGGGCGGCCGGCCGCTTCGCCTTGGCCGCTGCCGTGGCGCGGGGGACCTTCAGCCCGGGGCCTTCGCGGCGGCGCTGGAACGCGAAACCGCTGTACATCTCCTCTCGGCAGCAGACCGCGTGGGCCGAGTCGCCGACGCTCGCTATCACCCGGGTGAACCCGGCGCTCGCGGACGCCACGGCGGGCGTCGGCCGCCGGCCTGCCCCGTCGCTGCCGCCCCAGCCGTGGGTGAGCGGCACCGGCACGCGGCGCAGCGCGGCGGGTGTGGTGTGCTCCTGGCCTTCCCGCGTCTCGACGGCGACGAAGGAGGTGGCCGACGACGCCAGGCCGGCCTCCAGCGCGAGGTCGAGGATGGCCTTGCGTACTCGAGCTTGTAGGCGCCCGGTCTGCCGCGACCCCAGGCCGTCGTGGAGCGGGCTGGTGCCGTCTTCGAGTGCGCGGATGGCGGCGCGGGCGCACAGGCGCCCCAGCGTCCGCCCCTCGCGCGCAGCGGCCGGGTCGAGCGGTAGCGCCCACGCGCACGGCCCCTCGGGCCCGCGGGCGTGCAGGCGCACGGTGCCGGTGCCGCTCCCGCGCAGGCGGGCGTACACCGTCACCGGGTCGCTCACGAACAGGCGGTGGAGCCGGTGGGGGTTCTGGGCCACGAGGTCGAGGCCGTCCCAGGCGAGCGTCACGTCGGCGAGGGCGGGGCCGGCGAGGCGGGCAAACTGCCGCAGCACCTTGGCCTCGAGCGGCTCGCCGGGGAAGATCATCTCGCAGTCCCCGCGGCTGGCCCGGGCGACCGCCCGCACCAGGTGCTCGGAGGCGCCGTAGCCGATGCCGAAGGTGAAGATCGCCGTGGTCTCGGCGTGAGCGCCGGCGAGGGCGACGACGGCGTGCTCGTTGGTCACCTCGCCGTCGGTGAGGAGCACGACCCGCCGCTCGAGACCGGCCGCGGGCGGCCGCACGAGCACCATCTCGAGCGCGGGCAGGATCTCGGTACCACCGAGGTCGGCTCGCATCGTGGCGACGTGGCGGGCGGCCTCGTCGAGGCTTGCCTGGTCGTACGGGCGGGAGGCGCCGAACAAGCTCACGCAGTGGGAGCCGAAGCCGACGATGTCGAAGTGGTCCCCCTCCTGCAGGCTGCGCAGGCAGAGCTGGAGCGCCCGGCGGACCTCCTCGATCGAGCTGCCGTGCATCGAGCCGGAGCGGTCGACCAAAAAGGTGATGTCGCGCGGCAGCCGGCGCTCCCCGGCGACGGCCGGGAGGAAGGTGACGGCCGCCACCAGGGAACCGTCCGGCTGGCGCTCGAGCTGGACCAGCGGCGCGGCCGCCTGGCGCGGGGTGAGCAGCAGCACCAGGTCGCGGTCCATCGGCGACTCGCGGGTGGCCAGCTCGACGCGGGCGTGCGCGTCCTCGAAGGCGATGCGGACGGGGTGGGAGGGCGACTCCACGGCAGCGAGACCGCCCGGCAGCTCGACGAGGGCGGAAAACGCGAAGCCGTACGACACCTCGGCCTCGACCGGCGGGCTCAGGCGTTCGGCCGGGGTGGGGCTGACGCCGGCGCGGTCGGCGGCCGGCGCGTAGCGGGGGGCGACGGTGGTGGGGAGGGCGAAGCGCAGCGCCTCCCCCTCCCGCCCGAGCTCGGCCACCCACTCGAGCTCGACGGCGAGTTCCTGGCCCGGGAGGAGGTTGCCGACGGAGAGGGTGAGAACGTTGGGCCGCTCCTGGTCGAGGAGCACGGCGCCGTGGCCGGCCTGCATGGCGTCGTCGTATTCGGCGAACGCCTCCTCGCGCTCGGCCACCCGCGCCTCGATCCGCCGCTCCCCGACGACCACCGCGAGCCCGCACAACGCCGCCGCCTCGGGGACGGGAAAGACGTACACGGCCTCGACCGGCTCGCTCTCGGTGTTGCGGTAGCGCTGGCGGAGCACGACCCGGCTCTGGGCACCGCGGATCTCGGCGTCCACCTGAACGCCGAGCAGCGGGATGGGGCGCTCCGCTTTGGACTGCAGGCCCGCAGGCGGGCCGACGATGTCGTTCATGACTGGTCTCCTCTCGTCGACAGCTCGTACAGGAAGGCGGCGAGCGCCGCGAGCTGGCGCTCGTCGAGGGGCGGGTGCCCAGCCGACAGGTGAAGCTCGACACCGGGGAGCACGGCCTGGCGGATGTACCAGCCCTCGACACCGACGTGTCCGGGGCACTGGGCATCCTGCGGGCCGGCCGGTGCCGCATACGCGGGGCTGGCCTCGCCGACGCTCGCCGCGCCCCCCGGGGTGAGGCGGGCGCGGATCTCGTCGAGCGAGGCACCGGCAAGCTGCAACGCCTTGACGCGGGAGACCGCGGCGAGGTGGGTGGCGTCGTAGTGCTCGCCGCGCCCGCGCCCGAGCGGCGGCGGCAGCAGCCCGCGTTGCACGTAGAAGCGGACCGTGCGCCGCGACACCCCGGCCCGTTCTGCCAGCTCGCCGATCGAGTACCGTTCCTCGCTCACGCCATACAATATGGCATCACACTGTCACGTTGTCAACTGTCGCATTCTCACGTCACCCCAGCCGCCGGCACGGCCACCGCCAAGGCGCCGATAACCGGGTCGACGCCCACATTCGGCTCCTCGCGAGCCTACCGCGCGCTGGCGAGAGGTGGTCTGGCCGCCCCGCCTCGGGCTGGGCCGCAGGCGACGCCGGGGCGAGGCGTTCCGGCCAGCTCCCAGGGCTTGACTCCGGCTGCTTTTCCGACACCTACCACCGACCCCGCGACCACGCACCGAACTGCGGTCGAACGGGGCGCGACCGCACGCGCTCGGGCCCGCGAGGATCAGCGAACGTTGACGAGCACCTCGATGAGCCCGCTGCCAGGACCCTCGAATGGCTGCAGTGCCTTGCCGAGCACGGCTCCCGTCGGGAGCAAGGCTACACCCTCGATCATCACGGCAGTGGCCTTCATGGCGTGGCCCGGGGTCGAAGAGGTCACGAGCAGGTCGCCCCGCCGGATCGGCCCACCTTCGTCGGTCACCTTGGTCGGGATGACGCCGAGCACACCCATCGGGATGGAGCTGCCAAGGTCCTCGGCTGTCCCGCGGCGGCTCAGGATCACTCCGGGCATGGTGGCGTACACGCCGGCCACCCGCATCGAGGCAGGCGAGCTGCTCTTCTCGACCCGGGCGTCCGAGTGCTCGGAAATGACCAAGACGTCGCCGGGCTCGTACTCGGACAGCTCGCCTTCCACCTCGAATGCCTCGGCGATGTCGACGCCGCCGGGGGTAAAGCTACCGTCGATCAGGAGGTTGCCGCCGTTGGTGACGAGCATGCGGAGGTTGTTGCCGGCGTTGGCGGCATGCAGCCTCATGAGGTCTCCCGTACCGTAGAAACTGGGTTCACCGGCGTTGCTGATGACCAGACGCGTGGCGCCCGTGTCGGCGTTGCCGGCCTTGAGGTTGATGAGGTCGCCGGAGCTACCGCCTTGGATCGTGCCGGAGGCGTCGATGCGCGTGCGCAAGGTGCCTCCACCCGGGCCCGAGAACAGCTTGAGGATCGGTCCAGGGCCCGAGTTCACGCCGACGATGGTTGCGTCGTTGGAGGTCTGGTGGGCGAACAGCACCACCCCGCTCGAGTGCGTGTTCTCGGCCTCGATGGCGACACCCGCCAGGCCTGCCCCGGTTCCTTTGGCGACGACTCCTCTCCCTCCCTGGAAGTGCCCGCCGATGGCAGTGCCACCGCCGACGACGCCGATGCCTTGTGAGCCGGAGGCTCCACCCTTGACGCCGACTCCCTGAGCTCCGGACGAGGTTCCGAAAACACCAATACCCTCGCCCGTGGTCGCCCTGGATGAGCCTTGGACTCCGATTCCATAGGTGCCAGTCGTCTCGCCCACGGTTCCCCGCCCCATGGGAGCGGCCGAGGTCCCGAGCACCCCCGATCCATTACCCGAGACGTCGTTGACACCCACGACGCCACTTCCCGCTGCCGCAAATGTTTTGCCATGCACCCCGATGTTGGATCTGCTGACACCCGCGACGCCGGCGCCCTCCGGGCTTCGGCTCGAGCCGACGACCCCGCACGCACTGCCTGCAGTCGCCGTCGCCTCCCCTTGTATAGCGTTGCCGTACATGGATTTGCTTTCGCTAAAGATACCCACGACCGCGCCCGTCGTGGTCGTCGTCGAAGCCGAGATCGCGTACCCGTGACTACCGGTCATGATCGCGCTGATTGCCGCCTTCTCGCTCGGATTGGGGGAGTCGAGTGTGACCTCGAAAGCGTTCTGCGTGGTGCTGTTGGAACTGCCCGCATAGGGGAGAGTCAGACCACCGCCCCCGGACGGCGACTGCCACACGAGCTTCGAGCCGTCGGTGCCGAGGACTTTGCCGGCGCTCGCTCCGGTTGCCGCGATTTTTGCCTGAGTGACGGCGTTGTCGGCAAGATCCGCGGTCATCACCTCCCCATCCTTGATGCGTGCCGTGGTGACCGCGTTGTTGGCAAGCCCGAGCGGAGAGGCGGGCGTTCCGTTGCCGGCCAGGGTGGCGTCGTGGGAGACCTCGGTCAGCCCGCCTCCCGACCCGGCCAGTAGCTCATCGCGGTACGTCATCTCGAACGTCGAAGGATCCTGCGAGCCCTGCGCCACCTGCGAGCCGAAGGCAATGACCCGCCCCGAGCCGGAGACGACCTCCACGGTGAGGCGGGCGTTGGTGGTGGACAGCGTCGGAAACTCGGTCGCGAACGACTTCTGCACCTGCTCCCATTGCCGGACCGTGTAGGTCTTATTCCCCAGGGAGGCGCCGGTGGCGTCCCTGACAATCACTCTGACCTGGCAGGTGCCAGACCCGGTCGTCTCGACAAAGCCGAAGTTGTAGCGGAAGGTGGAGTTCGCAGCCGGTAGCGTCTGCCACACCCCGGTCAGCACGGTGGACTGTCCGGCGCCGATCGCGAACGAGGCGGGGACGCCGGCAAAAAACTGCCCGACCGAGTCCTCGAGCGTGCCGGACTGCGAGTAGATACGTGAGCTGACGGATACCTTCTGGGTGGAGGTGACGCGGATGGCGCCGAATTCCTCGACCCCGAACAGGGTCTTGACGGCGTTGTCGTAGCGCTTGGTGTCACCCGCCGGCACGGTGTCGGTGTAGGTCCGAGGCGCGAGGTTGGCCTTGCGTTCGAGCAGGTGGAAGGTAAGGTTGGCAGGGCTCGATCCAGGGTTGTGGACCCACACGGTCGTGTACCACACCGCTGGAGGCACACCAGGTCTGGCCCCCACCGAGGGCAGGAAGATGTCGGTGCCACCGAAACCAGCCCACAGCGGCACCGGGCCGAGCATCGACAGCAGAGAAGCCAAGACGATCAGAAGAAGACCTCGCACCACAGAGATGGATTTGCACATCATCGACCTCCGGAATCATTCCACTTAGAGCCTATCCATAAATAGGTGCGACTTTGCGGAAGGCGATGATGGCTGCGGCGAGATGGACGAGGGCGAGGTAGCTGTCGTGGAGCTTCTCGAATCGGACAAGGAGCTTCCGGAAGCGGTTGA
>ERZ1026810.963-NODE-963-length-12716-cov-4.637779_pt1 | contig 12716 bp, 15 predicted proteins | sample MGYA00520872_ERZ1026810 | MGnify/ENA primary metagenome ERZ1026810 (study PRJEB33270, sample SAMEA104284477) | anaerobic digester metagenome | biome: Anaerobic digester microbiome; feature: mesophilic sludge digester; material: Anaerobic digester biomass | place... | reverse complement strand
GGGAGAGAAAGAATAAGGGGGCCCGGGGCGAGGAGCGGGCGGCCGAATTCTTGCGGGACCGGGGATACCGGATTCTCGAACGAAACTACCGCTGCCCGCTTGGCGAGATAGACCTGATCGCCCGTGACGGCGGGACCGTCGTTTTCGTCGAGGTGAAGACACGCTCGACGGAGCGGTTCGGGTCCCCCCAGGCCTCCATCGGAGCCCGCAAGCAGCGGCGGATGACCGCGGTCGCTCTTTACTACCTGAAGGGAAAGAACTGGCTCACGGCCCCCGCGCGGTTCGATGTGGCGGCCGTCAGCCTCGTCGAGGGGAAGGAAACCGTGACCCTCTACCGCAATGCCTTCGACGCCGCGGGCGTCTGACCGAAGAAAGTGAACAGGGGCCAGGGGCCGACGGGCGGGGTTTCGCATCCCGGATTCAAGCGATCTTGCCTCCGCCCCATGGACCCGGAACCCGCAAGAACACGACGAAAATCAGGATGCCTGAAGAGCGTGCCGTCATGATTGAGCAGGCCAAGAAGGGAGTGCTGTACCTCGTTTCCACCCCCATCGGGAACCTGGAGGACATCACGCTGCGCGCGATCCGGATCCTGAAGGAGGTCGACCTCATCGCCTGCGAGGACACGCGGCGCACGCGTGTCCTGCTGGCGCACTACGGGATCCGGACGGCCCTCACGAGCCTCTACGATGAAAACGAGCGGAAGAAAGGCGAAACCCTGATCCGGAGAATCCTCAAGGGCGCCTCGATCGCCTTTGTCTCAGACGCGGGCACGCCCCTGATCTCCGACCCGGGATACCGCCTTGTCAGGCGGGCCATCGAGGCGCGGGCTGCCGTCGTCCCGGTCCCCGGTCCCTCCGCCGTCATCACGGCCCTGTCCATCTCGGGACTGCCCTCCCACCGGTTTGCCTTTTTCGGCTTTCTGCCCGAGAAATCCGCTAGGAGGCGATCGTTCCTCGATCGGCTCAAAGAACTGCCCGTCACTCTCGTCTTCTACGAGTCCCCGCGTCGCATCGTCGATTCGCTCCGCGACATCCTGGACGTCCTGGGCGACAGGCAGGTCGCCGTGACGCGGGAACTGACGAAGGTCTTCGAAGAGGTCCTGCGGGGTCCCGCCAGCCGCGTGATCGAGGGGATGGAAGGGACGGACGTCAGAGGGGAGATCACGCTGCTGGTGGAAGGGGAGGGGGAGAAAGCCCCGGCGGACGACGGCGAGATCGAAGAATGCATGAGAAGGCTGGACGCACGGGAAGACCTCCCCACGAAGGCCCTCGCCGCGCGCATTGCCGACGAGCTCGATCTGCCGAGGAAACGGGTCTACGACCTCGTGGTCAGGCTCAGGGCCGAAAAGGCGAAACCCGAGACGATGTGAAAGCGGGAAGCCCGGGGCAGCCGGTCCGGGGACGCATCCAAATGTCATAACGTCCCGGCGTCCCGACTTCTTTCCCAAACGGGAGACGGCGAAAAGGGTTGAAGACTCCGGGGAGGTGTGATACTCCAACGGCAGGAATTCGGCCGGACGGAACGACAGCCGGTCCGGGTGGTGTGAACGCGTGGCCGCCCGACGGCGGGAAAGGGGAGCCGGGAGTGGACGAAAAGGTCAGCAACGCGGCGGACGCGCCGGTGCGGGACCCGAGGGGCAAGGTGTATGAGCTCCGGGATGTCGTCGAGGAGCCGCGGATCGAGGCCATTGCAGGCGGCCGGTTGCAGGACGAGATCATGAAGAAGGTCGCCGAGATCGCGGAACGGGTCGCGAGGGAGCAGTTCCCCGCCATCGCGGAGCGCATCATCCGCGAAGAGATCGAGAACCTCAAGAAGACGGCTGATGAATCGCCATAACCCCAGACGTCCTTTCCTGCGGGCGATCCTTGCCGGGTGTGCCCTGATGCTCCTTCTCCTGGGTCCTGCGCCCGCGTCGGTCGCGGAACAGCAGGCCGTCGAAGCCGACGGGGCCGCCGCCATCCAGGGCGGAAACCTCGCCCAGGCCCGCGATCAGGCGATTTCCCTTGCCCTGCGAAGCGCCCTCGAGAAGGTGATCTCCGCGTCCGCCGCGCCGGACCTCCAGGCCGACGGCAAGGCCCTCCTCCGCGAAAAGATCCTCCCGTCCACCGAACGCTACATCGTCCATTTCAGGATCCTCCACGAGGCGGAGCTGGACGGCGGGTACGCCGTCAGGATTGCCGCGACCGTCGATGCGGACGGGCTCAGAGAGGATCTGCGAAGGCACGGCATCCTGGCCGGAAAAGCGGAGGAGACCAGAGGCGCCGAGCGCCGGTTCATGCTTTCCGTACGTGGCTCCTTTGCGGGTCATCACGATTATCTGGCGTTCCGGGACATGATCTCCGGCATCCCGGGCGTGCGGAGCGCAACGCCCGTTTCGATTGCACCGCGGCTTTCCGAGTGGCGCCTCCGGTCCTCAGAAGGATCGCAGGCGATCGCCCGGGAGCTTTCGAAACGGAGATTCAAGGGGGCCACGCTGCGAATCGTTCAATCCGGCGAGGATGCGATCGTCGTCTCACTCGACGGCAAGGGGGGCAATCGTGACTAAACCGAAACCGGCCGGACTCGCCTGTGTCCTGGTGCTCGTCATGATGCTCATGCAGGGATGCTCGACGATGGCGAAGATCCCCCTGATCCGGGATCTGCCCCTTGTGCCCAGGGCGGAAGAGGAAACCGGGCCGGTGACACCCGCTCTCGGCGTGGGGACGATCGCCGTGATGCCCGTCGACATCCGGGCGGGCAGCCCCGACGCGGCAAAGATGATCCGGGAAAAGCTCGCCCAGGAACTCTACTTCAAGGGATACCCGAAGATCCCGTTCGAGATGATTGATGCCGCGCTTGCGGATGCCCGTAAAAGGGACGAAGCGGCTGCGGGGACGATGGTGCGGCCCCAGCTCATCGGGGGCATGATCGGGGTGGACGCCGTCCTGTACACCACCCTCCTCGAGGCGAACACGGCGTACCGATACGTCTATGCGCCGGTGAGCGTCAGGGCCCTCTTCGAACTCAGGAGCGCGAAAACGGGGGACGTCATCTGGAGGCAGGAGTCCCGGGCGACCGACCGCGATTACGGGGTCACGAAGAGAACCCTGGAGCTGGGATCGACGACATTGTTCGAGGATGTCGTCTTTGCAGCCGTGAAGCAGGCGTGTGACAAACTTCCCGACGGGCCGGGAATGCGGTAAGCGAAGGGTGCCGGATACAGGAAATGTGCGGCAGATGATGTTGTGTGGAAGGAATCGTCTGCCATCCCGGTACCCGGGATCCCGATACACGTCCCCGAGACCGTGAAGAACATGGATCAGTCGTTAGGCGGCGGGCAGAGACGGCATGATCCGCCCCGCAAGGTGCACCGGTGAACATCCCCAATTCCCTGACGGTTCTCAGGATCGTCCTCGTCCCGGTCATCGTGATCCTGCTGATCCAGGGCCAGCATGGGAAGGCCCTCGTGTGCTTCGTCATCGCGGGGATCACGGACGGACTCGACGGGCTTCTTGCCCGGATTCTGAACCAGACGACGGTTGTAGGGGCCTACCTCGACCCCGTGGCCGACAAGGCGCTCGTGATCAGCATGTTTACGACCCTGGCGATCATCGGCATGGTCCCGGGATGGCTTGCCGTGGTCGTCATCAGCCGGGACTGTATCATCCTGGGCGGGATCCTGGTGTTGACGCTCATGTCCGTCAGCCCCGATATAAAGCCTTCTTTTATCAGTAAAATCAATACGGTCTTTCAATTGGTCACCATCTTTTCCGCCCTTGTGCTGAAAGTGGGCGATGCGGGGAGGCACTACCGGGAGGCCTTCCTGGTCGTCTGCTGGCTCACGGCGCTCTTCACGGTGGTCTCGGGAGGCGATTACATCTTCAAGGGGATGAAGCTCATCGGCGGGGCCGGCCACGAAAAAGCGTGATTTTGTCTTGACATCATTGCATTTTCTTGTTACTCAGTACCCGTTTTTTATGATGCGCGGAAACAGGCACGTAGCTCAGGGGGAGAGCGCCATCTTGACGCGGTGGATGTCCAGGGTTCAAATCCCTGCGTGCCTACCATATGAATATTATTCCCTGAGGTGAAGGGCATCAAGAGACGTTGCAGCGTTGGTGCCCTTTCTTTAATTAAAACCCGAAGGTATTCAGCACGTTCCCCTGTCATGACCGGAGCGGCCCCGCCCGGGACGGTGAAGGGGGAAAATCGGGGATCGCCAGATGAGCAAGATCGATATTCACTTCCCGGACAACTCCCGGATGACCTTCGATGCGGGGTTGACCGCCGGGGAGATCCTGGCCGCCTGGAAGGCGGAGGCCGCCCGCGACGCCGTGGCCGCGAAACTCAATGACCGGATGATCGACCTCGCGAGCCCGGTGACGGAGAACGGCTCCATTCAGGCCGTGGACATCAACACGCCGGAAGGAGTGGGCGTGCTGCGCCACAGCATTTCCCACGTCATGGCCGAAGCGGTCCAGCAGCTGTTCCCGAACGTCAAGGTCACGATCGGCCCCTCCATCGAGGACGGCTTCTACTACGATTTCGACTGCGAGTCCACCTTCACGCCCGAGGACCTGAAAAAGATAGAGAAGCGGATGGCCGAGATCGCCGCAAAGGACGAGCCCTTCACGCGCCGTGAGGTCAGCCGCGAAGAGGCGATCGAGCTTTTCGAAAAGAAGGGCGAGCCCTACAAGGTGGAGTTGATCCAGGACCTGCCCGCCGATGTCAGGACGGTGAGCCTCTACACCCAGGGAGACTTCACCGACCTGTGCCGCGGCCCGCACATCCCCGCGACGGGAAAGATCAAGGCCTTCAAGCTCCTCAACGTGGCGGGCGCCTACTGGCGGGGCGACGAGCACAACAAGATGCTCCAGCGCATTTACGGGACGGGGTTCGCGACAACCGAACAGATGGAGGAGTACCTCGCCTTCATCGAGGAGGCCAAGCGCCGCGATCACCGCAAGCTCGGCAGGGAGCTGGACCTCTTTCAGATCAACGAGGAGGTGGGCCCCGGACTCATCATCTGGCACCCCAAGGGGGCGATGTTGCGCACCATCATCGAGGACTGGGAGCGCAAGGAGCATTTCAAGCGGGGCTACGACATTGTCCTGGGACCGCAGATCCTGCGGGACCACATGTGGATCCGCTCGGGCCACATGGACCACTACAAGGAATCCATGTACTTCACCGAGGTGGAGGACCAGGGCTACGGGATCAAGCCCATGAACTGCCTCTCGCACATGATGATCTACAAATCGAAGATCCGCAGCTACCGGGACCTGCCCCTGCGGTACTTCGAGCTGGGCACCGTCCACCGCCACGAGAAGACGGGCGTGCTGCACGGCCTGACCCGCGTGAGGCAGTTCACGCAGGACGACGCCCATATCCTCTGCACGCCCGAGCAGCTCAACTCGGAGATCCTGGCCATCGCGGATTTCGTCAAGTACGCCATGGGGATCTTCGGCTTCGAGTACGAGGTGGAGCTCAGCACGCGGCCCCCGAACTCCATCGGGAGCGACAAGGACTGGGAGATGGCCACGGCGGCCCTGGAGCAGTCCCTGAAAGACAACCGGATGCCCTATGAGATCAACGAGGGCGACGGCGCCTTCTACGGCCCGAAGATCGACTTCAAGCTCAAGGATGCCCTGAAGCGCAAGTGGCAGTGCGCCACGATCCAGTGCGACTTCGCGCTGCCCGAGCGTTTTGACCTGCACTTCGTCGGGGCCGACGGAGAGCGTCACCGCCCCGTCATGCTCCACCGGGTCATCTTGGGGTCCATCGAGCGCTTCATCGGCGTGCTGATCGAGCACTACGCGGGGGCATTCCCGGTGTGGCTGGCCCCCGTGCAGGCCGTTCTCCTCACCGTGACGGACAGCCAGATCCCGTACGGCGAAGAGGTCTTCCGGAAGATGCTCGATGCGGGCCTGCGCGTGGAGAGGGATTTCAAGAACGAGAAGCTCGGGCACAAGATCCGCGCCGCGCAGCTCCAGAAGGTCCCCTATATGCTCGTCATCGGGGACAAGGAAGTCGGCTCCGGAACGGTCTCCCCCCGGCAGCGCGACGGAAAGAATCTGGGCGCGATGCCGGTCGATGCCTTCATCGACCTCGTCCGCCGGACGTGCAGCCGCTACGAGTAACGAAACGAATCCCCTGTCGGGGAAATGATGAGCGCCATCGGACAGGAGGTGTCCAATAGAAAGAAATCTTCGGATCAACCAGGGGATCAGGGTGTCGCAGGTGCGGGTCATCGACTCCGAGGGCAAGCAGCTGGGGATATTGCCGATCGCCGAGGCCCTGGCGGAAGCCGGCAAGGCGGGAATGGACCTCGTGGAGGTTGCCCCGAATTCCAACCCCCCCGTGTGCCGGATCATGGATTACGGCAAGTTCCGCTACCAGCAGAGCAAGAAACAGCAGGTGGCGAGGAAGAGCGCGGCCGCCGTCCAGATCAAGGAGATGCGCATGCGGCCCAAGATCGACGGGCACGATCGGGAGATCAAGATCCGGAAGGTGAAGGAGTTCCTGGAGGACGGGGACAAGGTGAAGATCTCCATGCTGTTCCGGGGCCGCGAGATCGCCTACACGTCGATCGGCCTCAAGATCATGGAGTCGATCCGGGAAGAACTGGAGAGCATCGCCACCGTGGAACAGCAGCCCAGGATCGAGGGGCGAAGCATGGTGATGGTGGTATCCCCCAAGAAATAACGCGTTGAGGAGCAGTCCATGCCGAAGCAGAAGACACACAAGGGAGCATCGAAACGCTTCTCGCTCACCGGGACGGGCAAGGTGAAGCGCAAGAAGGCCTTTCACAGCCACATCCTGACCAAGAAAACGACGAAGCGCAAGCGGAACCTGAGGAAGTCGACGATCCTGGATGCCCGCGACACCAAGGGCGTCAAGAGACTGATCCCCTACGCCTAGCGGACGGCCGCGGGCGAGGCGGGGACAGAGTCGGGGTGACATCGGATAGAGGGGTCTCTTCCCCTCTATTTTCTTAAAGACAGGCACCAGGCGACAGGCATCAGAAAAGAGAAAGAAAGAAGTAAATGTCATCTTGACATGATGCCTAATGCCCAATGCCCAATGCCTAACGCCTAATCGGGAGATTCATCATGGCACGTGTAAAACGAGGTGTGGCGGGGAGGAAGAAACGCAAGAAGATCATGAGGCTGGCCAAGGGCTTTTTCGGGGCCCGGCGCAGGACATACCGTCTTGCGACGGAGTCCGTCAACCGCGCCCTGGCCTTCGCCTTCCGCGACCGCAAGGCCCGCAAGCGCGAGTTCCGCAGCCTCTGGATCGCGCGGATCAACGCCGCGGCGAGACTGAACAACCTTTCCTACAGCCGGTTCATCGACGGGCTCAGGAAGGCCGGCGTGGCCATGGACCGCAAGGTCCTTGCGGACATCGCCGTCCATGACCCGCGGGCGTTTGCCGCCATCGCCGGCATTGCCGCAGGCGAGAGGAAGGGATGAGAGAACAGCTGGAGAGGCTTCAGCGGGACGCAGAGCAGGAGCTGCTCGGGGCCGTGGCGGCCGAGGAGATCCAGGCGATCCGGACGAAGTATCTGGGCCGCAAGGGCGCGCTTACGTCCATCCTGCGCGGGCTCGGGTCCGTGCCGCCGGAAGAGCGCCCTGCGGTGGGGCAACTGGCCAACCAGGTCAAGGAAGCCCTCTCGCAGCGCATCGAGGCGGCTCTCGAGGCGACGGCGGCGTCGAAGAAGGACAGCCGGCTCCTCCGGGAGAGGATCGACGTGACCCTTCCCGGAAGGCGGATTTCCCGCGGCACGCTCCACCCCATCACCCGGGTGACGCAGGAGATCTGCGGGATTTTCGCCTCCCTGGGGTTTGCCGTTGCCGAGGGACCCGAGGTCGAACTGGACTACTACAACTTCGAAGCCCTCAACATGGCCAAGGACCACCCGTCGCGCGACATGCAGGCGACCTTCTACATCACGGGCAACCTGCTGCTGAGGACTCACACCTCCCCGGTCCAGGTCCGCGTGATGGAGAAACAGAAGCCTCCCGTCCGGGTCATCGCGCCCGGGAAGGTATATCGGCCCGACGCAGACGTCTCCCACTCCCCGATGTTCCACCAGATCGAGGGGCTATACGTCGATCGCGGGGTCACCTTCGGGGACCTGAAGGGCACGCTCACCTTCTTTTTGAGGCATGTCTTCGGCGAGGAGATCGGCGTGCGGTTCAGGCCCAGCTTCTTCCCCTTCACGGAGCCCAGCGCCGAGGTGGACATCCAGTGTGTCATGTGCCGCGGAAAGGGCTGCCGGGTATGCGGCCAGAGCGGCTGGCTCGAGATCCTCGGCTCCGGCATGGTCGATCCCGAGGTCTTCAAGGCCGTCGGGTACGACAGCGAGGAATACACGGGCTTCGCCTTCGGCCTCGGTGTAGAGAGAATCGCCATGCTGCGATACGGCATCTCGGACATCCGGCTCTTCACGGAAAACGACCGCCGATTCCTGGAACAGTTCTGAAAAAAGGCTAAAGGCTAAAGGCTAAAGGCTAAAGGCTAAAGGCAATAACCTTCTGACCCTTAGCCATTAGCCCTTTGCCTTATGCCCCAGAGGGTTCTCATTCATGAAAGTCAGTTTACGGTGGCTTAGAGACTACGTCGACATCGACATCACCCCGCAGGAGCTGGCGGACCGGCTCACGATGGCAGGCCTCGAGGTGGATGCCGTTGCGGAGTATACCCCCGCCTTCACCGGGGTCGTCACGGCGAAAATCCTGACCATGAGACGCCACCCCGATGCCGAGAAGCTCCACCTCCTGGAGGTCACGACTGGCGGCGATCCGCTCCCCATCGTGTGCGGCGCGCCGAATATGAAGCCGGGTGACGTGGTGGCCCTCGCGACCGTGGGGGCCGAGATCCCCGGCGGCTTTGTCATCAAGAGCTCGAAGATCCGGGGGGAGGCCTCGGAGGGAATGCTCTGCTCCGAGGACGAACTCGGGATCGGACCCGATGCGTCGGGACTGCTGATCCTGCCGCCGGACACTCCGACGGGCCGAAACCTGATCGATGTTCTGGCCCTACGGGACACGGTGCTCGACATCGGGGTCACGCCGAACCGGTCCGACTGCCTCAGCATCATCGGGATCGCGCGAGAGGCGGCCGTCCTGTGCGGCAGGAAGCTCCGCTACCCGAAGATCTCCTTCAAGGAGTCCGGGGAGGATATCCGGTCGATCACCTCCGTTGAGATTCTCGACCCCGACCTCTGCCCCCGGTACACGGCCCGCATGATCAAGGGAGTGAAGATCCAGCCCTCCCCGAAGTGGATGCGGCAACGCCTCGAGGCCGTGGGGCTCAGGGCCATCAACAACGTCGTTGACGTGACGAACTTCGTCATGATGGAGTTCGGGCAGCCCCTGCACGCCTTCGATTTCCGATTCCTCGAGGAAGGGAGGATCGTCGTCCGCCGCTCTCGGCAGGGCGAGCCCTTCGTCTCCCTCGACGGCAAGACCCGGACCCTGAACGCCGAGACGCTGATGATCTGCGACGGCCGCAAGCCCGTGGCCATTGCCGGGATCATGGGCGGCGAGAACTCCGAGGTCAAGGACGACACGGAGACGGTGCTGCTCGAGAGCGCGTACTTCAACCCGTCGACGATCCGCCGCGGCGCGAGGTTCCTCGGCATGGGGACCGATGCCGCATTCCGGTTCGAGAGGGGAATCGACCCCGAGGGCGTCGTGCGGGCCCTCGACCGGGCCGCGCAGCTCATCGCCGACCTGTCGGGCGGCCGCGTCTGCAGCGGTTTCATCGACACGTACCCCGGCAAGATCCCCGTCTCGGGGCCCATCCAGGTCCGACTGGATCGCATGGAGGCGATCCTCGGCACGGCCGTGAAGGCCGCCGAGGCGACGGCCATCTTCAAGGGCCTCGAGATGACCGTCAAAAAGGAAGGCAAGGGCGTCCTGTCCGTCACCCCGCCCCCCTTCCGCGTCGATTTGTGGCGGGAGATCGACCTCATCGAGGAGATCGCCAGGATCCACGGCTTCGACAAGATCCCCGTGACGGTGCCGGCCATTCCCGTGCCCGGAGATCTCCACGACCGCAAGCGGGAGTTCGAGACCGCCGTCCGAGATGCCCTGAACGGCCTGGGGTTCACGGAGGCGCTCAATTACAGCTTTGTCTCGCCGAGCTCGGCCGACGCCCTCGGGCTCGCCGAGGGCGACGAGGGGCGCCGCTTCGTCCGGATCGCCAATCCTCTGACGGAAGACCAGTCCGTCATGCGGACGACGCTTCTCTACGGCCTGCTTGAGACGATGCGACGCAACGTCAACGCCGGCTCTCCGGATCTCAAGCTCTTCGAACTGGGGAAGGTCTTCATCGCACGGGGCGAGGCAGAGCTGCCCCGTGAAGTGGACAAAATCGCCCTTCTGGTGTCTGGGTCCCGTTACGGGGAGAACTGGCATTTTCCGTCCCTGCCGGCCGATTTCTACGACATCAAGGGGGCCCTCGAGACCCTCGCCGCTTTCCTTCGGGCGGGGGAGCTGCGCTTCGAGGCCGCCACGGACATCCCCTGGCTGCACCCGGGCCGGGCGGCAAGGGTGTTCTCCGGGGGCAAAGGGATCGGCTCCTTCGGGGAACTCCACCCCGATGCGGCAGCCCGGATGGACCTGCGCGGCAGAGCCTTCGTCTGCGAGATCGAGGCGGAACCGCTTGGGGAAGGGGCAACGGCCGCCGTTTGTTACCGGGACTACTCCCGTTTTCCCTCCATGACCCGGGACGTGGCCTTCCTGGTCGGGATGGAGGCGGAGGCCGCGAAAATGATCGGCCTGGCCCGTTCGGCAGGGGAAGAATTGCTTGAAACGGTTGATGTTTTTGATGTATATAGCGGCGAGGGCATCCCCGGGGGCATGAAGAGTCTTGGCCTGCGGTTTACCTACCGGTCCGCATCGAAGACATTGACAGACGAGGAGACGGGGCAGGCCCATGGCCGGATCGTGAAAAAGATCGTCGAATCGACCGGCGCCAGGATCAGGGGGGAAGGGTAACAGGACACCGAGGCGAGGAATAGAGGAGGAGAAAGACGATGACGAAGATAGACATCATTCAGAATGTCTGCGACAAACTGGGGTTTTCGAAGAAGGATTCGGCCCGCATCGTTGAGTCGGTCTTTGACATCATGAAGGATGAGCTGGCCCGGGGGCAGAAGGTGAAAATCTCGGGATTCGGCAATTTCGTCGTCAAGGAAAAGAACTCGCGCAGGGGGCGCAACCCCCAGACCGGCGCGGAGATCGAGATATCGGCCCGGCGTGTGCTCACGTTCAAGTCCAGCCAGGTCCTCAAGAAGGCCCTGAACCAGAAATAGGAAGGTCGATCAAGTCCTCTCCGCTGAGGACGGGGGCAGGTTCCCGACGGGCATCTTCCGGTGAGAGGTCGTCTCATGGGCATCGAGATCCCCGACAAAACCTACTTCCGCATCGGTGAGATCAGCAAGATCCTGGGTGTGGAGCCCTACGTCGTCCGGTACTGGGAAACGGAATTCCGCACCGTGAGACCCATCCGCACCAAGTCCGAGCAGCGGCTCTACCGCCGCAAAGACCTCGAGGCGCTCGCCCTCATCAAGAAGCTCCTATACCAGGACCGGTTCACTATTGCCGGGGCGAAGAAGAAACTCCAGGAAATGAACCGGGAGCCGCAGGATGTCGCGCAGCCCGGTGAGGAATGCCGGGAGAAGCTCCGGTCCATCAAGAGGGAACTGAAGGCGATCCGGGATCTCCTGAGCTGATCGGACCGCGAAGACGAGAAAGCCGGCCCGAAAGGAGCGAGTCCTTTCGGGCCGGCCTTTTCCGATGCGGTCGGGGTTTACTTCTTCGCGGCGCGCTTGGAGGCCTTGAGGGGGTTGATCTTCTGGGCGCCCTCTTCCTTGACGAGCTTCTTGTGCGTCGCCTGCGGGCATCCGCCCATGGACCATTTGCCCGCGGGGTTGGGGTACACCATGCAGTACGATGCGCCGGAGTACTCGATCACCTTGCCGCAGCCCTCACAACGCTCAACGATCTTCTGTCAGCTGCCGCCGACGAAGCTGCAGCCGTTTTTTGTCATGAACGCACACTCGATACCTGCTTTGACCGTCTGGCAGACCACTGTTGACACCTCCTGTCGGGTTTCTTCATGAGGTTGGATAATTGCGAAAAACCGGCTCGCAGCATCCCGGATCTTCCCGGGTCCCCTTTCGGGCCGCCGCAATAAACGGCCATCCCGAGGGGGATGGCTTCGGATTCCCGTCGCCGTTACGCTCGCCGGCAGGCGTAATTATCAAAAAAAAAAAAGGCTGTCAAGGGGAAAAAGACAAAAAGTCTGAAAAATTCAAGGGTATACCGGACAGACGCATTGACTAATTCACGGGTTCGTGCTACGTTTTCCGCGATCGGGCCGGGCGCTTGCGGAACGAGCCAGCGTCGCGGAGCCTCCTTGACGGGGTGTATGCCGCCGGCGGCGACCCGCTCGCCCCGTTCGCCGCGATGTCGCCCTCCCAGGCGGTGCCGGCCGCGGCACTGCTGGCCATCCTCGTGGGCGTGGTGGTCATCGCCGGCGGTCTGGCGAGGCTGGGCTTCCTCACCGACCCTGTCTCTTATACCCATCTGACGCTGCCGACGATCTACCATGTGTAGATTTCGGTTGTCGCCGTATCATTAAAAAACAAAAAAAAAAACAAAAACAAAAACAAGTCACCACAGTCTGCTGACACACACTCGCTATACTACAAATAGCCACTT
>ERZ1026810.949-NODE-949-length-12867-cov-3.728964_pt1 | contig 12867 bp, 13 predicted proteins | sample MGYA00520872_ERZ1026810 | MGnify/ENA primary metagenome ERZ1026810 (study PRJEB33270, sample SAMEA104284477) | anaerobic digester metagenome | biome: Anaerobic digester microbiome; feature: mesophilic sludge digester; material: Anaerobic digester biomass | place... | reverse complement strand
ACGAGATGGCTCAGGAGTCTCGTGGGCTCGAAGATGTGTATAAGAGACAGCATTGATACACTGAAAGAACTTGTCACCGATGATGGCAGTATTTTCATGCCTGCTCTGAGACTCAGCAAAGAACTTGAATTGACAGAAAACGATAAGAAACTTGGCATAACTGTGAAGATCAGAATTCTTGAACCTGACGCTGAGAGGACTGCAATGGGCATTGTTGCGGACACGTTCAGAAAAATGCCGGATACATATACGGGCCGTGATACTATAAGTACCTCAGGTTGGGGGAAACATGGCAGAGAAGCGTTAACAGGCGGACTTGACTACGCTATTCACAATGGCGGAAAAGCGCTTCTGCTTGGAGTTGATATCTACAAGCTGACGGCAATGCACTATGTTGAAACGATAACTCCTGATGATATCAATGCACAGTTTGCACCGGGCGATGAGATCAATCGCATATATCCTCCCGATGAATGGTTCATTGAAGCAGGTCATCCTCCTGTGAAAGCATGGTACAAAATACAGGCTATGGCATACGAAAAAGGTCTTATCAAGGAAATGTACATCGGCGATTGTAAGGCCATGTTCTTTGATATATGGTCGGTTGTGTCGCTGTATGAAAATGAACTCAGAAACGATTCCTACGGATTATGGGGGATGAAAAAGTAGATGGAGTTGTATAATGATAGCTTATTGCGATAAAAAGTATTTGAGGTATATGAGAAAACCATCTTCCATAAGAAATACTTCAAAATGCAGATGAATAAATGTAAGTTAATAATATGCATCTAAGCCCTCGGTATTACTGAGGGCTTTTCCTGATTCAATGACATGAAATCGGGGCTAATTCCCGATTTGCTTTTATACTTGCATTTTAAGCGCATTTATGATATACTTTATTTAATTTTTATCGGATGCCGGAATAAAACGGAGGTGTACATATGAATCTGAATTTTTTATGTCGCTGCTGCAAAAGCCGCATAATAAAGAAGAAAAATCCTGAATTCATTGAGAGTGCAGGTCTGCATGAGACTGCTTATCAGATGGATTGGATAAAGTTTAAAAAAGATAATTCCGAACTCCCTGTTACTGAAAGAGAATGGGAAAATATTAACGATATACCTGAAGTTGGCGAGACTTATATTCTCAAAATAGGCGAGCCGTTTGATGAAGAGATTGGAGCAGTATTTACCAATCTTTTCGAGCCATGGCAGATGGCTGTAAACGGCTGGGATTGTGCTGAAAGTCAGGGAGATATTTACAAGGCTGCTGCTGTGCTATGCCGCTTTGTGGACGTGATATGGTCTGACGATTTCTCAGCGTATATACACGTTGAGGTGGTTAATGTGGTACTGCTATCCGATCTGCACAAGGTACTTCCCGTGCATCTTTGCGATAATCCTGTGGAATTGTTCGATGATAGCGAGGATGTGTGGACCGAATATGAGGACGAGCACTGGCTCAACCGTAATTGGACAGGTCAGGGTGATGTAGGTTCAGAACAGCTTCTCTACACCGACGAAAACGGTGTGAACCATGAAGTGATGACAAGTTGGTATGATTTCCATGACAATACATATACTCTTTCAAATAACGTCAGCAAGCCCGGAGCATTTCCTTTTGGCGACAGGAAAAGGTATATCTATCTTGTTTCTCGTCAGTTCAGGATGGGCTGGGGCTATATGGATTCGCTTCATAAGCAAAGGCAGTATTTTGCGTTTTGCGGTCAGTCTGACGGATCGCTGTCGGTAGTTCTGATAGATGATACATTCCGTCTCGGTAAGGATTATTCTGTCGGGGCAGCCTACAATTATAAGCAGGCAGTGGAATTCCGCACAAAGTATATCGACGGCCGTAAATCCTGCGAGGGCGAAAACGCTGTTATACGTGAATTTGTGGAGGAGTATCTGTCGGAAATTAACGAATGAAGAAATAACATGAGGTTGAATATGGACTATAATCTGGACATTATAATATCTGAGCGTGATCTTGCTGAAATAGGCTTAAAACCTAAAAATTTCCATTGGGGTGGGGAAGCTCCTGAGCGCTGTTTCAAAGAAGAAATTTGAACTTTACTTGTGGAAAGATGATGAATCTATAGATAATGAGTACGAATTTACGCCGGATATAGATATAAACGAATTATTGCTGAATACATTGGAAATTGATGCTGATATCAGGCTCAGAAATGCTTGAAATAATATGCTTGCAGAAATGCAGAATATGTGGTATACTATAAGTAATCAAACAGCATAAGGAGTGATACGATGACAATAAAATCAGTACAGCTTAAAAATTTCCTGATATTCAAAGATGAGTTTTCATTTGATTTTGAAGATGGGATCAATGTTATAATTGGAGAAAATGGTGTAGGCAAAACCACTATATTAAAAGTTATATATTCAGCTTTTTATCGCTATTTTAGTGGAATTGTAAATGATTCTGAGAAAGAATGTTTTATTCCATATGATGATGAAAAGCAAATATCATCTTATCGAAATGCAACTACTGAAATTAGCGTTATCGGTAATACGCAAAATACAGAAGCTGTTTTTATTCCTACAACTGAAATGTTATCACATTCCAAAGGTCTCCTTGCACTTAATCAGAAATACAAATTACCTTTTGATGATACTCAAATAGATATAATAGTAAATGCGTCATTGCCTGAAACCCGTGAGATACCATCAAATTTGGAAGGTATCCTCGAAAAGATCAGCAAAGCAATTGACGGAACAGTTGTTATGGAAGATGATACTTTTTATGTTGTTAAATCTGACGGAAAGAAGATAGAGTTTTCACTTGAAGCCGAAGGACTGCGTAAACTGGGTCTTATCTGGAAACTTATCCGCAACGGACTTCTTGAAGAAGGCAGCGTACTTTTATGGGACGAACCTGAAGCTAATCTTAATCCCGAATTATATCCGCTTGTTGCAGATATCCTTATTGAGCTGCAGAAAAACGGAGTTCAGATATTTGTTGCTACGCACAGCTATAATTTTGCTAAGTATCTTGAAATAAGAAATGAAAGTAATAAAGTTTTTATTTATAATATTTATAAAGATGAAAATGGAAAAGTTTGTTCAAAAAGATCGAGCAGAATGGATGATTTACGAGATAGCAAAATAATGAAAGCTGACATGGAATTACTTGATGAAATATATAAAGGCTTGATGGGAGATTTAAATGACTAATAATAATCGAATATTTAAAGAAGGGGCTTATCAGATAGATTGTTCTAAGGCAATTTATGCATCGAATGGAATGCGTGATTATTATCAACAGGATGTTTTTGCAAAATATCAACTGAGTGATGTGGATTGGGTCATTGAAGATGATGATTATATATACCTTGTGGAATATAAGAATTCAAATGTAAATAATGCTATTGATATGAAAATAGAGAAAAAAATCGATAGTCTGAGTAAAAAGTTCCATCATTCGCTATTGTTTTTATTTGCAATTGGTACTACTAAACAGGTGAAATGTATTGCTATACTTGACAGTCAAAAAGATGATGCAAGAGCAAGGCAGGAAGTACGAAATCAGCTGATTCAAAGATTGCCAATGAGAATGAAACGAATATTACCCAAAGAAGAAAAAGTAATTGTTGATGTTATAGTTTATTCAATTGCTGATTGGAATAATAATCCTGATTATGGCGGAAAATACCCTATATCATAAGTTGGATGTTCAGATACTTAAAATTGATATACATAGTTGGGAAACTCGAAGGCGTGCGGGAAGGCAGCATCATTGCAGCAGTTTTGATCGGCAATATCATAAAGCTGTATAATTCATTGTACAATAAACTCACATGAAAAAAGTCGCAAACCGCTTAATCACTGTATTGATCGGAGAAAAATATGAATCGCTTTATCATACTGACTTTCTTATTTGCAGTCGGAGGCACAGTAGGCTGGGGAATCGAAGTAATATATCGGCGCTTTGTTTCACAGAAACATTGGGTCAATCCAGGATTCCTTACAGGGCCATGCCTGCCGCTGTATGGATTCAGTCTATGTATTTTGTACTCAATGGCTCGTATGGAGTCATATTTATCTGCAAATGAGGTCTGGAAACAAAAACTGCTTCTGTTTATACTAATGGCTGTTGCTATCACTGCACTTGAATATGTTGTTGGTCGAGTCATGATCTCTGTTGAACACATCAGACTATGGGACTATACGAAATGCTGGGGAAATATTCAGGGCATTATTTGTCCACAGTATTCCTTTTACTGGATGATACTCAGTGCATTATACTATTTCCTTGTGCATCCGCATATATTGGATGCCCTGGAATGGCTCTCACAGAATCTTGCATTTTCATTTGGCATCGGCTTCTATTACGGTATCCTTGTATTGGATCTCGTGAATGCAGCTCAGATGATAAGCAGGATACGAAAGTTTGCTGCGGATAATGAGATCATTATTCGTCTTGAACATCTGCGAGAGGAGATCAACTACAACTTGCAGCAACGAAAACCTCGATTTCTGTTTTCCATGAAAACTGAAATGCCTTTCACAGAAGCATTAAAGAAATACGGTGAATCTATCCGAGAGAAGATCCACCGAGAATAAGAACCTGTCCACATAGGGTGAATGTACGGATTATCAGGCATAATTTTGTCGGTGACAAGGCAAAAATCCGCCGACGGGCTGTCGCCCTTCAAGGATTTTTAACGCAGTCACCGGCAAAATTTGGCGAAAAGACGTGCATGAATCCCTATGTGGACAGGTTCTCAGTGCAAAGCCGTCAGGCGGGCTTTGTGCGGTGTTGCCTTATATTTTCATTTTACTGTGATAACGGGATTTTGTCAAGTATCAGCAGAAAAAACCTTCCCTCCGCCATAAAACTGACCAAAGGACATTTTGCGTCAAAAACTCTTTTCTTCCCCTCAAAAAATACGTTCTTTTTTTCTTGACAAACCTTTAAAAATAAAGTATAATGTTAGTATGTATAATCGTCGGGAAAATCATGAACTGTCGTTTTTCTCTCAAAGTCGGGGGGATCAAGCGATTTTACGCTTCTTCCCGAGATATCCGCACCATTTTTTCAAGAAAGGGATGACGATATGACTTACCATGATTTCTCAGAAACTCCACCGGAAATAGTAAAACTCGCAGAACGTTCCATCGAAGGCTACAAAATAGACCCCGCCCTCTACACTCAGTACGACGTAAAACGTGGTCTCCGTGACCTCAACGGAAACGGCGTCGTTGCAGGTCTTACCAATATCAGCACCATCAAGGTGCTCGACACAGGCGAGGATATGCCCAATCACGGCGACGGCAAGCTCTACTACAGAGGCATCGACGTCGAGGATATCGTCTCGGGCTTCATCAAGGAAAAAAGGTTCGGCTTTGAAGAGACCGTCTATCTGCTCTTGTTCGGCAATATGCCCTCGGACCATGAACTCAGCGAATTCAGAAGGATACTCGCTGACTACCGCTCACTTCCCCCTACGTTTATACGTGACGTCATCATGAAAGCGCCCAGCGACAACATGATGAACTCCCTCGCTAAAAGCGTTCTTGCGCTGTATTCCTACGACGAAAGAGCCAACGATATCTCCATACCGAATGTGCTCAGACAGTGCATCGAACTGATAACCCTGTTCCCTCTGCTGTCAGTCTACGGCTACAACGCTTACAAATATTCAAGGCACGGCGGCTCACTGTTCATCCATGACCCTGCCCCCGACCTTTCCATCGCTGAGAATATCCTCTATATGCTCCGCCCGAATAAGCACTATTCCGAGCTGGAAGCACGTATTCTCGACCTCGCCCTCGTTCTCCACGCAGAACACGGCGGCGGCAACAACTCCACCTTCACGGTGCACGTTGTCTCCTCCTCGGGCACCGACACCTACTCATCCATCGCAGCTGCCCTCGGCTCGCTGAAGGGTCCCAAGCACGGCGGCGCAAACATCAAGGTCGCTATGATGTTCGATGACATGAAGGCAAATGTCGGCAACTGGACCGATGAAGACGAAGTAAAGGGGTATCTCCGCAGGCTCCTCCATAAGGAAGCCTTCGACAAAGCCGGTCTCATCTACGGCATGGGACACGCTGTCTACTCACAGTCCGACCCGAGAGCAAAGGTGTTCAAGGGATTCGTGGAAAAGCTCTCCGCAGAAAAGGGACGTGAGGAGGAATTCAGGCTCTACTCCCTGGTTGAAAAGCTCGCTCCCGAGGTAATCGCCGACGAGAGAAGGATATACAAGGGCGTATGTGCAAACGTTGATTTCTACAGCGGCTTTGTTTACAGGATGCTGGGCATCCCCGATGAACTGTTCACTCCTCTGTTTGCTACAGCCCGTATCGCAGGCTGGTCAGCCCACAGGATAGAAGAGCTCATCAACTCAAACAAGATAATCCGTCCCGCATACAAGGCTATCTCCCCCATGCGTGAATATACGGATATGGAGAACAGAATAGATTGACCCTTAGATCGTAGAAAGATACAAGGCAATATATAAATATTACAACGACTATTTGGAAGGAATGAAATTATATGAATAATTCAACAGAGCTATTCGAACACAACGACATAAAATGCGTTAAGCTGGAAGCAGGCGGCTATGAGGCCTGGCTGGCTTATGAGATAGGCTCTAATGTTATCAGACTCAGAGATAACAACAACGGCATCGAGTTTTTCCGTTACAAGGAGGAGAATACCGCCGACATCATCAGGCAGTCTCCCGAGGTATGGGGACTCCCTACACTTTATCTCCCCAACCGTTTCGCTAACGGCGTACTCAGAGCCTCAGACGCAGTTTACAATCTGCCTATAAACGAAGCTGCACCCTACAACAACCACATCCACGGCTTCCTTCACAAAAGAGCCCATGAAGTTATCGAGCACAATGCCGACAACAACTGCGCATGGGTAAAGACAAGATATGTCTACGATGAAAACGACGAATTCTTCAGCTACCTCCCCGTAAAGTTCACAGCTGAGTATACCTTCACGCTCTCTGAACAGGGTCTGGAACTGAATGTACGCTTCACCAATAATTCAGATGTTATGCTCCCGATGTCACTTGCTTCACACACCACCATCAACGCTCCTTTCGTTGACGGCGGCAAGGAGGAGGATATCCGCCTTACTGTTCCGATAAGCAAGAAGTGCGAGCTCAACGACAGATGCCTCCCTACAGAGCGCCTCAAGTCTCTCACTATGTACGACCTGGAATACAAGAACGGCGCTAAGTGCCCTGTTCTTCAGGTATGCGACAACGATATGTACGTAGGCGAAACAGGCGAACTGGACGGCGATAACTTCCACGGTGTCATCGCTGAGGATGCCGCAAGCGGAAAGAAGCTCTGCTATGAGGTTTCCGATGAGTATAAGTTCTGGATCATATGGAACGACAGAGGCATGAACCACTACTTCTGCCCCGAGCCGATGACAGCTATGATCGACGCTCCTAACCTTTCACTTGAAAGAGACGTTACAGGCTATACAGAAGTAAAGCCCGGCGATACTTTTGAGACTCACCAGCGCTTCTTCACAAAGCTCCCTGCTGTTGAGGAATGACCCCTGCTGACGGAATGTCCGCAAACCAAATAAGTCGTTCATCCCCTGTCTGAAAAGGCAGGGGATTTTTACTGACAGACCGCTGAGGATTAACGGATAATTCCGGATGATAACAAATTGTATAATATGCACAAAAAAGGGATAAAAAATAATACAATGGAATTTTCGCACTATCTATTGTAATAATAAATGAAATATGGTATAATAAAACAAATACGGTGTACCTAACCCGTTTTTTCTACCATTAATTAAAGGAGTAAAATTATGAAGTTCGGATTTTTTGACGACGCTAATAAGGAATATGTTATCAATTCCCCAAGAACCCCTTATCCGTGGATAAACTACCTCGGTAATCAGGGATTTTTCTCACTCATCTCCAACACAGCAGGCGGTTACTGCTTCTACAAGGATGCACGTCTCAGACGTATCACACGTTACCGCTATAACAACGTGCCTCTTGATATGGGCGGACGTTATTTCTATATCAACGATAACGGTACTGTATGGAACCCCGGCTGGTCCCCTGTAAAGACAGAGCTGGATGAGTATGAGTGCCGCCACGGTATGGGCTATACTGTCATCAAGGGTAAAAAGAACGGACTCAAGGCTGAAGTTACTTTCTTCGTTCCTCAGAACTATGACGGCGAAGTTCAGCAGGTAGTTCTCACAAATGAAAGCAAGGAAGCTAAGAGCTTCTCTATCTTCTCTATCGCTGAATGGTGTCTCTGGGATGCTCAGGACGACTGCACAAACTTCCAGAGAAACTTCTCTACAGGCCGTGTTGAGATCGAAGGTTCTACTATCTACCACGTAACAGAGTACAGAGACAGGCGTAATCACTACGCTTTCTATACAGTTAATGACGAGATCGACGGCTACGATACAGACCGTGACGCTTTCCTCGGAAGCATCTACAACGGCTGGGACAACCCTGAGACCGTTATGAATGACAAGCCTTCAAACTCTTTCGCTGACGGCTGGTCACCTGTTGCTTCACACTACAAGAAGGTCACTCTCGCTCCCGGCGAATCCAAGACCCTGATCTACATCCTCGGCTACGCTGAGAACCCTCAGGACAAGAAGTTCGCTGCTGAAAAGCCTGCTAACCTCCTTACAAGAGAGACATGGGTACTCAACAAGGAAAAGGCTTACGCTATGATCGAGAAGTACAACACTCCCGAAAAGGTCGCAGCAGGTCTCGAAGATCTCCGCAACACATGGGAGAGCCTCCTCTCTATCTTCAATGTTAATACTCCTGATGACAAGGTGGACAGAATGGTCAACATCTGGAACCAGTATCAGTGTATGGTTACATTCAACCTCTCACGTTCAGCTTCATACTTCGAGAGCGGTATCGGCCGTGGTATGGGCTTCCGTGATTCTAACCAGGATATCCTCGGATTTGTTCACCAGATCCCTGAGAGAGCAAGAGAAAGACTGATCGACATCGCTTCTACTCAGCTTTCTGACGGCGGATGCTACCACCAGTACCAGCCTCTCACAAAGAAGGGCAACGCTGATATCGGCGGCGACTTCTCAGACGATCCGCTGTGGATGATCCTCTCCGTTGCTGCTTACATCAAGGAAACAGGCGACTGGGGAATCCTCGATGCAAACGTTCCTTTCGATGACGATCCGAACGGCAAGCACACAATGCTCGAGCATCTCAATGTTTCATTCTACCACATCGTTAACAACCTCGGACCTCACGGTCTCCCGCTTGCAATGAGAGCTGACTGGAACGACTGTATCAACCTCTCATGCTTCTCTGATACTCCCGGTGAGTCATTCCAGACTTACACCAATCCTAAGTTTGCAGCAGAGGGCGGCTACTCAAAGGTTGCTGAGTCTGCATTCGTTGCTGCACTCTTCACATACACAGGTCCTGCTTATGTAGGTATCCTCAAGCATATCGGCAAGGCTGACGAGGCTGAAAAGGCTCAGGCTGAGATCGACAAGATGAAGAAGAACGTTATGGAATCCGCTTTCGACGGCGACTGGTTCATCAGAGCTTACGACGCTAACGGCGAGAAGATGGGTTCAAAGGAGTGCGAGGAAGGCAAGATCTTCATCGAGCCACAGGGCTTCGCTGTTATGTCTGAGATCGGTAAGGATGTCGGAGCTGATATCAAGACTCTCAACTCTATCGACAAGTACCTCAACTGCGAGTACGGTCTCGTTCTTAATAACCCTGCATTCACAAAGTACTACATTCAGTACGGTGAGATCTCCACATATCCCGGCGGATACAAGGAGAACGCAGGTATCTTCACACACAACAATGCATGGATCATCTGTGCTGAGGCTTACGTAGGCAGAGGTGACAAGGCATTCGAGTACTACAGCAAGATCGCTCCTGCTTTCACTGAGGAAACATCCGATATCCACAAGACTGAGCCATATGTATACGGCCAGATGATCGGCGGTAAGGATGCTAAGAACTTCGGTCAGGGCAAGAACTCATGGCTCACAGGTACAGCTGCATGGAACATGGTAGCTATTTCCCAGTACATCCTCGGTGTACAGCCTGACTTCGACGGCCTGAGAGTTGATCCTTCTATCCCTGCTGCATGGGACGGCTTCACAGCTACAAGAAAGTTCCGTGGCGCAACATACAACATCACAGTCAAGAACCCTGATCACGTAAACAAGGGCGTTAAGACTATGACAGTTGACGGCAAGGCAATTGAAGGCTGCATCGTTCCTGTATGCGAGAGCGGCACTCACGAAGTTGTTATCACACTTGGCAAGTAATTGAACCGGATATAATCAAGGGCAGACCTTTTGGGTCTGCCCTTTGTTTTTTGCGGATGATTCGATTTGTAGGGAACGCCGCCCCCGGCGTTCCACATCAGATGTACGATCAGCAAAGAGGGCGCTCGGAAAGCGCCCCTACAAATCGGCTATTTTTCGTTGTTTTATGTAGGGGCGAGTTCCGCTCGCCCGCATATTTCAGAAATACACAAGCTTTTTTGACAAGCTGTAAGGGCAGACCTTTTTGGTCTGCCCTTTTTTGTAAATAAGATCAAAAATAATTGATCAATATCCATAGCTGTCATAATCATCCATCTTATCATTAACATAATCATCCCATGCATTTTCCCAGTCTTCTTCATCTATATCATTATCGTAATCATTGTCAATTATTGCACCGCCATCGCCATAGCTATTTGAACTCTGATCGCCTTCAACGTTATTATCATCAGGATCACACGAATGGCAATAATAGTCGTATGGACTGCTTGTTTTATTATTACAAGTATCATGCTTGCCCATGCAATAATACTCTTCTTTAGAGGTATCACTGCTGTAGGAATCGCTCTTTGAATCACTGCTATATGATTTAGCCTCCGAATCAGCATCTTCAGACTCTTTAACATTTTCAGTTGTATTTTGGGCGGTGGTCACGACTGCTTGCGAGGAAGATGAATAATCATCGTTTCCATCACCGCTACATGAACACATAGCAGCAAGCATTGCAGATACAAACACAGTCATAACCAAAAGTTTACTCTTCATTTTAATATCCTCCTATTTAATATAATTTATTCTTAATCTTTCCGGCTATCAGAAAAACATAATCCTAAAATTGTTTTCTTTCTCTTTTCTATATTTGGCTTTTAAAACATATAGAGATGAAAATTAAGCATCATATTCATGCTGAAAGCCATAATTTCCACAACAATAAGTCTTTTTCTTCTTGCCTAAAGCTCCACCAAGAAGTCCAACAGGGCCTAAAAGTATACCGCCTATTGCTGCTTTGCCTACACTGAAGCCTTTATTTGAAACATAGACCTCCTTCCATTTATATATTTCGCCGCACATGGGGCACTTATTTGGATCATACATATGCCACCTCCTCTTATTATTATACTATAATTATAACATATTTGCATTCGTAATGTCAATGTATATGTCAAGAGTTCACAAAAAGTTCGCATAGCATATTATCATATGGAATCGCATCTCAATAAAGCCTGACATCCTTTTTATTCAGATTCTCCACCCTGCGCCACTTGACTTTTAGTGAATATATGGTATAATGATAATAGGAAAATATCGCTATTTAGCGCAAAATAAAGGTGGTATCTATATGAGCGACAAGATCAAGGATTCCTACAGAAGCTCCAAAAATATTTACGATAACGTTCTTACTCGTGATAAGTGGTGGAGCAAAATGTATATCGACCTTTTCTGGGGCGGTGTTGACGATAACAAGATAGCCGCCGACTTACTGAAATATATTCCCGATGACTTCTCAGGCAAGCTCCTCGACGTGCCTGTGGGTACAGCTGTGTTCACCCATGACAAATACGCAGAGCTGAAAAATGCCGATATAACCTGCCTCGACTACAGCCCGGATATGCTGGTACAGGCAAAGAAAAGATTTGACGAGGACGGCATTACCAATATTACAGCTATCGAAGGCAGCGTTGAGGCTCTGCCATTTGAGGATCAGACCTTCGATATCGTCCTCTGTATGAACGGATTCCATGTATTTCCCAACAGAAACAGGGCAATACTCGAAACCCTGAGAGTACTGAAAAAGGGCGGAAAGCTCATTTCATGCTTCTACATCGAGGGTCAGTCAAAGCGCACCGATCTGCTGGTGAAAAATTACCTTGTGAAGAAAGGCTGGTTCAATCCCCCGTTCTTTAATCGTGTATCTGTTCAGACCACTTTCGGCGAGATCTATGATATAAAGCATTTTCACATTAGAGGCTCGATGGTGTATTTCTGCGCCATTAAGAAATAACGTCAGCTTTCACAAAAGTCTCCTGATGCTGTCAGTGAAATTCGTTGGCAGTCACACTTGAAAACAGAGAGTTCAGATGGTATAATATATTAAATCCTTAATTCATACGGATTTAATAGTCAAAAGGAGGCTTATCTATGTCAAAAGCTCATTCTGCTTATTCACAGACGGAAAAACTCAGACTTCTGGTTACGACAGGTTTATTTGCTGCTCTCATATATGTGTTCACCGCCTATCTTCACATTCCATCAGGCGCAGGCTACACCCACGCAGGAGACGGACTTATCTACCTTGCGGCGTGTATACTCCCCACTCCCTATGCGGCCTGTCTCTTATACACATCTGACGCTGCCGACGATCTACTCTGTGTAGATCTCGGTGGTCGCCGTATCATTAAAAAAAAAAAATAAAAAAATAAAAAAAATAAAGTTTATTGATAAGTCAGGCAAAAAGAAGACAGTGTCATGCAATGACAAGGAACTGAGAGACGTGAATAAGTACAACATAACCATGTGAGAACAACTAGTACATAGACACAAGCAACGTATGTTACGACATACACGATA
>ERZ1026810.948-NODE-948-length-12876-cov-10.241117_pt1 | contig 12876 bp, 17 predicted proteins | sample MGYA00520872_ERZ1026810 | MGnify/ENA primary metagenome ERZ1026810 (study PRJEB33270, sample SAMEA104284477) | anaerobic digester metagenome | biome: Anaerobic digester microbiome; feature: mesophilic sludge digester; material: Anaerobic digester biomass | place... | reverse complement strand
GTGTAAAGGCGTCCCGGGGCGACCTCGATGGCCGTGCCGGGGCCGGGGGTGATGATCTGCTGTTCCCCAGCGTCGATAACGCAGATTCGCTGGTCGTCCGTGGTCCGCAGGATCATGCCGTCGGGCAAGGTGAAGAACCGGTTGCCATCCGGCAGATCCCGGGGTTCGGTGCCCGCAGGCAGTTCGATGAAGGGATAGAAATCGGGCTCCGGCTCGATCTGTACCTGCTCCAGGTACTCCTGGGTCCTGGCCTGCTGAGCCTCAAGATAGGCCTGGGCCTGGCCACGCATCGCCTCCGAGGCGGCGTGACCGGCCTCCAGCAACGTGCGGATGCCGGAAAGCTCCTCACGGATGCCGGACAGGTGATCGCAGAGCGCCCGCAGTACATACTGCTGTTCGCCGGAATCGGTTTGTTCGATGGTGGCCTGCAAGTCGGCGGGTTCTTCGGAAATCATCGACAACCTCCATTACATGCCGACATTGGCGGGTTGGGATTGATAGCTCATGGCGTTGACCGGCGTCACAGTCCCGGTCGCACCGTCTATTTCGAACACGGTCCAGACCGTGCCCGGGGCATTGGGAACGGTGAAGGTCTGCTCACGGCCATCGCTCAGGAACACTTTCACCGATGCTCCGGACTGCGCCAGGCCGGTGCTCGGATTGGCGTTGCGGTTGGTGTAGTCGTGGACCGCGTAGCGGTAGACGCCGGGAATGAGCCGATGGATGGTGATGGTCTCCGGCCCGTAGGAACTGGTGTCGTCCACGTCCAATTCCGCCGCCTCGTTTTCGATGGTGTGGGAATAGAACACATGGAACCTGCCGCCCGATGGCGTCGGTCCGGTGAGATGGGAATCGAGATCCCGGGGATTGAGCCCCCACTGCAACACGATGCGGGCGACCTGGCCGTCGAGTTCGGGCGAGAGAACGATCTGGATGTCGCCGGAGGTGTTGGGGTCGGCGTTCACCCAGCCATGCCAGGCGATGTATCCCGGCGCGGTGACCTCCACGTAATAGAACCCCTCGGGCACGGTCAGCTCGAACCCGCCATAGGCGTTGGCAAAGGTCTGGAACGCCGCCGGGCCGGTTTCCGAGCGGCGGAATTCGATCAACGCGTTGCCGACGCCGCTGGTGTTGAGGGCGTTGACTACCGTGCCGCTGAGGAAGACCGATGCTCCGCTGGCAAAGTCCGGGTGGTCGGCGAACCAGGACGGATCGCGGACCTCCACCAGAACATGGCGGAGACTGTCCCGGGCCGAGGATCGCCAGACCATGAGCACGGCGTTGCCGATGGTCCAGCCGCAGCGAATGACACCGTCCGGCCCGATCTCCGCGACCTCCGGATTGCTGGAGGAAAAGACCGGGGCGTCCACGTCGCCGCGCAGGGAGAGCGGAATCCGTTGCTCGAACTCGCCAGCGGAGAGGCGGATGGAGCGAGGCTGAACCTCCCAGTGGCTGTAGTCTGGCGCGGTATCGGTCATGAAGGAACCTCCACCGGTGCGGAGACGCCGCCGCCATAGACCTCGACCTGGACGTGACGCAGGCTGAGCCGCTCGGGCGAATCCCAGACCAGGATCATGGCCGCCCCGGGAACGAAGCCGCACTCGACATTGCCGTCCTCATCGACACTGGCCACGTCGGGATTGGACGATTCGAACACCGGCGCTTCGGGTAGACCACGGATCGAGAGCGGAATGCGCTGGACGAATGGGGATCGCGAGACCCGGATCAGCTTCGGGAAGACATCCCAGTAGTGCGGTTCCTGCGGCTGTTCGAGATTGTTCATGGCGTCCCCCTCAGTTGTCGATGGTGTCGGGACTGCCGGTGACGATGATGGCTCCGCAGGCGGTGATGTCGCCGATGCGGGCGTTGGGCAATCCTTCGGTGATGGTGTCGAAGCTGCCGGTCACGATGGGCGTCACGCCATGCCCCGGGATGGGACAGACGTGCAGATCCCCCATGCGGGCCACCGGCATGCCGTTGTCCAGCGTCCGGCTCGCCCCGGTGATGATGACGCCGCCGTGACTGCTGATGTCGCCGAGTCGCGCCTGGGAGCTCATGGGTTCACCTTCAGCAGCAGATGGATCAGAAAGCCGACGAGTCCGCCGATGGTGCTGCCGATGGTCAACACCAGGCCGACGATCTTCCACATGGTCTCGGTCCCCATCTTGGAGCCGACCCGGGCGTGCAGCCGGTCGATCTCCTCGGCGTGCCGGTGCAGATCGGAATAGATCGAGCGGACCAGCACCTCGACGTTTTCCTTGTCCGATTTCTTCTCGATTTCACGCTCGATCTTCTCGAGGCGGTCCTGGATTTCCCGGCGGTGACTTTCGAGGATGCTGCGGAATTCCTCCCGCCAATGATCGAAGGTCCGGGCCAGCAATTCCTCGCTGGCCGAAAGTCCGGAGGGCGTTGTTGTTCTTTCTCCCATGCGATGCTTCCTTCAGGTGTTGATCAAGACGGTGTTCGTCGAGCGAATGATGATGTTTCCGGCCACCCCATCCATGAACACGAGGCTGCCGGACTTGTCGGTGGCGCTGATGCTCTCCTGACCGGGCGCGGCGTTCATGTGCACCACCTGACCGGCCTTGTCGGTGAGCCGGATCTGTTCGGCGGCGGCGGTGGAATCGACAAGAATTTCCTGAGTGCCGTTGAGTCCCCAGATGTGAACCTTCTCCCGGCCCTTAGTGGTATCGATGAGGATCTTCTGCCAGCGGGAGCGGCCCTTGTCGCACGAGAGGATGTGGACCTTCTCCTTGTCCTGCCAGGCTTCGAGGATCACCTGCTGGCGGCAGAGGTCGGTGAGCTGAATGCGGGCGCGGGAGCCGACGATCTGCGAGGCGATGTCGAGCTGGTCGCCTTTCTCGGCGTCCTTCGTGCCGCGCCGCAGGGCGTTGCCGCTCTGCATTTCCGGCTTCACCTTCCCTTCCATGGTGAGAATTTGTCCGGCGCGGTCGATGATGCGCAGCAACTCGTCGCCGTCGCGGTCATCGGCCAGGATGGTGTGGCCGGTTTCGGTCTTGAGCAGGACCTTCAGGCGCGGGCAGTAATACGGCGGATGGCCGTGGTACTTCTTGTGTTCGAGATCGTCGTGCCGGTTGGCCTGATGCTCGACTTTGTCCTCGCAGTCATGGCAGAAGGCGTTCGCGCAGGTGCGCTTCGATTCCTCGGGCTGCTCACCGGGATTGCTCTTGGCCAGCCAGACCCCGGTCCAGATCGGATACTGGACGACGCCGCCCTCGAACTCGGCCCAGACCGAGGCCCCTTCCTCGGGGACCAGGAACATGCCGGTGTCGTCGTTGCCGCCGTAGGGGAAACAGGGAGCGGCCCATTCGGACCAGTTCTCCCGCCCGCTGCCGAGCACGGCGGGGATCTCCAGCCGGACCCGGCCAAGGCGTTCGGGGTCGTTGTTGTCGCGCACGAAGGCCCGGTACTTGCCGTACCAGCGGTTGCGGTAGCGCTCCTCGGATTGACGGTCGCGGGTTTCAAGCATGCTCCGCCTCCCGCTTTCGACTGGCGTCCCAGGCCAGCCAGCCGCCCAGGCGAACCGCCCAATACATGATCTGGCGTTTCCACAGAGGCACGCCCAGGGCCGCCATCAGTTCGAGAAAGACGCGGTCGGCCGCAAGCCGCGAGACCTTGCCGGTGTGGTAGAGGTAGTCGTGAACGACGGCCGCCGGGGAATATCTCCCCCAGGGCGGCACCACGCGCCAGAACAGGCGCGGCACCGAGGCGAAGTCGGTCTCGAACCCAGCGGGCACTTCGATGATGCGGCCAGCGCCGGTGCGGATACGGAACGGCTGGGTCAGCCTCGCGGTCATTCCATTGGGCAGGATCTCCACCCGAAGAGGCCCGGACAGTCCCAGCGCGGTGCCCGAAAACAGGGTCTTGTTTTCGGCGCTCATGACCGCCACCTCGCCTTGCCCGACTGGCGCACGTCGAGATGGACCCAGGAGGCATAGACGCCGATGCCGCCCTCGCAAAAGAGCGGAATCTCCTCGGCGATGACCGCCAGTTCCTCGGGCGAAACGCCTGCGGGACAGCTCACGTCGGCCGCCATGCCCAACGTGTGGAAACTCTGCTCCGCGCCGCCCACCGCCTTGTTGTGCCTGTTGCAGCGGAAGCCGCTGGTGATGGACAGCGGTTTGCCGATGCGGTCGCGCAGCGTCTGCAGGGCGTCGACCAGGTCGGGATGGACCGCAGCCGAATGGCCGCAGCAGTCCTTGCCCTTGCAGGCGAATTCCGAACGGTTGAAATTCTTGCTGAGATCACCCATTGCCGCCTCCTTGTGTGACCGCGCCGGAGTCCGCGTCGATGGTCACCATGGCTGGCGGCTCGTTTTGCGGCGTGGGCGGGGCCTCCTTGTCGTTGGGTTTGCCCTGGGACTCGGCGGACTTGTCGCCCGCGCCCTTGCCGAGGGCGTTCTTCTTGAGTTTGAGTTCGCAGAGATAGCCAGCGCCGCTGATGCTGTGGCGCACCGAGTGGCAGTAGTAGATGCCGGAAAACTTCCGTCCCACGCCCTTGATCTCGACGTTCTTCTTGGCGCGTAGCTGGGGAATGCCGATGGTGGCCGCATCCGCCTCGACCTGGCGCAGCTCGGCCTCGCGGAATTTGCCTTCGGCGCTGTCCTGGGCGGGCTCCTGGCGCGGCTCTTCGTGAAAGCCTTCGGAACGGTCGAAGCTGGGCACGATCTGCCCCGTCTCCTGTTCCTTGAAGCTGCCTTCGCCGGTGTTGCCGTCGACCAGATAGGTCTGCTTGCCCAGGGCCGTCCGCTCGGGCGTGCTGGCGTTGTTGGCCTTGTGCTCGACCACGTCCTTCTTGCGCGGGTCGATACCGACCGTCTTGGTCTCGACACCCGCGCCCTTGGCCCCCTGGGATTGTGTGCTGGGGCGGAACGAGCGCAGCAGGCCCTTGGTGTCGGTGAAATATTCGAGGGTCAGAAGCGGCGTCTGGTCGAGCTCGCGGGGGTGGAAATGGAGTTCGTCGTCCTGGATGTAGAAGACATAGCCGCTCACGCCGTCGCCATCGCGGTCGCGGGCCTTTTCCGCCAGCTCCTTGAGGAACTGGGCGTCCGAGATGTTGCTCTGGGTGACGCGGAGATGGGTTCCCTTGGTGGCCGTCACGACCGGTTTGAGGCCGTTGGCCGAGGCGATCTGCTCGGCTATTTCGGAATAGAGAATACCCGGCGCGGGTTTCTGCCAGACCTTCTGGTTTTCCTTTCCGGCCAGCTTGAAGCCTTTGTCGTAGGCTTTGATACGGATGGTGGGGTCGCCGTTTTCTGGGAAGTCGTAATCGATATCCTTGATGACCGCCTTCTTGCGGGGCGAGAGATTACCCACATAACCGAACCGGGAAATGATCTCGTTGCCTTCCTGGAACAGCGGATCGTCGACGAACTGCAGGTTGCGGTCGGTCACCGACAGTTCGAGGACATCCAGCTCCTCCTCGTTGTCTGTGAAGACGAACGAGGTGATCTCCTGGGTGATGTCCTTCGAGAGGTCTTGCCCCTCGATCTGAATCAGAAATGTCGGCCTGAAGGTATCCAGATCCATGCGTTACTCCGGCGGTTCGCAGTTCCCTGCTTACTTACCGGAAGGCATGGCGAGGTGTCGGGGGGGATCAAGCTTTAGGTTTGAAAATCTTTTGGCGTATGGAGGGTGTGTGGCAATTGAGAGTTATGTGCATAACGCTTAAGTCAGGAGCAGCCTGGGCTTCCACTGAAATATTAAGTGACTGATGACTTCCAGATTGGAACATTTTTTCAGGCGCGCCCGGCCCTGGCTGTCACCTGCACTTTGTTGTTGGGCATTATTGTAGTTTCAAGGTTTGAAATTGCTTTCATTAATTAATTTTTCAAAAGTTGCCCAGAATTCTTCTTCGTAAATACCACAACTTGCACAGTCATATGTTTCACGTCGAGTTGTGGCACCATATAAATTTTGACCTGAAAAAGTAGTTGAACAGGTTGTCTCTATATCTATTGAAGTTTGGTTGTTAAGATTGGAAGTTAATGTAATGATAAAATTGAAGTCTGCATTGCCGTTTATTACTTTGCCGTTCCATGTTCCGCAATCACAAACCTTTGGTATGTTTACAAGCAATGTCTTAGTACGAACCAACCCAAGGCTTATATTTGATGCCTGGATTTCGAATCCCAGCGCTTCTAATGAGTCATTTGATGCTTTTAAAGCCTCTTCCAGTGATATATTATAGGTCTTTGTTTGTAGAAATTTCTCATTATATTTATTCTTATCGGGCCGGTTTACTGGCGCAAACGCACAAGACGATATTAATGAGAAAAAAACTAAACACAATAGTAAATGGATCAATTTCATTTAATTTCCTCCGTGGTAGCCCAACGCCCACGCTCTCCCTCACCTTGACCGTCCGCGGGCAAGGTGTAGGTGAGCAGCGTGTTGTTGGGCTATCCTATCTTACTGCTGTGCCCGGAGTCCATCCCGCAGTTTGTCCACGATCCGATCCCGTAGGCTCTTCGGGGCGAGCACCTTCACGTCCGGCATCCAGGACAGGACCCAGCGTACCAGTTCCTTGCGTCCCGTCGTCTCCATCCGCATCTCGACGCATCCGTCCGCGCGCGCCAGGAACTCCTGCGATGGGTGCCACTGCCGCTCGGTGATGTAGACGGCCAGTTTCGGATCGAATAGCAGCCGGACCCTGATGGGCTTCTCGCCGCCGACGATGCCGAAAGCCTGCCGGGCGTACGTCTCGGGACTGAACCCGGCAAGCCGCGTGAAGGTTTGCCCCATCGCCTCGATTCGCCTGAAGCGCGACAGGGCGAAGGTCGCCACACGCTTCTTCTCCACGTTCCAAGCCATCAGATACCAGTTCCCGTGGTAGGCGATGAGGTGGTACGGGTGCAGTTCGTACTCGGATACCCGCCCGTCGAAGGTCTGGTACGTCGCCCGGATCGCCTCGCGCCGCTCGACGAAGCCCGCCAGTTGCGCCCACACCTCCGGGTCGATGCGTACCCGGTCCTCCGGCAGGACGCCGACATGCTCGCTGAGCCAGTCCGGCTCGATGGTGACATCGCCCTCCAGCGACTCGGCGATCTTATCCAATACCGAGCGCATGTCCAGGTGCAGGGGCGTGCCCTCGTAATGGGCCAGCAGCTTGCGGGCGAGACCGAAGCTGAACGCTTCCTTGCGGCTGATCCTCACCGGCGGCAGCGTGTAGGTTTCGTCGGTCAGCCGGAACCCGTGCCGGGCGTCGTCGTACGCCAGCGGGGCGCGTTCCTCATCTCGCAGGAAGTCCAGGTCACGCGCCACGGTACGCCGCGACACCTCGAACTCGTTCATGAAGTCGCTGCTGTTGGGCAGAGAGCCGGTCTCGGCGCCCTCGCGCACCATCTGGACCATGCGCCGGATGCGATAATATTGCGGCCTGGAACCCGTCTTCATTTTTCACAAACTTTCTTCATGGGTATGCCGTTAGATGACACACCCTCTTTTATACACTGGTCGGCATGGTGGATCAAGCTCTCATCAACGAGCGCGACGTGATCGAGCGCATCCTACGCCACATCGGCCTCTGGGAGCAGGGCGTGCGGGTCTTGCCGGCAAGGGCACCGCCTGAGGTTGCCGAATGGGTCATCGAGCCCTGCTACGATGACCCATTCCCCGACTATGACACCGAACCGGTCATGATGTACGCGAACGGCTGATCCATCGCGACAGGTGCGGTGCGCCTCCAGACGGTGCCGAACTCGCCATGGCCGGTCGTTTTACTGCATCTCGGCCGTTTTACCCGCGCCTTGAATGCGCTCGATGCGCGTTTGAAGCCGGACTTGACGCCACCTGCCCGATTCTGCTACATTTCCACCATGAAAGCGCTCATTCAGACCGGTTCCAGCGGGCGGGTGCCCGTGCCGCCTGAAAAGCGATTTCTTATCAATGAACGTCTGGAAGCAAAAAGAGCCGCCGATCGCGCCATAAATCTCGCTGCGAAGGGAAAATTACCCCTTCATCAAAAAGAAGAAGAACTGTTGGACGCGATTAGGGAAGATAAGGCTCCAGTTCCATATCAGCTTTCTTTGGAGCCAGCGTGACTGTCCATCTCTTCGGCATCCTCAACATCACGGAGGATTCGTTCTCCGATGGCGGCCGTTTTCTTGAGCCGGCGGCCGCCCTTCAACATGCGCGTGCGCTGATAGCCGGCGGTGCCGATGCGCTCGACATCGGTGCGGCGTCTTCTAATCCCGAAGCCACCGGCGTTGCGCCCGAGATCGAGATCGCGCGCCTTCAATCCGTCGTGCCGCAGCTGTTGAAGGATGGCGTCGCCATTTCCATCGATACGTTTTCGCCGGACGTTCAGCGCTGGGCGCTTAATCACGGCGTGGCGTACATCAACGACATTCAGGGGTTCCCCGATCCCGAAATCTATCCCGCGCTTGCCGCATCCGATGCCAAACTCATCGTCATGCATTCGGTGCAGGAGCAGGGCAGGGCGACGCGTGTGGAGGTTTCGCCGGAAGAAATCGTGCCACGCTGCATCGCCTTTTTCGAACGCCGCATCGCGGCACTCACCGCGGCGGGCATCGATCGCTCCCGTCTCATCCTCGATCCCGGAATGGGATTCTTTCTGGGTTCCAATCCCGAAGCCTCCTTCACGATGCTGAACGAGCTGCCACAACTAAAGCGGGCGTTCGGCTTGCCGGTTCTGGTGTCGGTATCCCGCAAATCCTTCCTGCGGCGGATCACCGGCCGGGATGCCAGGCAGAGCGGCCCGGCCACGTTGGCGGCCGAGCTTTTTGCCGCCCAGAAGGGGGCAGACCACATTCGCACCCACGATCCGGCAGCCACCCTCGACGCGTTAAGGGTTTGGAACGCTTTGAACGCTAGGCATTCCGGGTCGTGAGGGGGTAAGAATGCCGCCATCCCTTCACTTTCGGGCCGTAAGCTTCTGGTACAAGTCTTGATATAATGTCCGGGGAAGCCCCCATCCCCGCGGGAGTGTTTCAGTATGACGCGCAAATTCTTCGGCACCGACGGTATCCGGGGCCGCGCCAATAACCCAACAAATTATTAATTCGTTTCTTTATATCTCGTCTTAGGTGGTGCCGATCATGAGTGCCCGATCAGACAACTCCACTCAAAAAATGTTAGATTACACTTAACAATTGGCAATTTCAAGAAAATACTTGAAATTTTTCCTTATGGATATCATATTATTTTCATAATAAATGTGAAGAGGATATCCCATATGATCACGTTGCCGAAGGCGCTTTTGGACAAATATGACGATTGGCTGGAACGGGAGGCGGTTGATGCCAACCGTCATGGCGAGCACCGGAAATGGCTACGCTATTATCTGGATTTCTGCCACAAATACGGGAATGGATACCTTGACGAACTGAGCCTTGGTCTATTCGCCGAAAAGCTGCAAGACAAAGGTCAGCACCCTTTCCAGATCGAGGAAGCGTCACGTGCCGTTCGTTTGTATTACCGAATGGCCGGGGAAACGAAAGATGCCCTGCCGACACCTGCCTGCGAACCTGAAAGAATCTCAAAACTGCCTCCGGCCACCATGAAATCTGAAGGTGCGTCCTGGGTGGGTGAACTGACAAGGCTCAGGGAAGAAATCCGGATTCGTCATTATTCTGCCAAAACGCTATCGAGTTATTATGGCTGGGCCAGAAAGTTCCAGGCTTTTGTCCGGAGCAAGTCCCCCACATTGCTTGATACCGACGATGTCAAACGGTATTTGACGTGGCTGGCGGTGGAAAGGGATGTTGCGGCCTCAACACAGAATCAGTCATTCAATGCGCTGTTGTTTTTTTATCGACACGTTCTGGGCAAAGAATTCGGAAAAGTTGATGGCGTTGTACGCGCCAAGCGGCGTAAATACGTGCCGGTGGTCCTGTCCCGGGAGGAGATCGACATAGTTCTAAGTAAACTTGAGCCTCCTTTTGACCTTGTTGTAAAACTGCTTTATGGCTGTGGGCTCCGGATATCGGAGTGTCTGGATCTTCGAGTGAACGCATTCAACCTTGAGATGGGTGTGCTGACAATTCATGACGGCAAAGGCGGAAAGGACAGAACGGTGCCTTTGCCCGAAACCTTGGTTCCGGCTATTCGTTCTCAACTGGAGGTGGTTCGCTCCATTCTTGATCAGGATTTGTCTACGGAAAGCTTCGCCGGGACGTTTCTGCCACACGCACTGGAACGCAAATATCCAAAAGCTCCGACAGAATTTATCTGGCAGTGGTTTTTCCCGGCCATATTGCTGACAAAAGTTTCAGGCGCAAATGAGTTCAGACGCTATCATTTGCATGTGTCGCATGTGAACAAGGCCATCAAAGCGGCATCCGATTCCACAACGCTGACAAAGCGCGTGACGGCGCACACTTTCCGCCACAGCTTCGCCAGTCATCTTCTTCAGGCAAATTACGATATCCGGACGATACAGGAATTACTGGGGCATAGTGATGTGCAGACAACAATGATCTATACGCATACGGTCAAAAGTTCGACAAAGAAAGAGCCTCGCAGTCCGTTGGATTTTTGAACGCTTCAGTCGAGCAGGCGCATTTGGACGTGTTCGCGAGAGGGAATGCGCAGGGCCAGGCCGGGCTCGAGCGCCAACGGGAAAAAGAGGTCGTTGTAGTCGCAGATGATCCACCAGAGCCTGGCGTCACCCAGATAGCGGTGCGCGAGCAGATCCAGGCGGTCGCCCTCGACCACGGTGTGTAGGCGGTCGTCGTGTCTGGGGGTGGTGTCGATGCGCTGGCGCATGCCGAGGGAGGTACCGTCGCTGTCCCGGTAGAGAAGGCAGCGGGCGTATCGGGAATTGCGGCCGATCATGAGCGCACCTCCGACCAGTTGATGGAACGGTCCACATATTCCTCGAGGACGATGTCCACCTCGGCGCGTTGCGGCAGCAGGTTGTCCCGGTCGAACAGGCCGAAGAAACGCGCCTTCACCTGCCGGACGATGCAGGTCACGCCTGGGTAGAGATCGCCGAAAATGAGCAGTACGCGGTGCGGCGCGTTCTTGAGCATGGTTCCGGCGTGTTCCGGATATTGCAGCGAGCGGAGCCAGTCGACCTTCTGTTTGACCGGCCCCTTGAACAGCTCAACCTTGAAGGCGATCCGGCGTGGTTCCCCGGCGACGTACTGGTAGCGCGGGTGGCTCATGCCGGGGATCTTGATCGTCGCGTAGTCGGTCGACTTCTCGTCGCTGATGGAGTTGGGGTTGTACTGGAATTCAAGCCGCTCCCCCGTGTCGGCGTCCACCAGATATCCCTTGATGGGCTGTTGATCCCAGGCCATTGCTTACACCTCGGCGATCTCGAGGATCGGCTTGCCCAGTTGTCCGGCCCGGTCGAGTTCCCGCCGCATGCCGCTGGAAATGCCGTTGCCGGTGAACGCCCACACCTCGTCGCAACATTCCATGTAGGCCAGGCCGCAGGCGATGCCCGTCTCCCGCTGCTCGGGAACGCTGTCGTCGGTGAAGGTCGGATACAGCAGATGCGGCGCGAACGGCGCGTGACCGCTTCTCATGACCCGACGGCAAAGTGCCTCGGCGACCCTGACGTTTCGGGCTATGTCGCCCGCGAACGGGCTGCAGACAAAGATGCGTTTCATCGGTTCTCTCAAAGGGTTTCGTAGTTTCTGATCTTCCGCTCCCGAAGATCCTTGTAGACGGCCTCGGCCACCTTCCGGCCATCGATGTTGGTGGTCACGCTCAGTTCCACCGGTCGGTCGGCCAAGCCATTGAGGCGCGAGAGCAGCGATTCCAGCAGTTCGCGCAGCCCCGGACCGGCGTCCTCTCCGTGCATGGGTGTCGCGGGAGCGGTGCGAGCCGGAGCGATCAACCGCTCGGAAGGCACCGTCTCGGCGAGTCCCGGTTGCAAGGGCTTCGCTATCGGAGTCGGCGCGGTTGTCTTGGGCCGCTCGATCCCGGCCGGAGCCAGAGAGGCATCTCCGTTTTCCAGTGCCGGTTCCACCGCGAACGGCTGGATATAGCTCTTACTTACCGGCTCGACGGCCGCCGCGACGGTCTGCACGATGCCGTTCATCGGTTGCGGAGGCGGCGCGGCAGTGGCCATGACCGGCTGGAGCATCAGCATGGCGCTCAGGGCCTTGGGCACCAGGCGCTCGTCCAGACGCGGCACGAGACTCAGCACGCTTTCGATGATGCGTTGCCCAATCGATTCAGCGGGCTGCACGGTCTCGAGCGGTTGCTTCTGCTCGGCCACCTGCGGAATCGGGGTCTGGACTCCCAGCATGGCGCGAGCGGATGAGAGCAAACCGTTGGCGATCCCGGCACTGCGATCCTTGATCGCCTGAATGCCCGCGCTCGCGCCACTGGAAAGCCTCTGCCAGAGGGTTTGCCCCTCGGCACCGGCGTTGGCAAAGATTCGACCGACAGCGCCGGGGACGGCCGACAGCGTGGCAACGATCCGGTTGCGGAGATTGACGGCTCCCGTGGCCAGCGCGTCCCAGGCATTGACCTGGGGCGGTTTGAGCGCCAGTACGGGCGTGTCGCCAAACAGGGATTGTTTGAGACCGCCGAAGATGGCACCGGCCTTGGCCGCGACGGTTTGAGCCCCGGAGGTCAACCCATCCCAGAGTTTTCCAGCCATCCGGAAGGGAGCCGAGGCGGCGTCCATGAGGTTGCCGCCCGCCGATTTGATCTGCTGCCAGGCTCCCGCAGCGGCCGAGAGAATCCCGCGAGCGGCGAAGCCGAACACTTTCGCGGGCAGCGACTGGGTAAGGCTCATGCCGTCGGCGAGGGTCTTGAGCCTGTCTCTTATACACATCTCCGAGCCCACGAGACTCCTGAGCATCTCGTATGCCGTCTTCTGCTTGGAAAAAAAAAAAACACATCACTGACTGAATGCCACCGCACAATGTCTGCA
>ERZ1026810.945-NODE-945-length-12886-cov-4.281997_pt1 | contig 12886 bp, 10 predicted proteins | sample MGYA00520872_ERZ1026810 | MGnify/ENA primary metagenome ERZ1026810 (study PRJEB33270, sample SAMEA104284477) | anaerobic digester metagenome | biome: Anaerobic digester microbiome; feature: mesophilic sludge digester; material: Anaerobic digester biomass | place... | reverse complement strand
AAGACGGCATACGAGATGCTCAGGAGTCTCGTGGGCTCGGAGATGTGTATAAGAGACAGTTTATACACAAGGTTCGTAGCAGTAGTCTCTATTTCTGGCAAAGTACATCTTCTATGGCGAGATGGACCAATCTGTCACAACGTTCGTTGTCGATGTTGCCTGAATGTCCTTCTATCCACTCGAAATGAGGCTTTAGCTCGCAACATAGGCTATCCAATTCTTGCCATAGCTCGAGATTCTTTACAGGCTTTTTTGCAGAGGTTTTCCAGCCGCGTTTTTTCCATTCTATCAGCCATTCAGTAATACCATTTTTTACATACATCGAATCGGTGAATATATTGATTTTAGCTCTTGTCCAAGAGGGGGCTTCTAGTGATTCTTCGGAAACCGAAGAACTAGCATTTTCTATTCTTGATTTTAGAAAGGACAGCGCTTTGATAACAGCAATGAGTTCCATCCTATTATTTGTGGTATAAAGCTCTCCACCCCATGCTTCTCGATATCGGTCGCCATAGTGCATTACATAAGCCCATCCACCAGGCCCAGGATTACCTTTGCATCCGCCATCAGTATATACAAGGAATTCTTGCTGATTCATGGATGCAATATGGCAGAAGACTCCGATTCAAGCAACTCCTTGCTGAGTTTCCAAGCCATCGTTAGAATAAAGATATATGCTTAAGGAATACGCAACGCTGTTACCTCATCTGAGAAGCTATAGATATCGATATGTTGCCGGCATCTTATGCCTTATTGTAGTAGATGCAAGCCAGGTTCTCATTCCCCGATATATTCAAATAGCTATAGATCGCATTTCTAGCGGAGCTTTTGCTCTTGTTGACATCATTGATCCTTTGGTTCATATGCTATTGCTTGCGCTCTTGATATCTATAGGACGATTCTTCTGGCGGTACTTTATCAATATTGCAAGCAGACGAATCGAGGCAGAGATGAGAGACAGGTTATTTTCACATATCTTGTCGATGTCGGGCAACTTCTTTAGGGAGAATACTACAGGCGATCTAATGGCCAGGGCAACCAACGATATAAGCACAATTCGCCAAGCAACCGGTATGGGATTTGTATCTCTTATCGATGGCATTTTCATGACAGCCATGATTATAGCTGCAATGTTCTTGAACAATTCTGCGGTTGCTGCCTGGATAATCCTTCCTTTGCCTTTGATTACTGCCTTGATCCTTCTATTTGGCCGAATAGTCGGGAGACTATTCAAGAAGATTCAGGATATCTATGGTTACTTGTCGAATATCGCCCAGGAATCCCTTTCTGGCATCCGCATTGTAAAATCCTTCGTAAAAGAGGATTATTTTTATAACAGATTCTCAATGGCCAATACCGATTATAAGAATGCCATCATGGATCTCGTAAAGACTTCAGGCTTCTTTTTCCCTTTCATCACTTTTCTCTCCGGATTGAGCACGATACTCCTTATAATCTTTGGCGGTAGGGCTTCAATTCGGAACAAAATGACGCCAGGTTCGATCATCGCTATGCTTTCGTATCTCGAAATGCTGGTATGGCCGCTGATGAGCGCTGGTTTTACCGTGAATATCGTCCAACGGGGTGCCGCAAGCTTGAAGAGAATAAACCAAATTCTCAGAACGGCGCCTGAAATCAAGGAATCATCCAATTGCATAAGAAAGACGCCCCGCGGAGATATCGATATTAAGAGACTTTATTATATTTATCCAGGCTCGCAGAAGCCCGCCTTAAAGGACATTTCTGTTCACATTCCTGAAGGCTCGATGTTAGGAATTCTCGGAAAAGTGGGATCTGGCAAGAGCACACTATTAAAAATCCTTCCTAGAATGCTAGAACCCGGAGAAGGTCATGTATTTATTGGCAATATAGATATATGGTCATATGGATTACGTGAGCTTCGATCTGCTTTCGGAATGGTGCCCCAGGAGAGCTTCTTATTCTCAGATACCATCGAGCATAACATCCTTTTTTCTGCGCATAATATCAGCCCCGAACGCTTTAAGGCCATAACTAAGATTTCTGGAATCGATCATGACTATCAACTTTTCCCCAATGGGTGGGAGACAGTTGTGGGAGAAAGAGGAATAACGCTCTCTGGAGGCCAAAAGCAAAGGATTGCTCTGGCCAGAGCCCTTGCGGCCGATCCAAATATTCTCTTACTAGATGATGCCTTATCCGCAGTGGATGCGCAAACCGAAGAGCATATTCTTAGCTCTCTCATAGATGAGAGAAAAGCCAAGACTACCATAATCGTTTCGCACCGAATTTCGACCCTGCGTAATGCGGATTATATCATAGTGCTCGATAGCGGAGAGATAATCCAGCAGGGTTCACATGAAGAGCTAATGGCAGAAAGCGAAGGTTTCTATGCAAGAATTGCGGCTTTGCAGCAACTTGAGCAACAGGTCTCTATCGATTCTATTAAGAATAATATTTCTCAAAGAGAAACAATATCAAGAGAAAAACCATTAGGGCAAGATACTTCTGTGTCAGAGGAAAAAATCTATGGATGAATACTTTGATGCAGAGCCTGTCACAAAGGGCTATGATGCACAGATTGCGCGCAGAATTCTTCTTTATCTCAAACCATATGGAGTATATGCAATTATAGCTATTCTAGCCCTGGCAATAGCTACTACCGGAGAACTTATATCTCCTACAATTATAAGACGTGCCATCGATGATTCAGTTGTTCGAGATTGGTATGGATTAGATCCCTCTGCGCTTTCCATGCTGCCTGGAAATGATAGTTCTCACGAAGTTGAGATTGGCGGACGCATCTATGTGCGCTCCTCTAATCTCGCAGGGCTTACAATGGCCGAAAGAGATCATCTCCGCGAACAAGGCCTCCTTGATAATGAAGCGAGCTATGTATTTCCTCTTGATCCAATGCGAGATAAAAAGCTGTCTGTTATGGATGGAATCCCCAAAGCAGAGCTCTCAGACAAATGGGGGGTGATTCCATCTTCGGTTTTGAGGACCCTAAAATCTGAAGATGCCGCGATTCTTCGAGCAGCAGACGATAAATCACTCTTACGCTTTGGATTCATTTTGTTGGTTGTGCTATTGATCGTACTTGGCGCAACCTTCGCTATGACATGGTTCACGAATCAGATTTCAACATTGATCATGAAGGATATGCGCCTTGAGCTATTCCACCATGTGATGGAGCAGTCGCTTTCTTATCTTTCGAGGCAACCCGTGGGGCGCTTGGTTACGAGATTAACGAGCGATATAGAAGTCATCAGCCAGTTCTTTAGTGATGTGTTGAGCGCTTTCATCAAAGATGCTTCTATCATGATAGGGTCTCTAATAGTGCTCTTCTTGTTGAGTTGGAAGCTAGCATTAATCGTATTGACTACAATGCCATTTGTCTTTATCGCCGCTGCAATTGCACGCATTAAGGCGCGAGATGCTTTTAGAAATCAGCGCTATTGGACGAGCAAGGTAAATTCTTATCTCTCGGAACACATATCAGGAATAGATATCGTCAAGCTCTTTGTCCAAGAAGACAAGGTTTCTGAAAATTTTAGCAAAAACAGCAAGCAGCTGTTAAAGGCCAATATTGCCGAGATGTATGTCTATGCCACCTTCAGACCTTTTGTCGATTTTATGGCCACATTAACGACGGTTTTAGCGATCTTTTTTGGCGCAATTCTATTCCTGAAAATGCAAATATCGATTGGTACCCTTATTGCTTTTATCAGCCTAATTTCCATGTTCTATTCTCCCATCAAGGATTTATCGGAAAAATATATACTTTTGCAAAGTGCAATGGCGAGTGGTGAGAGGATTTTCGGTCTTTTAGACCAAGATGAGAGGCTTCCTGACCAACTACCAGAATTCGTAGGCAAGCCCTTTCCTAGGAATATTCGCGGTCATATTGAACTTTCCCACGTGTGGTTTGCCTATAAAAACGAAGAATGGGTGCTCAAAGATGTATCATTTATTGTAAATCCCGGCGAAAAAGTTGCAATTGTCGGTTATACTGGCGCAGGAAAATCCACAATAGCGAATCTATTAGCACGATTCTGGGATATCCAGAAAGGGTCTATTCTGATCGATGGAGTGCCTATCGGCCAATTTCCATTGAAGCATATCCGAAAACTCATTCAATCTGTTCCTCAGGACGTTTTTCTTTTTCAGGGAACGATCCGCGAAAATATAAGCCTTGGGCTCGATCTATCGCAAGAAAAATTGGAAGAAGCTACAAAAGCCGTCTATGCTCATGATTTCATCTCATCCTTGGCTCAAGGCTACGATACTCCACTTTCAGAAGGAGGGCTAAATCTTTCGCTTGGTCAAAGACAACTAATCTCTTTTGCAAGAGTCCTTGCCCATGAGCCATCTGTGATTATTCTGGATGAGGCCACAAGTTCTATCGATACCGAGACAGAAAAGCTACTTCAGAGAGGCATTGAAGGTCTTCTAAAAGGCCATACAAGCATCGTTATCGCACATAGGCTTTCAACCATTCGCGATGCTAATAGGATCATCGTTCTTGGACAAGGTCGTGTGGCAGAGATAGGCACACATGATGAGTTGATTGCCATGCATGGTTTGTATTGGAATCTCTATAGGCTTCAAAACAAGGAAATGGAATAAATGATGCCATTTTCAGAAGAGAAGGAGCCTTTTATAATCGGCCAAGATGATCGGGTTACGGCTGTTTACAAGCCATGCGGCTGGCATTCCGTATGTCAAAAGAAAAGCGATCACTCTATAGTATCTTGGCTATATGATCAGGGAATACCTAGGCTTAGAGAGTCTCAAATGGATCAAGAGCTCGGTCTTATCTATAGGCTAGATCAGATGACATCTGGAATTCTGCTATTTGCAGCAAATCCGCAGAGTCTCGAGGAGCTTCGGCAAGCACAGAAAGAACTTGCCATTGTGAAACGCTATATTCTAATCTCTACATTCTCAGAATGTGAGCTTTTAGGATCTTTGCCTGGAACATTGAAAGAAAAGCAATCATGTTTGATTGAAGAGCTTTTTTCTAAAAAAGAAGCATATATCGAAAGCTATTTTCGTCCATATGGTCCAAAAGGCGCTTCGGTGTCCTGTATTGCGGCAGAATTTGCTTCCAAATCCAAAAAGCCAATTACAAAAGAGATATATGTTAGTAAATTTATTGCAGCCTATAGGATGATAGAAGAAAGCAATGCAAGACTGCGACTACCAAATGAGGCAGTGTGCCTCGAGGTTGAAATTCGGAAGGGTTTTCGCCATCAAATTCGGGCTCATTGCGCATGGATAGGCTTGCCTATTCTTGGAGATATGCTATATGGCGGACAAGGCTCCAATAGATTGTGGCTCGAGGCTTTTTCGGTATGTCTTCCTCAGGCTGATCGATGCCGCAATGAATGGAAGCTATATAATGGAATCCAAGATATTGCCCAGGTTTCATCTGAATGAAGATTCCTGTTCTATATATTATTCCACAATGATTTTTCTAACAGCAAATTGCGAACAAGTCTGGATACAATCCAAAACCCATTCCCATATTCGATGCTTGATGATAAAATAATAAAACATCCTTCAAGGAATGATATTACTTTTTAGAGAGGTTTGAAATGGCGTACAGAGTGACGGAAGCTTGCACGAATTGTGGGTCATGCGAAAGCGAATGCCCGGTCAGCGCAATTAGCGAAAAGGACAATGCTCGATTTATTGACCCAGAGACATGCATTGATTGTGGAGCATGTGCCGCGGCCTGTCCGACAGAAGCCATTATTGCTGGCTAAGGTCCAAGACCATAAGAGGGGCTGCCCAACGAGTTGGGCAGCCCCTCTTATTTTCATGTAGGATCAACTCATTACCTTGAGGAGATTCTTATTATATTTATATTAAGATAAGCCTTTTCTCTTGCAAAAATCCTCTAACACTTCCTCGAGATTAGGCAATCCTATCTCTTGAAGTTCGTAATCGACTCGCACGGTTGGCTTTTTTATGTGAATAATTCGGTTCAAATCAATAGGAGTTGCTATGATGACAGTGTCGCAGTCGGTTCTATTTATGGTATCTTCAAGATCTCGCTTCTGCATATCGCTATATCCCATTGCTGGAAGGAGAGTCCCTATATCGGGATAAGTATTGAATGTCTGTGTTAATCCCCCACTGAGGAATGGCCGGGGATCTATGAGCTGGGAGGCTTGGAATTTTCGAGCTGCTACCACACCAGCTCCAAATTTCATCATGCCATGTGTAAGAGTGGGCCCATCTTCCACACACAATACTCGCTTGCCTCGGATGAGCTCGGGGCGATCCACAATGATAGGGCTAGCCGCTTCGATGACAGTGGCAGAAGGATTTGTCCGTGCTATATTTTCTCTCACTATCTGGATCTGCTCGGGTGAGCTTGAATCGATTTTATTGATTATTATGACGTGAGCTGTTCTTAGACAGACTTCGCCAGGGTAAAAGGATACTTCATTGCCAGCGCGCAGCGGATCTGCGACCGTTATTTGAAGATCTGGAATATAGAACGAAAAGTCATTATTTCCGCCATCCCAGAGAATTACATCTGCTTCTTTCTCCGCCTGGCGAAGAATGGCCTCGTAGTCCACTCCTGCATAGATGACATTGCCACGAGATATGTGCGGCTCATATTCCTCCATCTCTTCAATAGTACACCTATAATGGGCGAGATCTTCTATAGTTGCAAAACGCTGGACTTTCTGTTGTACAAGATCCCCATAAGGCATGGGATGGCGAATCGCAACCACTTTAAGCCCGCGCTTCATAAGCATTTGGACGATTTTTCGCGAAGTCTGACTTTTGCCTGAGCCGGTGCGTACTGCACAAACCGATATGACGGGCTTGCTCGATTTTAGTTGGGTTTCCTTAGGGCCAAGCAGCGCAAAGGAAGCACCGGCCGAATTCACAATCGCCGACATTTTCATGACATGAGAGTAGGGCACATCGGAATAAGAGAATACGCATTCATCTACATCATATTTTCTAATTAGATCTGAAAGCTCGCTTTCGGAATAAATGGGTATCCCTTCTGGGTAAAGTCGTCCTGCAAGAGCAGCTGGATATCTTCTTCCGTCGATATTTGGAATCTGCGCAGCCGTAAAAGCTACAACCTCGGTTGATTCATCTTCTCGATATCGAGCATTAAAGTTGTGAAAATCCCTTCCTGCTGCCCCGATGATTATTATCTTGCGCTTTTTCATCAAAGCTCCTTCCTTTTGTTTTGCCTTATGAATGACAAAGACATGCATTCATTTTTGCCTATTTTCGTATCAGAGTCAATAAGGTCACATTATAATAACTTTTTATAATATAAGCATTAAAATGAATAATGATGCGATCTTGAAGCTATTTTATTGAGAATTTTGCAAGATTTGCCAAATAATAACTAATACATATACAGTCTAAGGAGGGTTAGTGACGGTCATGGCAATCTTTATCAGGCCGCTGTCATAATCCATAATATCGACTTATACTTAAGAGTCAGCTGCATCCGGTGGTGGATCCACATGTCTCACATTTGAGGCAGGTACCATTTCTGATGAGCGTAAGGTTACCACAAACAGGACAGGCATCTCCTTCATACCCTTTTTGCTTGGCTTCACTCATGAGCATCATATCCGTATCTTTTTTTATTGGAATGTGTTTTTTACCACTCTCAAAGGCGTTAGGAACCTTAGCGGAAAGCGATTGCGTGGATGTAGCAATGAGGTCTTCGGGCTTGATCTGTCCGAGATCATAACGATGAAGATAGGAGATTGCGAGATCGCGGAAAACAAAATCCAGGACACTTGTCGTCATTTTTAGATAATCATGCCCGCTGACTATTCCGTTTGGCTCGAATTTCGTAAATGTAAAGGCGTCTATGTATTCTTCAAGAGGTACCCCATATTGCAAACCCAAGGATATGGCAATTGCAAAAGAATTCAAAATGCTCCTGAAAGCAGCACCTTCCTTATGCATATCGAGGAAAATTTCCCCAAGGCTACCATCTTCGTACTCGCCGGTTCTAAGGAAGATGGAATGACCCCCTATCTTTGCTTTCTGGGTATAGCCCTTTCTTCTATTTGGAAGAGCTCTCCTGACACCGCGAGGTGCAACAGGAAGGCCAGGAAGTTCAGGCTCGCTACTCTTATGAGCTAGGCAGGTTGGAACCATTTCCAGAGAAGAAATATCTTCTGAAGTGAGTTCATCAGACTGTAGAGCTATGATCGAATCGGCAATGAGATTTGATCCTGGTGTTAAAGCGGCAAGAGGTTGAGAAAGTTTTGATCCGTCTCTATATATGGCGATGGATTTCAGCATAGATCTCCAAGCGAGCAAATATGCCCCTTTTATGTCATCTATGCTCACATTATTGGGCATGTTGATGGTCTTGGAGATGGCTCCCGTGATGAATGGCTGCACTGCTGCCATCATGGCTATATGCGCTTGCCACGATATGCTGCGGCTGCCTTTCTTTCCAGAGGGCGTTGCCGTGTCGAAGACAGATAGGTGTTCTGATTTAAGATGAGGGGCGCCTTCCATACCCATTGTTCCACACGCAAAGATCTCAGCTTCTTTTTTTTGCTTTTCATCATAGCCTAAGCGAGATAGAAGGCTGAATCCAGGAGCATTAGCTTCCTCTTTCGATATTCCCAGTTTTTCTAGAACATCATAGCCAACAATAGATGGAGAAAAGCAGCTATCCAGACTGATTGCGTTTTGAAGAGACTTTTCGATTCTATCGATTGAGTCATTTGGAATGCCCTTATCGATTAGTGACTGACGGGAGATTCCCGGTGCTCCTTCGAATGTTCCCTTTCCCAGAGCATATTGTATGATCTCCTTAATTTGGCTATCAGAATAGCCAAGCGCATGGAGAGCAGGAGGGACCGAGGTGTTGATGATCTTGAAATACCCTCCGCCAGCAAGTTTTTTAAATTTGACAAGCGCAAAATCGGGTTCGATACCTGTAGTATCGCAATCCATTAGGAGTCCGATAGTGCCGGTTGGTGCTATGGCGGTCACCTGAGCATTCCTAAACCCATGCTTTTCTCCTAGCTTCAATGCTTCATCCCAACATTCGTGCGCTGCGTTTAGAAGATTAGTAGGGCATGACCGTGAATCTAAGCCCTTAGGGAAAACACTCAATGCCTCGTATTGCTCCTTTGCGGCATCATATGCCGCATGCCTATGATTTCTGATCACTCTAAGCATAGATTGTCTATTAGCTTCATAACGAGCAAAGGGCCCAAATTCTCTCGCCATAATAGCTGATTGAGTATAAGCTTCACCAGTAAGAATTGCCGATAGAGCAGCTGCCAGAGCTCTTCCATTATCGGAATCATAAGGAAGACCCATAACCATGAGCAGGCTTCCTAGATTGGCGTATCCCAATCCAAGGGTCCGATAGTCATAACTATTTCTAGCGATCTCCTTAGATGGGAATTGCGCCATTACAACCGAAATTTCGAGTACAAGTGTCCAGATCCGAATCGTATGGCGATAGGCTGCTTCATCAAATTTGCATTTTTCGAAATTATAAAAAGATAGCAAATTCAAAGAAGCCAGATTGCAGGCTGTATCATCGAGGAACATATACTCAGAGCATGGATTAGACGCGCGAATCTCGCCATCGGCGGAGCAAGTATGCCATTCATTGATTGTCGTATGGAATTGCAGACCAGGATCCGCACAAAACCACGCTGATTCTGCAATTTCATTCCAGAGATCGCGCGCTTTGGTTACACGGAAGGGCTTCCGCGTAGTACGGGCTATCAGTTTCCAATCTAGATCGTTGATAACTGCATTGATAAAATCGTTATCAACTCTTACGGAATTATTAGAAGATTGGCCGGAAACAGTGTTATAAGCTTCTGATTCCCAGGATGTATTGTATTGTGGCATTCGAGGAGTTCTACCGGTCTGTGCATAATAGGTCAGCACCTGATGAATCCATGATGAAGGGATTCCTGCATCGAGCGCTTGTCTTATTGCCTTACCCAAGAGCAGATTTCGATCGGGCAGATAGCTGTTTTCGTCCTGAACTCCCATGTCTTCAATCGCAGAGATCATTGCCTGCGCATAATGATTCAAAAGGCCACTGCCTGCCGCAAGACAGGCGACCTTATATTCCTCTTCGGCCTTCCAGTGAACAAAATCTTCAACATCTGGGTGGTCTGCATCGAGGATAACCATTTTAGCGGCGCGTCTAGTTGTACCACCGGATTTAATGGCTGAGGCAGATCTATCGGCTATTTTTAGAAACGAGAGAAGACCCGATGAAACACCCCCTCCAGAAAGCTTCTCATTTGCAGCTCTTAAGCGTGAGAAATTTGATCCTGTACCAGAACCATATTTGAATAAACGAGCCTCTTTTGTTACGAGGTCCATAATTCCGCCTTCATTCACCAAGTCATCCTTTACATCGAGAATGAAACAAGCATGAGGCTGAGGTCGCTCATAGGCTGATTCGGATTTTGCCATCTCATTGGAATCGGGATCTATAAAGTAATGCCCCTGGGCGGGTCCTTCGATGCCATAAACAGAAAATAACCCCGTATTGAACCATTGGGGACTATTTGGTGCCGCAATCTGATGTGCTAGCATATAGCAGATCTCATCATAAAAGGCTCGTCGATCTTCTTCGGAATCAAAGTATCCCGCTTTTTTCCCCAGTCGCAACATGTATAGGCAAGCCTATGGAATACCTGCCGAGCATCGTGTTCGGCATCATCGACCATATCCTCTTCAGAGAGGATTGTCTGAGAGACAGGGACAAATTTCGTCCATTCGAGTGCCTTATCTTTGGGGACTCCGGCTTTTCGATAGTATTTTTGGGCTAGGATATCGCTTGCTATAGAGCTCCAGAATGAAGGCACTATGACAGAATCCGTTGAAAACACAATAGAACCATCGGGATTCTTGATCTCACTTTTCCTCTTTTCCCATTTGATCTTCTCATAAGGGCCATAGCCTGCTCTGGTAAACAAGCGCTTTATTTTCATATTCTCTCTCCTTGAGCTGCGCTATACTATCTATACTATCATAGCAGTATGATACTACAATATATAGTGGTGCTCTTTCTTATGTTATTTCTTATCATGGAGACTTCCGATGCAATAATCCCTGTAGTGATTTTCTGTGTTTCTCTATGTTTGGTTTGCTCCAGCGCATCGGAAAACACTGCTTTGGGGTGACAGACAAGCCTATTCCTGCTATTGTTATGCTGAAATGCATAACCTTCCGGATATGATCTTAGTCTTAATCTCCAGGAAAAGATTTTGCTTAAAGATTTTGTACAAGACTCTGGCCATGCTAGCCATGATTGCCCTATGCATTCTACCATTATTTGGTGCAAATGATACAAAACAAGAAGATATGAGCATTTCTGATCTAGCCTGTTCGCTAAAGGCTACCCTGGAATATGATCCTTTAGTTCATGCCGGAACCATTACAAAAGAAGGTCGCAGTGTGCGCTTTGCCATGGATGTTCCATACGTGCTTCTCGACTGGACAATAGTAAAAGAAGTGCCCGCGCCTTACGAATCGGCTACATCTCTGCAAATCAAGGAGGAATTTGCACGGACGGTTCAAGAATTCTTCGAAATAAAATCGCAAATATCATCAAGATATTTGGTAAAAGCCATTGTCATAGATCCAGGGCATGGTGGCAAAGATCCAGGGGCTATAGGAGAATTCGAGGACTTCAAGCTTCAAGAAAAAGATGTAAATCTCAGTATCGCGCTTAGACTCGCCGATCTATTGCGCCTTCGATATCCTGAAAAGACGATTGTTCTTACCCGCTCGAGCGACATTTATCCAACTCTTGAGGAACGGGTCGAAAAAGCAAATAAGATAGAATTGGAAGAAACTGAGGCTATAATCTATGTTTCCATCCATGCCAATGCCTCTTTTAACAAGAATACGAAAGGTTTTGAGGTCTGGTACTTAAATCCCAATTACCGACGTACCGTGGTCGATGAAAGAACCGCTAAAGAGAAAGGAGAGGACATCGCTCCCATCATAAATATCATGCTTGAAGAAGAATTTACTACCGAGAGCATAATCCTAGCTCAGAAAGTATATCAAAGGATGGACAGGATAATCGGTGATAGAAGCCCCGCGCGAGGGATCCGCGCTGAAGAGTGGTTTGTAGTGCGAAATGCAAAAATGCCTTCGATTTTGATTGAAGTGGGTTTTGTGACCAATAAGGCTGAGGCTCTTCTTTTGTCCCAAGCTGGCTACTTGAGACAAATTGCGGATGCCATATACAATGGTGTTTGTGACTTTATCGAACATTTCGAGCAATGATATGAATCCATCTAAAGAACAAGACCATAAGCAAGGCTATATTATCGCCCTGGTGATTTTTCTTGCCGTTGTATTCATTGTATGGAAAGGGCCAACGCTTCAATATAATAGCATGCGTCTCTATTTCCCAGATAAGAAAAAAGGAGAATTGAGGCTGGAGAAGCGTCCTATAGCGCCAATTGGGACTCTAAAGGAAAAAGCCAAGGCTACTGTTGAAGAGCTTCTGCTTGGACCTCTTTCCAGGGATCTTAAGATCCTGACAGATACGGATATTTCCCTGCTGCGAATAGTTGAAGGGAAGAACGCTCTGTTTATGGATTTCTCAACACAAGATATTGCAAGTTTCTCTTCAGAGTATATGACATTTAAGAGCGCTCTGGAAAAGAGTCTTAAAGAGACAATACCAGGTACTTTTCATATCTATTTCTTCATAAATGGTGTTCTTGCGCGATGAATTGAATTTTGCCGATCTCTGAATAAAATCGATGTGGCTGTACACAATGCTATTCCTGTCTCTTATACACATCTCCGAGCCCACGAGACTCCTGAGCATCTCGTATGCCGTCTTCTGCTTGAACAAAAAAAAAAATAATACAACAATCACACTCTT
>ERZ1026810.942-NODE-942-length-12918-cov-6.312798_pt1 | contig 12918 bp, 20 predicted proteins | sample MGYA00520872_ERZ1026810 | MGnify/ENA primary metagenome ERZ1026810 (study PRJEB33270, sample SAMEA104284477) | anaerobic digester metagenome | biome: Anaerobic digester microbiome; feature: mesophilic sludge digester; material: Anaerobic digester biomass | place... | reverse complement strand
TGCTCCCACAACTGACGACGAAGGGAGAGAATGCATAGCTCCTTTTCAAAAGGGATATGCAGGTGCAGAAGGATACCTATTCGTCACTGATGAAGGTGTCCTTGCTTATTGTGCTCCAAACAGCTATGGTAGCTACAAGTTAGTTACCAGACAAGAGGCATTGGATTTACTAAACAAGAACGGTCATAACTTCAAATACTTTGATTGGGAAGTTCTAAACTATTATAATGAATTTGCCCAAAGAGTATTTGAGATGTTTGGCAAAACTCCAGAACAAATCTATGAAATTGTGAAAAAAGTGAAACTTCAAGAAAAAGAAGAACTGGAAAAGAAGATGGAAGTTGCCAAGAACAAGGTGATTTCCACTCTTTTCAGGATAAGTAAAAAATTCCCATTAGCAAAACAGCTTATCAATGCCATTGATGAGTATGGCTTATTCAATGGTATTGTGAGAGTTTATGATGAATGGGAAATCAAAGAATGGTCTGAAGATGATGACCCAAAAACTTGGTGTCATTTAGAGAAAGGAACTCCAACTATGACATTTGCCTGCATTAGAAAAAATAACTACTGGCAATGCAGAGTTGAAGAAGGAAAACACTTCGTAGTTCTAACATTCTCAATTCCAGAAGGAGATTTGTATTGCATTTATCCTGATGACAACAGCTCTGAACACTTATGGATTGAGGATACCAGAAAAAACAGAGTTCAAGAAATCAAAGAACTACTTAAATAATAGGAGGATAAAATGGAAACTATGACAAACATATTCACAGAAAAAGAAGTCAGTGATAGAGTAGCTTTATCACTTAAAAACATAAGCAAGAAATTTCCAGTTGCCTATCAATTAGCTAATATTGTAGAAGAGATAGGTTTATTTACTGGAAAAGCTTATATGGACGAGCAAGGTTGCAACTTCACTCCCGATATTGAAGGTGAACAACCTTTAGATTGTGAACCTTCTCCAGATGGTAACTCTACAATGTTTGGCTGTTTCAAAGCTAATAATGAATGGCGTTGTTACCTGAGAATTGACAAACATTTCGTTATTATAAGCTTTGATTTAACCACTGGAAAGATTATAAGAGTTATTCCAGACATAAGGGAATCTCCTTTTTTCTGGAAAGCCGAGCACGAGTATGAAAGAATACAGGATATAGTTCTACTTGCCAAGGATAGACCTGAAACTGAAAATCGTCTTTCCAGAGAAGAAGTTGAAGAAAAAGTAGCTTCAACCTTAATGAAGTTTAGAAGCAAATTTGTCTCTGCAAATTGTTTGGCAGGATTTGTCAATAGGTGTGGCTTATATAATGGCATTGTAACTATTGGCAATTATAACACAATAAGTTTTCGTAAGTGGCGAGCTAATCAATGGAAACACCCTTATTGCAAAGCTCATTTCGTAGTCAAGGAAGATGGCTCATTATCAGATACAGAAATATGTGATATGGAAGCTGGATGTGTTAAGATTGAAGGTGAGTGGAAATGTAGATTAGGATTTGGCTTGCTTACCACTAGTTATGTAGAATTAACCTTTAATACAAGAACTGGTGAATTGAACAACATAGATTTTGATAAAGACAAAGCTCCCAAATTCAAGAATTCAGAGTTTTGGGAAGGTTGGTTAACTAATACAACTAAAGAAAGAGTAAAAGAAGTTCTAAACCTATTAGAATAAAGGAGTTGCAAATGTATAGACCTAAAGAATGTGAAGAACTCGGTAACTGGAAAGACCCATATACACGAGCTCTCTTGGTAGTTCCCGACCTGAAGTTGGCAGATAAGATAGTTTGGTATGCCTACAGGTTTCCACTCTATTTTATCAAGAATAAAAACTATTGTGAAGATATATTGCAAGAAATCTTGGTAGAATTATCTCAATTAGATTTCTTTGAAATTTATCCTCACACTATTAGTAGTATTGCAAGAAAGGTTGTTTATCAATTTCTGGCAAAAGTTTGCTTGCCAGTAACAGGATATAGAAACTTCTACAGTTGGCTTAACAGAAAAGCTATGCTTGCCAAACAAAGAAACATAGATGAAGAAGTGGTAACAGAATTGGAAGAAGCTGTTAAGGAAATAGAACGGATATGGAACTCACAAAAAGAACCTGATAGTGTAGCTAAAATCATTCTGGAAAAATACAATTTGATAAAGGAATATATAGACAGTTCACTTTCCAAAAGAGAATTCTGTAAAGCTAAACACATTGGTGAAGTAAGGTTTAATGAGGAAATAAAGAAAGCCAAAGAAGAATATCTTTGGCTAAGCTCAGTGATAAGTTAATAAAAATTAGGGTAGTTTGTGATTGATGAAAAAAAAGTCAACGCAAACTACCCTAAAATTATGTATATATATTATAGCAACACAATTTACAAAAACAATTCATAATTTCAAGGAATAACTATGACAAAAAGGAAATCAATCTATGGTGTTACAGATATTATTTTTTTTATCTTTGAAGGTATAAGATTTGCTATTGTCATCCTAATAGCTTATCTTTATTTATCAATTTATCAACCTATATTAAAAGCCACAAAAAGGAGCCAAAATTTATGAAACAGTTAGAAAATTTGTTACAAAAAATGGAAGAGATGTTTAAGGACAAAGACAAATACGAGTTTGATTATGGATGGTCATTCCGTAATTATAACTTTTCCACAGGTCAATTTTATATTGGCATTTTTAATAATATTGTCTTAAACCTAAGTGCCATCAAGAATGGATATAAGCTTCCTTACTGGACTGGTTTTAAGCAAGCTATGAAGAATAAGATAAACATCAATAAAGGTGCCAAAGGAACTCCGTTAATCATTTGCAGTAAGAAAACTGAATATTATCTCTCTGGACAACTTATTGAAAATAATGATATTGACGATAGTTTGCTTCCAGATGTGACAATAAAAGAAAGAAGGTTTTATCAACCTGCTTATGTTTTCAACATAGAACAAACTGACGCTAATCCTGAAAATTATCTTATGCCAACATCTCCACAGATTGATAGTTTGGATGTTTTGCTTCACAACTATTGTAAGCGAGAAAACATAAATATATATGACACTCTTGATATGAGTTTTTATGACTTTGTTAAAGACGCTATTTTTATTCCCAATAAGTTATTGTTTTATGATATGGAAACTTACCTTGAAACATTTGCTCACGAGTGTGCTCATTCAACTGGAATAGAGAAAAGATTAAACAGAAAGATTGTATCAAACAAAATAGCTCAAGAAGACACAGAAAAGGAAAAGATATATGATACAGAAGAACTTATTGCAGAGCTCACATCTGCCATTTTATTATCAGAGTTTGGCATTGACCATCTGGAAAACAGTATTGCTTATTTAGCTTCTTACTTGAAAGAAGCAAGCATAAAAGAGTTATGGAACTTGAGTTCTTTAGCTCAGAAAGCAGCAGATTATATAAAGAACCCAAAGGAGGTTTAATGAGAATAAAACAATGTATCTCAATGGTTATGTATCTATTCATAACCATAGTTTTGCTAATCATCATCATACCTGCAATCATAACTGCAAGTGGCTTTTTGTTAATAAAAGTCATTTTTGATGAGATTAACAAGTTAAATAGAAATAAGGATAAGGAGGTTAAGGATGATGTAGTGTAAGCTTAAGCGTGTATTAACGGTCAATTTTTGCTGATTGACCACGAGTTTTGTAACAAATTAAAAAGGAGTTACTAATGAATGATAAGCCACTAATTGAAAACATAGAACACAAAAATGAAGTTCTATACAATGCGATAAGGGATATAGCAGATTGGTGGGCAAAGAATGTGAACTATTTAGGGAACAAGATAGGTCATTACAATATAACTGCTCTTGATTTGGAAGAAGGTGTATACGATATTTACGATACTGTAATGAAAAGCTACATATTGTTTCCAATTTCTTCTCACATTCAAAACAAAGAGTATTATTATGCCTTTTACCAACAGGTTAAGTTCTTATCGGACTTTATGGGCTATTTATCACACGATATTCGTAAGTTATATTTGGAAAATATAGACATTATATTGTCATTATTTGAACCTTACAAAAATTATATTGACACCAAAGAAAACAAACAACAAACAAAAAAGGAGAACTAAAATGAAAGACACAAATTTACTAACCAAAGACATTATTAAACTGACTAATGAATTCAAATACAAGTCAGATGAAATTCACAACCTTATTGAAAGAATAGCTATCTGGTGGCTTAAAAATGACGATTATCTACCAAAAGCTGTTGGAGATTACAAAATTAAATATGTAACAAGAGCAGATAAATTCAAGGATTTTGAAATTATCCATGATAAAAACAATTACCTTAAAACCATCTATGAAACTGAAACAAATGGCAAATACAGGGATAATATGTATTTTGATTTAGATGACCAAATCAGATTTCTGAAAGAGTTTCCTGTTCAGTTGGTGGACTTTATAGAAAAATACATAAAAGCTGAAAATGAGGTATTAAACAATTTAGATGATTTTTGTAAAATGGTATTAAACGAAACAGTTAAAAAGGAGACAAAATAATGGAAATAAGTGAAATCAAGGAATACAAGGGCTACAGGTATATAACTGCACGCATGCCTGTAGGTCATGTATGCGGTTATGTGGAAATACCAAAAGGTCATTAAATTAAAAGAATTGGAGGTAAAATAATGGCTGAGATGGTAGCAATTATGGGAGAAACTGGTCACGGTAAATCCCATTCAATCAAATACCTAAATCCCGATGAAACTATCATTATCAATGCTGATAAAAAATCTCTTCCCTTCAAAGGATGGAAAAATCTGTATAATTCAGAAAAGAAGAATTATGCAATTACTTCTAAAGCAAGAGATATTATTGAAGCATTGGATAAGATTAACAAAAACGAAGCATACAAAAATGTTAAACACATAGTTATTGATACTCTTTCCGCAGTTATGTGGGATGATGAGATGAGTAGGATGAAGGAAAAGGGTTACGATAAGTGGATTGATTTAGCTTATTCTATCTATGGCATTCTGGATAAGTGTATCAGCTTAAGAAATGACTTAATCGTCTTTTGTATGTTTCACACACAAGATTTATTGGATGAAATGGGAAATCATTTCTACCGTATACAAACTTCTGGACAGAAACTGCAGAAAATTAAAATTGAATCTCGGTTCCCTATAGTTCTTCACGCTAAATGCCAATATGGAGATACAGGTAACGAGAATTTCTTTGAAACTCAAGCAAACTATTCTACTGCCAAAAGTCCCGAAGGAATGTTTGAAACTAAAAGAATACCCAATAATCTTCAACTTGTGGCAGATGCCATAAGAGCTTATAACCAATAGGAGGTATTAAATGAGTTGGTTCAATGAAGATGATGCCAAGTTTGAAAGTAGTCAGTTCACTGGGGTGCATAAATGCATTATCCGTGAAGCTGAACATAGTGTTAACGACAGAGGTTCTGAAATCATTACTCTAAAAGTTGAGTTAGAAGGGAGAACTGATAAAGAAGGAAATCCTAAACTTATACAATTAGACCCTATCTATCTGACTGATGGTAAAACAAAATCTCCTTCTGCCAATAAGATAACAGCTCTTTTTTGCCTTCTAAAAGCAAACCCTAATAAGCTAAAGAAGTTCAAAGTAGAAAGATACAACTTTGACACCAAAATGAGAGAACCTCAAGTTGTAGAAATGTATGAAGAGTTGCTTAACAAAAAGGTAGCTCTATTTATACAATTAAGAAGGATATATAGAGTAAAGAAGGTTGACCCTCAAACAGGATATTCTGTTAATGTTAATGAAAAAGGTATTTGGATACCAGATTATTCTAAAGACAAGAGATTATCATTCTTCTTCATCCGTGCTTTTGATTATAATACACTACAGACATATTCAGAGCTTATCAGTGAAAAACCTGCAAGAATATATCTGGAACTATCAACCAAATATTCCGATTATGATGAGCCAAGAATGATGACACCAGAGTTATTGGAATACATAGAAAAACGAGCAGTAAAAATGGGTTTGCCTTATAATCTGGAGGTCTTTACTGAATACCTTAACGATTACAAAGAAATAGAAGACATTCCAGAACTAGATACTGATAATGAGAGAGTTCCTTTTTAAGTTATTGCTGTTATTCTTGCTGATAATGCCTTTATCTCTTGCTATAGAAACTGAAATCAAACATAATGAAGAGTTGGCATTAAAGGCAAAAAGAGAACAAAAGCTGAAGGAACAAATTGAGGTATTAGAGTTAAAGAATAAGGACAGGATATCTGCAGTTTTGCTTTCTGCTGTTTCCCCAGAACATTACTCAGATATCCTGACTATTATCAAACTGGAATCGGGAGGAGATAGTTTGGCATACCATAAAGGCAACTACGGATTAATGCAAATTAACGAAGTGCATTTGGATAATGTAAGTAGAGACAGTATTTATTGTTTGGAGTATAACTTGAGAAAGGGGTATGAGTTATACTTATTGGCATTGGCAAAGGATTACGATAACCGTTTTGCTTGGTATAACAGGTCTCCTTCCCGATTTAGGTATCAAAACAATGCTTATAATATTTTGCATATTCTAAATTAAAATACTTGACAAAATAGAGATTGATTATAGTATTAGTTTAGAGGTGGTAACAGCTTGATACCAAATCATAAAGTAACACCAAGTTAAGTTTAGAGGTGCAAAATGATAAAAAAACTAAACACGGATACCAGGTTAAGTCACATAAAGGCAAAAACCTTTCCAAACCTAATCTGACAAAACAACAAGCATTAAAGAGACTGAGACAAGTGGAATATTATAAACATCATCCTAAATAAAAAAAGAGGTCACTATGAGAATTATCAATACAACAGGATTACATCCTGTATTATACACAGCTCTGTCTTCCAGTTATATGAAAAATCAAGAAAACAGAAATCAAGAAAGGAAGGATTGGTCAGTAACAGAGCTATTACTTCCACCCAAGATTTCCATTCTAACTAAAAGACACAAAGATGAATTAGAGATAGATGCCATTAACCTAATAGATGTATCTTTTGGAACGATACTGCATTCTCTTATTGAAACAAGTTACAAACATCTTGATTTGCCTAACATTTATCTGGAAACTAAGGTTAAGACAGTCTTTCAAGACAAGATTATTTCTGGCAGAGTTGACTTCTATGACTTGGAAAAGAAAGAAATAATTGACTTCAAATATTATAAAGCCAATAGTTGGCTCTTCATTGATGATAAAATAGAAGAACTAACTTGGCAACTGAATATGTATAAATGGCTTATGGAGTTAAATGGATTTCCAGTAGATAAATTGACAATATTGTTTATCTTTAAGGATTATAATTCTTATACAGCTAAAAGAGACCAGCATTATCCTAATAGTGTTTGGCAAGAATTGGAGATAGAATGTAAATCCAGAGATGAAATAGAAGCTTATGTGGAAAACAAATTGAATATTCTAAATGAATATGAAAAATTGGCAGATGATTTGATACCTAATTGTAGTTACGAAGATAGATGGCAAAATCCCGACAGTTATAATGTCTTTAGTGAAGGTAAGAAAATAGCTTCTTTTCCAACATTAGAAGAAGCAGAAACATTCAAGAACAATAACAGCATAAATACTTATGAAATACATCTGAGTAAGTATTCCCCTAAACGCTGTGATAAGTATTGTGCAGTTAAAGATTACTGCTTCTTTTATACCAAATTAACAAAAGATGAGCAAGATGAATAAACCACAAGAAAAAAAATTGCATACATCCCAAACTAATGATTATAATCAGTATTGGGATTTTAAGGTTCATTTTAAGAATTCATCTATTGTCTACTATTTCACTCTTTCGGAAGAGATTTCTATTTATGAGTTATTAGATTATTTGCTTGAAAGGTTTAGAATTTATGTCGTCTATGATATTTATGAAAGAGATTATCAACCTAAAGAATATGATTTAAGAATGATAGAGGATATAAACAATAATCTTGATTTAAGAAGAGCTAAGGCAATAATCAGTAAATACCTAACATTAAATCCATTGAGTAAACTAATAACATTCAATTAAGGAAGTTATAATGACCAATAATTATGTTAAGATAGGTAACTATCGCATAGAAATCACTTACTTCTTTCTGGATGAACATAACTATTTGCACGCAGTTTGTGCTAATACAGTTCCACAAGAAATAAAATCTGTATCCAAGAACAAAGTTCAAGTTCAAGAGTTGCCAATCTCTCTTACACAAGCTATTATTAGCTTTATAGAAAAGAGAAAACAGCAATTTCCTAACTTTCCTGTAGTTCAGAATGCCAAATTTGAAGATGCAGTTGTGGAAATAAACAAACTCTTGAAGAAAGGCATTGCTCATAAAGATATAGAAGAAGTCCTGAAAGAAGCTGAAGATAATGATTTCTGGTGTAGAAATCTAATGACGCTTACTCAAATAAACAAGAAGTGCAAAAGTGGTCTGACCAAATATGAACACATTTGGTTAATGGTTATAAGCAATAAATCAAAACCATATCAAAAACCCAAAACTGACTATAATGAACTGGTATAAGGAAGAAATATGTCCAATTCAAACTTGAATGCGGAAGAGAGACTATTATCTATAATCCTCAATAATCCTGATAAGTCATTATCAGCTGTATCTTTACTAAATCATAAATGTTTTACCAGCATTGATACCAGAAACATTTATAATGCCATTTATAAGATAGTTGATAAAGGCGAAACTGCTGATACTATAAACATAATTCATCAGTTACGCAGTGATGGAATATTGGATACCACAATTAGAAATTATATAGATAATTTAGTTTCCAAAGATGAAAATGTAGAACACTTCTCATCGTTAGTTAAGGAAGTAATAGACCTCTGGAAGGTAAGAGAAACTAACAATATGATAGAGAAGATGAGCCAAGCTATTAAGGATGGAACAAATTACGATAATCTAAAAAGCATAATGAATAAGTATTCGCATTTGGATACATCAGGTTATGGAGATAGACCAGAAACTATGCTCTCTATTATTGATAAAGCCATAAGAGAAACAGAAGAAGCAATCAAGAATGGAAAAGAAAGAGAGTTAGGATTGAAGTTTGGATTTACCATAATGGATAAGGTTATGTCTTTGAGACCTGGCAATACTTATTGCATAGCTGCCAGACCTTCTATGGGTAAGACAAGTTTTGCTCTCAATATTGCCGATAATCTCTTAAGACAGGGAAAAAGGATTTACTACATCTCTACAGAAATGCTTAAAGATGAGATTATGGAAAAGTTTATCACAATGAAACAAGCCATTTCTAATGAAGATTTCAGAGCTTTACCAGAAGAAAACAAATTGGCAAGATATAAAGAATTGTATAGTTATCACGCAGCTCATAACTCGGAATTGATAATAGACAGTAGTTCTTTTCAATTATACGATACCATAGCCAGAATAAGGTCTTTGCATAAAGAAAAGCCATTGGATTTGGTGATTGTAGATTACTTACAGCAATTAGAATTGGATGATAATACCAATAGAGTTCAAGTAGTGTCAGAAATAACCAGAAAGTATAAGTTATTGGCTTCCGAACTAAAGATACCGATAATAGAATTGTCACAATTAAGTAGAAAAGTGGAAGACAGAGCTATTAAGATACCTATATTATCTGACTTAAGAGATAGTGGCTCTATTGAACAAGATATGAGTGGAGTTATCTTTATCTATAGACCTTCTTACTATGGCATAGAAGAAGATAGCAATGGCAACGATTTAACTAACATAGCTGAGATAATTATTGCCAAGAATAAATTTGGCAGAAAGGGTAAGATAAAGTATTACTTTGATGCTGAAACAACTTTATTTAGGGAGGTAAAATGAAACAGCATCCAACAATACCAAAAGAAAACATCTACTATGTTCCTTATAACTCTTATGATGACAAGAAGAAAGAATTAAACAACTTACAAAAGAAAGCTGTTAGCATAATAGAGAAAGCCGATAAATGGAAAGAGGTCTTAATAGTGGATGATAATAAAGGTGAATACAAACACTTACTGATGATAGTTGTAGATAATCGTCAGGAAAGGGATTATTATCTAAAATCCAATAAGATAACTATGAAGGATATCATTTACAGTATAGCGAAGGTGATAAAATGAAAAATAAGTTAGGTGTCAAGTCAGTAGTAGCTATAGACCCAGGTAAGAATGGTGGAATTTGTGTGGTATCAGATAAGCTTAAAATTCTTTATCTGGAACAATGGAACTCTGAACCCGAAGAGATACAAAGACAACTGAAGTTAGTTAGAGATTTTACTGATTTACTGTTTCTGGAATCTGCTATAAGTATGACAACCAATAGAACTGTCTGCAATAAGTTATTTTATCAGAATGGTTATATAGTTGGTTATGCAGAAGCTTTAGGATTTAGAGTTGTCTCTTGTTCACCTCGTCATTGGAAGAATGTTATGCAATTAACCAGTGATAAGCAGTTGTCTATAAGTAAGGCAAAAGAAATCTATGACAATACAGATAAGTATTTTAGTAAGTTTCCCAAAAAGGGATTAGATGGCATAGCAGAGGCTTTGTTATTGGCTTATTATGGATATAATTACTTTGTGCATTATCCTGAAGATGGAAATATAAAAGTGTTATATACCATAACCTATGCCAATGACTTAAAGTATAAAGATAAAATAAACTAACAGGAGGATACAATGGATAATGATTATGCCAACATTATAATAACAGAAAATAATCATTTACGAGATTTAGTTCTTGATTATAAGGTTATGTTAGAGGACTTTGAGAATCTATTTACTCAGTTACGAGAAATTGCAGAGAAAATGAAGGGTTGCATAAATGAATTTGGCTCGTTTAATGATGAAGTCAAGATTTATGTAAGAGAATTTATTGATTTAGTTGAAAAGTTTTAGGATACAAGCTAAAAAGGAGGCAAAGATGACATATAAATCAAAATACAAGGATTATATAAGAGAGTGTATAAAGAAAAATAAGCAGATAAAAATAACAGAATTATCGGACGACGGAATTGATACAGGAAAAGCCATAAAAGAGTTTGAAAATACATTTGATAATATCTTTTATTTACTATATGTTTATGGCAAGAATGTTGTTGACCCAAACGAATTTGAACCTTTTTATTTGAGGTTATGTAGAAAGTTTGCAATGTATCAATTAAGTGAAAGTAATCTCTCTACAAATGAGAAGATAGTTTTGGACTTAATGGTAGCATTTTCAGAGTTGGCAAGAGAAGAACTATCAGAAATAGAAAGCAAAACATATTAGTTTATTAAAAGGAGAACTAAAATGAAAATATTATATTGTAGAGATTGTGGCTATAGTGACGAAGCCATAAACTTTCCCTACTATAGCCAAGAAACGAAATACGATAAAGATAAAGATGAATACACTATAAAAGGATGCTATGTTCCTTATTGTCCAAAGTGTAATAGAATTGATATTAGAAACGCATTCGTATTATAAATTACTTCCAAAGGCAGGATATATATTGTGTTTCTCTACGAATACTACAATAATGAAATAATCGGCATAGATGTCTTTTTTGTATTTATACTTGTCAAAAAAGACGCTTTAAGTAAAAAAACTGTGAGGTGAACCATGAAAAGCACACAAATTTACCAACTAATCCTTACCATTCAAGAGTGTTTGGATGAGATTATGGCAATTGTTGATAACGCAAATCAATCAAATCTAAATCCAAATCTAAAAATTAATTCTGATCTGATCGATCGATCTGATCATGATCTTAATCATAATCATGATCATGATCAGGATCAGGATCAGGATCAGGATCAGGATCAGAAAAAAAAGTTAAGTGGAACTTATGAAAAATTCATATTGCTATGTAGGCAATATGATTATGACTATTCCAGGATTGATTTTCAATCTCAATACAGGAGTATTGATTGGATTGTAAATAATTTCGGGTCTATTAGGGACCCAAACAAGTATCTTCATAAGTGTTTTGACGGTGCAAAAAAGAGTAGGATCGGATTTGAGATTGAATCTAATAGTTTGGTCAATAGAGTTGCTAATCAGATTTTTGATAGGATAGAAGAAACTAATGAAGATGTCTACGGCGTTCCTAATGCAGAGATTATGGAAAAACAAAATAGATTAACACAAGCAATTTATGAAGAAGTCAAAGAAGGAATAAAACATTATCAGGACATTATTCCTACTTGGGATAAGGTAAAAGATAATAGTATAAAGAGAAAAATTGTAACAGCAGAAGCAATAAAAAGGGGGTTGTTGTAAGTATAAATACAAAAAAGACGCTCCAGAAGAAAGCTTATATGACCCAGATTATCACAAAAAATATATTACCAATAACAAAGGAGACTTAAAATGAAAAAGCTATATGCAACTACACTATCGGATTATGGCAGCTTTGATGAAGCATATTTCGTCGCCAATGATGAAGGTATAATAATGTATAAATTCAACCTATTAGACCATACATTTCCAGTTACTACAAAAGTGGCATTAGAGTATATAAATGAATCTGGACACAAATTAGATAATTTTGATTTTTCCATTATTGATGGATATAACCAAGAAAATCAAGAAATCTATAATATATTCAGGCATTATCCGTCTCAAATATTAGATTTCTGTAGTTCTTCTTTTGTAGTTGGATTTGACCCTATACCTTATCTAAAAAGCATAGCACATAATAATATTGATGTTCATTTCTCTTATTATAATGTTAAGCTTTTAAGTGACAGAAAAGATGATGTAGGAAAATCCTATGTATCTATTTACTATAACGAAAAAAGAAAACTTGAAATTCATATTAAACAGTATGAATACGAAGAAAGTTTACTGGATTATTATTCTAAAAATTCTCGTTATCTATCCGTGCTTACAAATAATGATAAAGG